>Ga0302178_10001030_pt1 | contig 24265 bp, 28 predicted proteins | sample I_Palsa_E1_3_FD_198790 | JGI IMG/M metagenome (GOLD analysis project Ga0302178, IMG submission 198790) | Peat permafrost microbial communities from Stordalen Mire near Abisko, Sweden - I_Palsa_E1_3 | ecosystem: Environmental > Terrestrial > Soil > Palsa > Peat permafrost | place: Sweden... | reverse complement strand
ATCTGTATCTCCACGGCGTACAACGCGCCAATGTAATCCAGTGCCAGGTCGGCATGAGTCGGTTCGACATCCCGGCAATCAAAGACCTTACGACGGCTGTGCGCCCAGCATTGGGCGTGAGTAATCCCGGTCACCCTGGCATAGTGCTCATAGGCACCATAGCCATCGGTTTGCAAGACAGCATCACCAGGTGGCGACAGGCCAAGTGCGTCCTGGACGTGTTTGGCCGCTCGGCTGGGGTAGTACAGGAAGCAGATTTCATCCTGTTCACCATAGACCGGCCAGAAATAGGCCGGTTTCATCTTGCCAGGGCCGGCGCGCCCTGCCTTGATCGGGGTTTCGTCCATGGCTTTAACGCGGGAAGCGCGAATTGAGGCCAATTGGGCGTCGAAGATGGGCTCTAACAGGGCAGCGACGCGCGACATCAATCTGGTAAGCCAGGGTCGACTGACATTGATGCCGGCATCGCCCAACTTGATGTGCTGACGGTACAGCGGCTGGTGATAGGAGAACTTGTCGACCATCATGCCGGCTACGAAACTGACATCGGCGCGGCAGCCATCAAGCACACCGGCTGGTGCCGGCGGGCAGGAAATGACTTGCGTATCACGCCGCTTGATGACGGGCCTGACGTATTTCAGGATTACGTAACTGCCAGGACGTTGTGCCAGACGATGGCTGACCTTCTCGCCGATGATCTCGTAGTCTTCGGGGTCGAGTCCCTCGACTTCCGGATTGGGAACCTGGACCACCTCGACCGGGACCTTGGATTCGTCGAAGAACTGTTCGGTATCGTCGCCAAGCTCGGTCGGGTTCTTCACCTTCTGCTCGCGCTCGTGCGCAGCGACCTTGCTCTTCTTGGGCGGCAGCGTGTCTTCGGGAATCACATCGAAGGCACCGCCCAACGTACCTTGCAGACCTTCCGGCTCGGGCAGGCGACATTCGCTCTTCTGGCCGAATATCTGGCGTTCAAACCAGGCGATTCTGCGGCGCAGATGAACGATTTCCCGGTCTTTCGTATCGAGCAAATTTGCGACTTCCACCGGCGTCAATGCGGCCACGTTGCGACCTGTTTCGGTGGTAGATGGTGGCGTGATTTGCATGTCGATATTATATCGTTTGCACAGCATGAATTGAAGTGTTTGCGCTATGAGAATGCGATTTTTTATAGCGCAGACGCACGCGCTTTGGCTCGATGCCTTCGAGCAGCAGTTTCAGTCCTGTCCAGTCCATTTCATGCGTGGATACATTTGCCCAGTTACTGATCAGTCTGCCCTGTTCAAGCCGTTTTGCCCAAACACATAGTCCGGTGCGATCAAAATACAAGACCCTGATCTGTGTGGCGCGGCGATTGACGAAGGCGAACAAATGTCCAGACAAGGGGTCGAGTCCCATGTGATGCTTGACGATGGCGTAGAGCCCGTCAAAGGATAGCCGCATGCTGGTGGGTTCGCCGTACAGGAATACGCGCACCTGGCCTTCGGGGAAGAACATCAGCGTCGCGCTATGGTCAGGACGATGCCATTGCCGAGGTCGAGGCGTATGTCGATACCTGGCGCAATTGCCGACGCCGATGTGCGTGCCGTCTCGTGGTTGACTGCACGGCTCTTGACGGGGCCGAGGTCGATGAAAGGTGCGACTTGCTTAGGCGCAGAGGTCGACGCCTTTTGGGCCATGTTGGCTGTGTCTTGGCGCAGCCGTGTGCGCCACGCGTAGAAATTACCTTCCGCAATCGCTTCATCTCGGCAGAACGCGGCAATGGTCTTGCCGCTGGCTGCGTAGCGCGTCAGGTGGTCACGCCAAATGGCTTCCTTGGATATTGCCGATGCTTGCTGGCCCATGTTTTACCCTCGTGTTGTTGATCGTGAGGGAGATTGTGCCGGGAATGGGGGCTGATGAATATAACGCCGCTGGCGCACCGGTTACGTTCGGAAAATATAATTAAAAGCACCGACTCAATTGATTTGAATGTGTGGAATGCCTCCGCAACCGAGGCTATCTATACTCGTCCCGGTCAAAGAAAGCTTATCTTACGCATTGTAATTAATCGCTGCGGTGGGTGAATTTGTCGGCATCCCACCAAGCAGCGTACTCACCACGTAGACTTGCTTACCGACAAGCAAGACATCAACAAACTGCTGCCTATTCAGCACAAAATGCTTTGAAAACAGCATCGACTACTCGGCAGATCGCATTCCACTCAAATGGCATGGCTTGTGCTTAGCCATAGAAACCAAATCTGCGCAAAGCAGGTGTTTATATTCCAACCCTCAACCATTTGAGTTGCCACATGACATTATCTACTCAGCAAGTAGTGCCGCCGCTTTCATACGGCGCAGACTATTCATCACTGGCCGCAAAATTTCGGCCGATCTTCAATCGCATCGCGGCAGGCGCTGTCGAGCGTGAGCGCAGCCGGGCACTGCCTTACGAGCAGATCGCCTGGCTCAAGGCAGCCGGTTTCGGCGCGGTGCGGGTCCCCGTCGAATATGGTGGAGCCGGCGCATCGTTACCTCAACTGATTCAGTTACTGCTTGAGTTGGCCGAGGCCGATTCAAGTCTCCCACAAGCTCTGCGTGGCCACTTTGCTTTTGTGGAAGACAGAATCAACGCACAGCCTAGTGAAGCGCGGGACAAGTGGCTACAGCGCTTTGTGGCCGGCGAACTGGTCGGCAACGCCTGGACCGAAGTCGGGACCGTGAAGATTGGCGACGTGATTACGCGCGTGTCGCGCCGCAGCGATAAATCGGTGATCAACGGAACCAAGTACTACAGCACCGGCAGTATCTTCGCCGACTGGATCGACGTTTACGCTCAGCACGACGATGACGGCTCCGATATTATCGCGGTGGTCAGTACGCACCAGCCTGGGGTCGAGCAAAGCGATGATTGGGATGGGTTCGGTCAGCGCACGACAGGAAGCGGCACCTCCGTGTTCCACAACGCCTTGGTCGAAGAAGAGAATATCATCGACTTCTCGACCCGCTTCAAATACCAGACCGCCTTTTATCAATTGGTCTTAATCGCAGTCATCGCCGGCATCGGGCGCGCGGCGCTGCGCGATATTTCGCATGAAGTGCGCAAGCGAACCCGGGTATATAGCCATGGCAATGCAGCACAGGTCAGCCAGGATGTCCAAGTCCAGCAGGTCGTAGGTCAGATCGCGGCGCGCGTCTATGCTGCGGAGGCGGTCGCCGTACGAGCTGCCGAGCCATCCCAACGGGCCTATGAGACGCGCTTCGGCACAGACCGGCAAGCTGAGCAAGATGCTAATATCGCGGCCGAGATCGAGTCCGCCAAAGCCCAGGTCGCCGTTGCCGGTTTGATCCTCCAAGCCACAACCGATCTATTCGATGCGCTCGGTGCATCGGGCACCAGCGAGAACAAATTGCTCGACCGTCATTGGCGCAACGCTCGCACAGCCGCGTCGCACAACCCATTAATCTACAAGGAGCGTATCGTCGGCGATTGGGAAATCAATGGTACCGAGCCGCCCTACGTCTGGCAGATCGGCAACGGCGCCGTGCCGCTATCGTCGGCCGCGTAAATGATCTCCGACCGCGGTCGAGTGGCGGCATCGGCCGCGGTCTACTTAAGCGCCGCGCTCTACTTAAGCGCCGAGATCTGCTTGGCGCGGATCAAGCGTGCGCGCAACACGTTGCGACTAATGCCCAGCAATTTTGCCGCCTGTATCTGGTTACGATCGCAGAAATCAAACGCAACCCGCATCACGGTGTCCTCGATTGTTTCGAAAAGATTGTCTTCCGCTTGGTTGAAGCAATCACGCAAGGCATGCTCCAACGCCTGTTGCGGCGTGGTATTTGAATTGTCATCCGTGCCACGTTGTCGCACCACGATGCCGAACGATGAAATCTGCAGATCGCGTTCGCCAAGCTTTTCATGACGGCACACCAACAAAGCGTGATGAATCGCATTCTCCAGTTCGCGAATGTTACCGGGCCAACTGTGCTCACACAGCTTGCGTTCGGCTGACGGATCGATAGCGACGGGCCCATAGCCGAGGCGCCCCCGGTACTCCTCGATGAAGTATCTGGCCAAGGGCAAAATATCCCCAGGCCGCTCGCGCAGCGTCGGCACGGCGAGCTGGACGACATTCAAACGATAGAAAAGATCCTCGCGAAAGTGACCCGCCGCCACCGCATCTTGCAAATGCACATTGGTCGCGGCCAACACCCGCACATCGATCGGAATGCTTTTACGGGAACCGAGCCGCACAATTTCCCGCTCCTGCAGCACGCGTAATAGCTTGACCTGCATGGAAAGCGGCAGATCGCCGATTTCGTCGAGAAACAGCGTGCCTCCGTTAGCCGCTTCGAACCAGCCGGGCTTGGCGGAAAATGCGCCGGTAAACGCCCCCTTCTCGTGACCGAATAACTCGCTCTCCACCAACGTTTCGGAAAATGCCCCGCAATTCACCGCCACAAACGGGCGGTTCTGGCGGCCACTGAGATTATGCACGTGGCGAGCGACCAGCTCCTTGCCCGTGCCGGTCGCCCCCATGATAAGTACGTTGGCGTCGCTCGGAGCGACCATACGAATCCGATCGAGCAGCGCCAGTGAGCGAGGATCCGCGAACACCTGCGCGCTGGCACGGATAGATGTCGCCAGTGCACGTTTGTCCGGCAGCGTAAATAAAGGTGGCGCAGTCGATTGCTCGGTTTGCGCCTCTTCCGGCAGGGCGTGACGCGATAGATAGCTCATGAGTAAAAACTCGGCGTGGGATATTTGTCCTTGAGCGCCCACTCCCCGATTTCACGGATCTTGTAGGCGAGCGAATCGTGTAGCGTGTGCGTGCGCAAATTCCGCCAATGCCGGTCCAAGCGCAATGCGCCATGCGTCGCGCGCGCACCGGCGACGTCGAACATCCGGGTGCAGATGCTGAGTCCGGTATCGGCAGCCGCAACCTTCGCCGTCGCCACCGCTAAGGCAACCTCGCCACGTTCGGCTTCGCTTAGTGCGGCGTCTCGCTGCCAAGCAGCATCAAGCCTGTCCGCTGCTCGGTCGGCCAGCACGCGAACTGCTTCCAGACCTACCCAGAATTCACCGTATTGACTCAGGATGTAGGGATCCTGATCGGCCGTTTCTACGTGCGCTGCAGGCCATGGGCGCGCTTCGTGCAGGGTGTAGTGGCGCGCGTCGTTAAATGCACACTCCGCAATACCCAGGTAAACATTGGCGAGTATCAGTTGCGCCAGTAGCGATCGCAGACAGGCGAAGGGCGTGGAGAGCGGCCCGGGATCCGCCAGAATTTCGTGATGCTCGACCCGCACTTTTTCGAAGGTGACCGTACCGCTATCGGTTTGTCGCTGACCGATATTATTCCAATCAGGCGCAATCGAAATGCCGGACCGTGCGGTCGGAAGTGCGGCCACAAGGAATGCGCCGCTATCGTCACGGGCCGATGCGATCAGCATCTCCGAATCGAGCGCCCCCGAACAAAAACTTTTCTGCCCGGTGAATTCCCGCCAGTTTCCGTGCGCGTGACTGACGGTGCGTTCGTCCAACGGATTCAAGGCATTTCCCCAAAACCACTGGCGGCGGGCTGTCTGCTCGAACAAGGCCGCCCATTGCGACGGCGCGCCGAACAGGCGCACGGTCGCCAGCATCAGGTGGTGAAAGCCGAATACATGAGCGAGCGAGCTATCGGCTCGCGCCAAGGTACGCACGATATCCAGTGTCTCGCGCCAGTTCGCGCCAAGCCCGCCATACGCCGTCGGAATGCTCAGCGCCAGCAAGCCGCTCGCCCGTAATACATCGCGTTCGGCCTTTGGCGTGCCGCCTCGCTCATCGCGCTCAGCGGCCGTGGCGGCGAAGCCCGCCGCCAGCCGACTGGCCAGTTGCCGGGGAGATTCGGCGGCGAGCACTGTATCGCCAGTCAAACTAGCGGAGTGTGAATCGAACATCTGTCGTTGTACCGAGGTCATGGAGGCGAAGAATGAGTGCCGCAGCAGATAGAGTCAATCTGCTGCCTGTGAAGCACATTCTGGACATCTTGCAGCGTTTGCGAAGAATTTTATTGTGATAACTAAAGATGAACTGCTGATATCGAGAAATTTTCAGGCTGTCATGCTGCTTTGCCAGCATCGTGCGGATGCGTTGCTGCTCAACCAGCAATCCCTGACCACGTACGGTGTACAAGAGGTCTTTGATGCAACCATAAATGGCTCGCGCGCCCGCATCTACAACAGGCACGCTACTTGCGAGACTGTCTGTTCGTCGACACTTATTTAAGCGCACATGCCACTGCTCCGATTCACACCTATTAGCGACAGTTGCCGTCATTCAGACGCAATACGCCGGGCCCACCTTCTTGTCGACCCATGCGTCGCAAGCCATGCGGATGAAATGAGCCGGCCGGAAAAACGGTGCGCGCGGCCGGAGGCACCGATATGAAACACTTTGCTTCCGAGACCGATAACCGCCCCGTCCCTTGGCAAGAGGCCGTCGAAACCATCGTCGAAGCGCTGGCTGAAACCGCGGTAACACGCGACAAAACGGGCGGCACAGCAAAATACGAGCGAGATCTATTACGTTCAAGCGGACTGCTGACCCTGAGTGTGCCAAGCACCTTGGGCGGATGGGGCGCGGACTGGCAGCCCTTGCTCGATGTGGTGCGCCGTTTTGCGCAGGTCGATAGCTCCGTCGCGCATGTGTTCGCCTTTCATCATTTGCTGCTAGCCACCACGCGCCTATTTGGCTTGCCCGAGCAATGGCAACCGTGGTTGGAACAAACCGTCAAACAAAACTGGTTTTGGGGCAATGCACTCAACCCGCTGGATAAGGGAACCGCGGCTCTACCCCTCGGCGATAGCCAGGCGGACGGCTATCGGTTTTCCGGCCGTAAAAGCTTTTGCTCGGGGGCCTCAGACTCGGACATGCTGCTCGCCTCGGCCTTCGACCCGCAAGAGCGACTTTTGATTGGTGTAATTCCGACGTCGCGCATAGGCATCGCCGTTCTCAACGATTGGGACAATATGGGGCAACGTCAAACCGACAGCGGCAGCGTAATGTTCGACAATGTCACCGTCGCAGCGCATGAACTACTAGTCGATCCAGGCCCCCTGTCGAGCCCTTTCGCCTGCTTGCGACCGCTTCTAGCCCAATTGATACTGGCCAACATCTATCTTGGGATAGGCGAAGGCGCACTGCGTGAGGCACGCCAATTCACTTTGGGCAGCTCGCGCGCGTGGATGGCTTCTCCCGCAGCCAGCGCAAACGAGGATCTATATGTGCTGGCTCATTACGGCGACTTCTGGTTAGCCCTTGAAGGCGCCAGGGCATTGACCGATAAAGCTGCCGTGGCATTCGATCATGCCTGGCGCCGTGGCATCGCACTGACTGAGCGTGAGCGAGGCTCGGTGGCAATCGGCATCGCCGCAGCCAAGGTCGCCACGACACGCGCCGGTCTCGATGTCGTCAATCGCATGTTCGAAGTAACCGGCGCCAGAGCGACGACCGCAGCACTGCGGCTCGATCGCTACTGGCGCAATCTTCGCGTACACAGTTTGCACGATCCGGTCGATTACAAGGTCAAGGAGCTTGGCGATTGGGCGCTCAACGAGCGCATGCCCACACCCACATTCTATTCATGACTGCTTCCTAATCAGCAGTCTTTCTGCAATCTGCTGCGCAAGCTTCATCGCTTAAATGACTATCGTTTCCAGAAGAACCCATATTGATTTTAAGGTTCTGTTATATCGCACAAAGCCTTTGTGAAATCAGGATATTCAGATCGGCACCGATAAACAAACAGTTAATTTCCGAACATCAGAAAACCTGGCACGGTATTCGCATAGATTTAATACGCTAAGAATGAAACATGGCTTTCCATTAAAGGATATATCGACATGAGTAAAAAATTAAAAGTGGTTGCAGTCTCCGGTGGATTGCAGCGCCCTTCCCGCACTCTGGTGCTGATCGAACAGTTGCTCGCTGAATTAGGCGACGCCCTGCCGATCGAGATACACCTGATCGAACTCGGCGAGATCGGCCCGCGCTTCGGGGGTGCACTGCACCGCAGCCAGGTGCCGGCCGACATCGAGGCGCATCTCAAGGCGATCGAAACGGCCGATCTGCTGGTAGTTGCCAGCCCGGTTTACCGCGCATCGTTCACGGGGTTGTTCAAGCATTTGTTTGATTTCGTGCATCACGAAGCATTGATCGACGTCCCTGTTCTACTGGCCGCAACAGGCGGCAGCGATCGACATGCTCTCGTGATTGAACATCAACTTAGACCGCTGTTCAGCTTTTTCCAAGCACGCACGCTGCCGATCGGCGTCTATGCAACCGAAACCGATTTCCAGGGATATGAGATATCGAATCCGGCACTGCGCGAGCGCATTGCACTCGCTGTGGAACGCGCAGTGCCGTGGGTCGGCGAAAGACGCCTGCAAGCCGTGACGCTGGCGGCATAAATACCTTCTACGCAACCACACCTGGAAATCTCATGAGCCAAAATACTTTATCCGACGATGCCGTCAAATTCGCCTATTGGGTGCCCAACGTCAGCGGTGGCCTGGTCGTCAGCACCATCGAGCAACGCACGGACTGGAGTCTGGAATACAACCAGAAACTCGCCCAGACCGCCGAACGTGCGGGCTTCGAGTATGCGCTGAGCCAGATCCGCTTCACGGCCGGTTACGGCGCCGAGTATCAGCATGAATCGGTATCGTTTAGCCAGGCGCTGCTGCACGCCACCACCAAACTCAAGGTGCTGGCCGCGATCCTCCCCGGCCCCTGGCACCCCGCCGTGGTGGCCAAGCAGTTGGCCACCATCGATCATATTTCGAATGGCCGGATTGCCATCAATGTTGTCAGCGGTTGGTTCAAAGGTGAGTTCACGGCAATCGGCGAACACTGGCTGGAGCATGACGAACGGTATCGCCGTTCGAACGAATTTATCCGTGCACTCAAAGGTATCTGGACGCAAGATAATTTCACTTTCAAAGGTGATTTCTACCGCTTCAACGATTACACGCTGAGCCCCAAACCTTTGCAAAAACCTCATCCGGAAATTTTTCAGGGCGGCAGTTCACGTGCCGCCCGGGATAACGCGGCCAGCGTTTCCGATTGGTATTTCACCAACGGCAATACGGTCGAAAATCTGAAAAAGCAAATCGATGACATCCAGGCCAAGGCCGCGCAAAACGGGCACAAAGTTCGCATCGGCGTCAACGCCTTCGTCATCGCCCGGGACACCGAGGAAGAAGCCAAGGCTGTGCTCGAAGACATTATCAGCCATGCTCATGTCGAGGCCGTGCATGCCTTTGGCGATGCAGTCAAGCAAGCAGGTCAGGCATCGCCTGAAGGTGAAGGCAATTGGGCTAAGTCGACCTTTGAAGATCTGGTGCAATACAACGACGGCTTCCGCACCAATCTGATCGGCACCCCACAGCAGATTGCCGAGCGTATCGTCGCACTGAAATCGATCGGCGTGGACCTGATACTCACCGGCTTCCTGCATTTCATCGAAGAGGTCGAATACTTCGGCGAAAAAGTATTGCCGCTCGTGCGCGAACTCGAACGTGCGCAACAGGCATTGGCGGCCTGATATGCAGTTTCGTCACTCGGCCCGTATGCGCCCGCTTAGCATAAGGATATCGCTATGAATACCGCGCCAACTTTATCCGCCACCGCGCCGGCCACGCTGCCCGGCTGGCTGATCGAACAGGCGGTGCGCCGGCCGCACGCGATAGCACTGCGCCAAAAACGGCTCGGCTTGTGGCAAGTGTTGTCGTGGCAGGATGTCGCCACGAGGGTCGAGCGTCTCGCGGCAGGACTGGCGCAACGTGGCTTCGGCCCAGGTGACGCACTGCTACTGGTCAGCCATCCGCGCGTGGAAGCCGTGCTTCTGTCGCTGGCGGCGCAATGGGCCGGCGGTGTGGCGACCCCCCTGGATCCAGCGCTGGACGCCGACACTTGGGCCAGGGCTCTGGCTCATTTAGCGCCCCGCTTTGCGTTTGCCGAAGACGATATCCAGCTTGAGCGTTTGCTGGCTTACTCACCGCACGTGATCGACGCCAATCTGCGCGGCCTGCCGCCGCACCGCAATCCAGCCGTGATCGACTATCGCACGCTAAGCGAGTCGCCCGCTAGTACAATGCCCTCCCTCGCAAAACCGAGCGATGACGCTTTTGCGTTTCTACGCGTCGATAGCAATGGGCAACTGATCCAGCAGCGCGCCACACACGCGACGCTGGTTCGAGAGGCGTTATACCTGGCGGCGGTCGAGCAATTACACGCTGGCGACGAGGCTTTAGCCGCACGGGCATTTGCCGCGACCGCTCAGGCGCGCTATTTGATCGCCCCCTGGCTGTCGACCGGCTTTCGATTGAATTTCCCGGAATCGATTGCGACCCGCGATAACGATCGCCGCGAATTGGCGCCGACCATCGTTGCCGGCACCCAGCAGACCTATGCGCGCGTGGCCCGACTCGTCGAAGACCGGCTTCCGGCCGACGCGCATGCATGGCGGCGCAAGCTGCTACTGCGTGCGTTAAACGGCACAGGCGGGGCATTTTCGCGAGCCTTGATCTGGTGGACGGTGGCCCGCCCATTACGTGAAATCATCGGCTTTTCCCGCACTCATGCCGCGCTTGTTGCCGGTCCGGGGCTCGATGAAAAAACTGCTGCGCTATTTGATGCACTGCGCATAGACGTGCATGCCTGGCCCGATGCTGGCAACTGGCAAAGCGTCCCAACCCAGAGCGAACCCGCCTCGCTGGAATTCGCGCAGAACCACGGTCCATTGGCACAACCGGCGTAACGACAGATGACTCTCGACTCCACGAAGCCACCCGCCCCTGCATTGCTGGCGCTTAACCGTATCTCCTTGTCGTTCAAGGGCGTGAAAGCGGTCAGCGATATTAGTTTCGAGGTTCATGCCGGAGAAATCTGCGCGCTGATCGGACCAAACGGCGCGGGAAAAAGTTCTTTGCTCAATGTGATCAATGGGGTCTATCAGCCGCAGCAAGGCACCATACGCTTCGACGATCGCACCTACCAGCATATGAATCCTTACCAAGCAGCGCATGGCGGCATCGCACGTACTTTTCAGAATATTGCCTTGTTTCGCCGTATGAGCGTACTCGATAACGTGCTGACTGGCCGCAATCTGCATCGCAAGAGCAGCTGGATCGAACAGGCTTTGCGTGTCGGTCGTGCGCAGCGCGATGAAGCCGCGCAGCGGCGCTACGCTGAAATCGTGATCGAAGCACTCGACTTGCAGCGTTATCGGCACAACACCGTCGGCACTTTGTCCTATGGCGTGCAAAAACGTGTTGAGCTGGCTCGTGCACTGGCCGCGGAGCCACGCCTGCTGTTGCTCGACGAACCGATGGCGGGCATGAATGCCGAAGAGAAAAATGCGATGGCGGGTTTTATTCTCGACGCCAATACGCAGTTCGGCGTCACGGTCGTATTGATCGAGCACGATATCGGCGTGGTGATGGATTTATCGGATCACGTTGTCGTACTCGATTACGGCATGAAGATCGCCGACGGCCAGCCCGCCGAAGTGCGGGCCCATCCCGCAGTCCTCGCCGCCTATCTCGGCACCCGTCATTAAAGGGTTGTTGGCTATGAATTTCTTTCTCGAAGTATTGCTCGGTGGTTTGCTGGCCGGTGTGATGTACTCACTGGTTGCAATCGGTTTTGTGCTGATCTACAAAGCCTCGGGTGTATTCAATTTCGCGCAGGGTTCACTCGTGCTGTTTGGAGCGTTGACCTTCGTCAGCCTGGTCGAAAGACATGTGAACCCCTGGATCGCATTCGGCTTGACGCTCGCTGCTTTGGTGCTGATCGCAATTGCCATCGAGCGCGCCGTGCTCCGGCCGCTGGTCAATCGGCCGCCGATCGTGCTGTTTATGGCAACGCTAGGCTTGAGCTTTATCCTCGAAGGTGCGGCGCAGTTATTCTGGGGCGCACAGGTACACGGCCTGGATCTTGGCATCGACGACAAACCTATCGAGTTGGGTGGCGTGATGATTAGTCAGTTCGACATATTCGCGGCGGCCGTCGCGGCCGTCCTGGTGATCGGCTTGTCGTTGCTGACCAACCGAACCCGGCTCGGCTTGTCACTGCGCGCCGTGGCCGACGATCCGCTCGCGGCGCTTGCGGTCGGCATACGCCTGCCACGCATCTGGGCGATCGCCTGGGCACTGGCCGGATTCGTCAGTCTTATCGCAGGATTGCTGTGGGGAGCGCGACTCGGTGTGCAGTTCTCCTTGTCGCTGGTGGTGCTGAAAGCTTTGCCGGTGTTGATTATCGGCGGCTTTTCCTCGATCGGCGGAGCCATTGTCGGTGGCTTGCTGATCGGTGCTTCGGAAAAGCTCGCCGCAGTCTATGTGGGACCGTTGATTGGCGACGGCATCGAGAATTGGTTTCCCTATTTGCTGGCGATGCTGTTTTTGCTGGTACGACCATCCGGCCTGTTCGGCGAACCCGCTGTAGAACGTGTATGAGGTACGCCATGTCTTCGAGCGCTTCCCTGTTTCTTGTGCGCGCGCCGGCGCTGCGCCGCCTGCCTTTGCGTTCTGCGCTGCTGCTTGCGGGATTGCTTTGTGTGCCTGCATTCGCCAACGATTACTGGCTCAATGCAATACTGATTCCTTTCCTGATTCTATCGCTGGCCGGACTCGGGCTCAATGTATTGACAGGTTATGCGGGTCAGTTGTCGCTAGGATCGGCCGCTTTTATGGCGGTTGGCGCCTATGCCACCTATAACCTGGTGGTACGCCTGCCGGGCTTGCCGCTAGTGGCCGACTTGTTGTTGGGCGGCTTGATCGCAGCGGCGATCGGCACGCTGTTCGGCCTGCCCAGCATCCGCATCAAAGGCTTTTATTTGATCGTCTCGACATTGGCCGCGCAATTTTTCGTCGAATGGATTTTTACGCGAGTCAGCTGGTTTTCGAACAACGATAGTTCCGGTGTCCTCAGTGCGCCGAAATACGCGGTATTTGGATGGCAGATAAACAGCCCGGTGTCCCGCTATCTGTTCGTGCTCGGTACCGTCGTCTTGCTGTTCGCGTTTGCCGCGAGCGTGGTGCGCAGTGAACTCGGGCGGCGCTGGATGGCGGTACGCGATATGGACACCGCGGCCGCTGTCATCGGTATTCCGATTGCGCGCACCAAACTGCTCGCCTTTGCGCTAAGTTCCTTCATCATCGGCATCGCGGGCGCACTATGGGCGTTTGCTTACCTCGGCACCGTTGAGCCCGACGGCTTCGATCTGAATTTGTCGTTCCAGATACTGTTCATCATCATTATCGGCGGCATGGGCAGCATAGGCGGCAATTTCCTCGGCGCGGCGTTTATTGTGCTATTGCCCATCCTTTTGTCGCATGCAGCCGGCGTGTTGGCAAGCATCGGCGTCAACGTCGGGCAATTGCAGAATCTGCAAAAAATCCTGTTCGGCACCTTGATCATCGTGTTTCTGATCAAGGAACCGGACGGGCTCGCTCGACTTGTTCAAATCGCACGTCAGCGCATGCGCGACTGGCCTTTGTCTTCTTAAATATTCATTCGATATCACTTTCACCACTACGCTTATTAAAAATAAGGATAACTAAATCATGAAATTCTCTACGACACGACACGGGGCCTCGAAATGGTCACGCTTGGCGGCAGTTGCCGGCCTGACGCTGGCTATCGCTGCAGCGGCCGTTCCGCAAGCGCATGCTGCCGGTGAAGAATATTTCCCGTTGCAAAGCTATCGCGTAGGCCCCTACGCCGCCGGTGGCAGCGGCTTTTTCGGTGGCTTTATCGACTATATGCGGCTGATCAACAAGCGCGATGGAGGTGTCAATGGGGTTAAATTGACCTGGAGCGAATGCGAAACCGAATACGTGGTGGAAAAAGGTGTCGAGTGCTATGAGCGCATGAAAAGCGGCCTGAATGGAGCGCCCACTGCTGCCACCAATCCGTTATCCGTCGGCATCGCCTATGCGACACTGGACCGTTCGACCAGCGATAAAATCCCGCTGATTACCATCAACCATGGCCGCACCGATTCAACCGACGGAGCGGTCTTCCCTTATGTGTTTCCGCTGCAACTCAACCCGTACAGCGAAGTCTCGGCCATCGTCAATTATATCAACCAGCAATCGGGCGGCCTAAAGGGCAAGAAGATCGTTGTGCTCTATCACGGCTCGCCCTATGGCCGCGAAACGATACCGGTACTTGATGTCCTGGCTAAAAAATACGGCTTCGAACTCACCCAGATTGAAGTGCCGCATCCGGGCAATGAGCAAGGTTCGCAATGGCTGACCATTCATCGCATCAATCCCGACTGGGTGATTCTGCGCGGCTGGGGTGTGATGAACCCGGTTGCCCTAAAGTCAGCTCAAAAGGTCGGCTTCCCGGCCGATCATATTATCGGCAATATCTGGAGTAATTCGGAAGAAGATGCCCGTCCGGCTGGCGATGCAGCCAAGGGCTTTATCTCGATCACCACCCATCCGTCAGGCACCGATTTTCCGGTGCTCCAGGCCATCAACCAGTATGTGGTCAAACCCGGTGACGGCGACTTGAAAGACCCGGCACGCTTTGGCACCGTCTACTACAACCTGGGCGTGGTCAACGGCATTCTCAATGTCGAAGCATTGCGCGTAGCGCAAAGCAAATTTGGCGACAAACCGCTGACCGGCGAACAGGTTCGCTGGGGTTTCGAACACCTGAATCTCGACGACGCCCGCCTGAAACAGTTGGGCGCCTATGGTCTTGTGCAGCCCCTGAAACTGTCGTGCGCTGACCATGAAGGCGGCGGCGCCGTACGCTTCCAGCAATGGGACGGCCAGCAATGGAAAATCATCAGTGGCTGGGTACAGGCCGATCGCGCTTTGCTGCGGCCGATTATCGAGAAGTCGGCCAACGACTACGCAAAAGAGAAAGGCATCACCCCTCGCGATTGCAGTAAGGAACTCTAAATATGGCGGCCACCCCGATTCTGCGAGTCGACGAGATCGCAGTGACCTATAGTCAGATCATCCCGGCATTGCGCGGCGTCTCGCTGACGGTTCCTCAAGGCGCGATTGTCGCATTGCTCGGCGGCAACGGCGCCGGCAAGACAACCACGCTCAAGGCCGTGTCGAGTTTGGTTCGCGCCGAACGGGGCGCGTTGACGGGTGGCAGCATAGCGTATCGCGGCGAGACCATCACCGATGCCGATCCGTGGACGCTGGCCGAACGCGGGCTGGTGCAGGTACTCGAAGGCCGACGGTGTTTTGTGCACTTGTCGGTCGAAGAAAACCTGCGCATCGGCGCATTTGTACGCAGACCGAAGCGCCACGAAATCGACGCGGACCTCGAACGTATCTACGGCATCTTCCCCAGGCTCAAGGAACGCCGCAAGACACTCGCCGGTTACACTTCCGGCGGTGAGCAACAGATGGTGGCGATCGGCCGCGCGCTGATGGCGCGGCCCTCGCTGGTATTGCTCGATGAACCTTCAATGGGGCTCGCGCCGCAGGTCGTCGAAGAAATTTTCGAAACCGTTTCGACGCTCAATCGCGATGAAGGTGTGAGCTTCCTGCTCGCCGAGCAGAATGTGGCGACAGCCTTGCGCTATGCTCAGTATGGCTATGTTTTGGAGGGTGGGCGTGTGGTGGCGCATGGCACGGCCACGGAATTGCAAGGACTTGAGGCATTGCACGAGGCTTACTTGGGCGTGGCTCGCGGGCCGAACGGCAAGCGGGCCGCTACACGTGGTTCGCGCGCTCCAGGGTTAGTCAGATCGCAATTTGGCCGCTGCCGGTGATGCGGGCCCTTTATTCACGAGCAACAACAGCTCTTCCGATGAAAAAAACTCGGCATATGAGGCGGCGAAGTTCGCGTCCCACTTTTCTTGATATTTCGGCCTTAGAGTATCTAGTTTTTCGTGAACAAGTGATTGTGCATCGGCGAGGCCAATCTGTTTCGTGATCGGTGCGAACGTCACTGTTCTCGAAGCTGCTAAATATGCAATCGAACCAAGATTGTTTCCGAGGTGACGCTGCTTGACGAAGGTGAGCGCGGCAATTGTTGCATCGGCAGCAAATGACGGAAACGTAGCGGCAGATAGAAATAAAGACAGCAAGGCTGCACGAATTATACGAGCTGCACATTGACTGAATACCGGATATTGCATGAATTGCAACTCTCTAGTCTTGCCACGCGGTTAAGGCAATCGGCACCCTTTTCCTGAGTGCAGCACGGTCCAGTGCGGCTTTCTTCCAGCGCTCGGTATCAGATTGTCAGCAATTTAGCGTCGAAAGTCGAAGGGCCGCAACTGGCCAATAGCGCCAGTCGCGCCAGTCGCGGAAACGGTTTCAAAGTATATATTGGCAGAGTACATGGGTTTTTCCACTGACTGCTATGGAATCCTATGGGATATGGCAGGTCTCGGCCAGCAACCGACATTCGTCGCATGCTGTGCGCTGTCCTTCCGGTGGCTCATGTGCGTGCGGGAAGAGACGCTGACCCGGTTACCAAAGAGTGCGTTCTCGAATGGCGAGAATGCAAATGGACTGCGCGCTCGATCGACTATCGTGCAATTTGCCTAAGAGACAGTTTCAAAAAGGCTGAACAGATCGCTTGAGGGCGCTCCAGCAGATGGCAAGCGGCGAACTTCAGGAAGGCTTCATGGATCTTGGCAAGTCGTTCGTAGCTCACTCGCTCGGCTCTCGCCGTATTCCTGTGAGCAATTTTGTTCGAGAGATTGGTAGGACGGGAGCGGTTCATCCGGATATTAGGCATCGTTGGGTTCGCCCCGTTCTAATTCGCCGCACCTATCAGTGACGAATGCCTTTTCCCTTGAATCCCGGATTATATCGATTGCGAATCGTGTCAGGGTTGTTGTTCAGCAAATCTGCTTTTTTTGCATCGTAGTCGTACTCAGATGAAACCTTTGAGGAATTTGTGACTAAATTCGTCAAATGATATTTTTTGGTGTGGCTATGTGTTGATTCAATTATCACATCGCCTGTTTTCGTCGTGAATATTGGAATATCAAGTTCGTAGAGAATGTCCCTAATTTCGTCGCAGGGATGGGAATATTGATTGTCATAATTCGAGGTGCAAATAGCCACGGTGGGGCGAATTTCTTCCAAGAATTTCTTGGTCGTGATTTTACTCGGTGCTCCATGATGCGGCAGAATTAAAATATCTACCTCACGGCAAAAAATCTTGCTTGCACGGAGATATGCCCCAATGTTGGAGTCCTCGACATCTCCGAGACTTGCTACATTGAATGACCCTGTTCGAAAAAGCTTAACGGTAGAGTTATTGTTAGAGTTGTTTTCGTAAATCTTCTTTGGGTGATAAAAAAGGTTGTTATATCCAAGATTGACTGCCGCACCGAGCGAATCAATGTATGAAGGGTCGACCTTAATTATCGATTTCGATTTGGTTGATTGATGCTTTTTCTTGTAATCTTGGATCAGTGCAAGGCTCCTTTTCGCGCTATCCGTATGAGGTGCGTAACCTGGATATTCAATTTTCTCAGGTTTTAGATTTTCGAGAATCCATTCCAAATCTCCTGGATTGCAATGGTCTACGTCCCAGCTTGTAATATGGAGTGTGTCGATTGTCTCTTTATCGCACAAAGCCATTTCATGCGTGAGGGTTTTGTAACTATACTCGGTCGTGCGGCGCGCCTCAATTAAAGTGAAGCGCCCGTCAGCAAAATAGGAATAGGATGAACCTGCCTCGCCGAGCTGGTAGGCGCGAAACCGTGTTTTTACTCCTTTAAGGCCGATGCCTGCAATGGCCTTGTCAGTCCATGGGTTAACGCTCATAGATAATCCCCGTCAATTAATTATTGGCTAACTTGGTTAGGTTTTCGCGTGAAAATAAAATTTCGTTCCACTTCGCTGTTTCAAAGCCATGGCGGCTAATCAAATCAAACTCTTCTTCGGAGACCATTTTGAGGTCTGTCGGCCAGTGACTTGCTCGAAAACATTCGGCGGAAGAAAGCCAGAAATTGTCGCTTCGAGTGTTCATCTCTTCTGTCGCAAATTTCTTTAATGCATTTTCTGGTACAGACCCGATTTGATAGTATCGACCAAGAGATGGATTTTCAATAATCGCATTGACAAATGGCCTTATTCTCAATGCGCGCGCCTGGTCCATGGAGATTTCTAGAATTCGCGATAAACGTTTCCAGTTCCATTGCGCATGCAGAGGCTGCCGTACCAACGATGCACCGGCGTCGGAAACGATAATGAAATCGATGCCCGATTTTGGTATCTTTTTGCCGATGTCAAACAGCGGTTCCATGCCGAGGTTGTCATAAATTCCACCGTCCATGAGATGTAATCGCTCAAACGGTGCAGGTGTTGATTGTTCATCTTCTGTGGTGCCACCCCAAGCCGCCCGTTTGAACCATTGCAGTTTCGAAGCATTAATGCGGAGAGGGCCGATAAGCAAAGGGTATGCAGCAGAGGCTGCCATCGCCTCTGAGAGCGGGAAGTGTCTGGCGGCGGCGTAGCCGGTCTCATAATCGCCACATCTTCCTTGTTTGAATCGAAATCGTTTGCCTGTTTCTGCCGTCGTGGCGTTAATCGACCACTCGCAATCGGTCTGGAGTGCATCCATCGTTACATTGATGCCCCAGCATTCCGAAATTGCTGATGCGAGCACGTTCGCGCGGGACAGTAAATGTCGCCAGTTGGACGGCCGCATCACCATGAGTTTGCGCGCTTCGCTTTGCAGGCAAAAAGTAGTAAGGAGTCGACGAACTTCTGGAAAGACTTTATTCAGGTACTGCTCGGAGGATGGCCATTTCCAGTCGTTAAGGCGATAAATCAAGCCGGTAATTAAGCTGCCACCAGACACAGTGGAGATAACGGAGACGGATTCTAATCGGCTGGCGTTCGCAAGCCATTGAAGCATTCCGGCATGAAATATCATGGCGCGCACGCCACCGCCCGAAAGGGCCAGACCCACGCGGCTCGTCATATACCACTGGCTCCAGAAATACCGGTGAGGCGCATGACCGCCTAGGTACCATATGTTGTATCTATCAGATTTTTCTGTACATCATATTGTATTTCTTGCCGATTTGCTTGCCTATCTTCAGTTTTTACCGATTGCATAGAGGGGAGGGCATTCTCGCGGCGGTACGCGTCGCCACGGATTCTGCCGGGGATATGCGAATTGGATAACAAAGGGGCGCGCGGAGTATCCGGTCGAGTACCCGGTGGGTATCCCAGTCTAGTATCCGGCGAAGTCTTCACCGAATTTCAACCCAGTATTCGTGTGGCTCGTGCCGGAACCGCTGCCCGCTCCGTGGAGACGATGGAAAGGTAGCATCGTTTGCGTATCTAGTTGACGATTGTTGACAACCAACGTTGGAGAACCATGGTAACCCGTTCCACAAATGCGCCACAACTCCCTTTAGTGTCCCTTGTACCGTTGAAAGCCGCCATAGCGCCTGCGAGGGCTCAGTGGCAGAAATGGGTCGGGAGTGTGAGTTCGCTGATGCAGAAAGCTGCCGTCCGGCTGCTCGACGCCGCGACCGTCAGCAATCCGCCCCATTGCCGACGTAAAACCCAGCCCACCCCAATGTCGGCAACGGCCGAGGACTTGCCTGATCGAACCTGTATTTCAATGACCTGTGCCTGAGTGTCGCCAGCGTTCGCATGTCTACCTGTGTCAATGGCGATTTAAAACTGATCGGCGAATAGTTAAAGTCCAGCCGAATTCAATAGTTCGGAGGGGCGGCAAGCTAGTGCACGCGCGACCTTGAGAGGATTCAGCATTGTCACGTTGCGTTCACCTCGCTCGATTTTGCCCATATGACTTCTATCAATTTGCGCGATGTGAGCTAGCGCTTCTTGCGAAATATCCAGACTTATCCGGCGAGCACGAATTGCGCGCCCGACTGCCTTCAGGTGCGCTTCTGTGTCATTTTGACCGGATACCCTTTTCATGGGGGTATCGTCGAGCTATCATGCCAAATTGACCACGGTACTTACGACCCATTTATTATTTGGACCGCTTGGTATCCTGCCTCAAATAAAGCGAAATTCCTGTCGGTCAGTTATCACTAGGCCGAATCCAACTACCTTACTTGCCCAATGACGAACAACTTACAGATTCTGGCAGGCTGCACCCGCCATCAGCTCCACGCTACCAAATAAAAAACTAATTGAATTTGCGTAAATAATATGAAAATTAATATATTCGCTGCGTTTACTTTTTCTCTAGCTTTTACACTTTTTGGGTGCGCTGCAAAAATACCACCAGATCAATATGGGAATTATGCATTTATCGTATCAGGGGTACCTGACGGCGCATATACATGCAATCCACGCGAACCTATCAGCTGTGCTTTCATAGGTCACATCGATGGGCAGGTGAAATTCCCTGCCTCTCCAATCGTTGTCGTGAGCCCAGGATTTCATGATTTTGGAATCGCGGGCGCCGAAGGGGGGTACGGTTTTGTGGCACTTGGTGGGCATAGATATATCATCACGCGAAGTAGAATTTATGTCTCAATGAGATCCGATCCCACTGGAACAGTGATCGACGAGCTTGTTAAGCGTGATGGCCAATACGTTCCCATCAAAGGAGTTATTGCAGAAGAAAACGCCCGTAAACAAGCCGCGGCCGAAGCGTTCAGAATTCAGCAAGCAGCCGATTTGCCTAGAATTAGAAAAATCGGAGCAGAAGTTTGCCGAAGAAATGAAACCGTAGGCTACGTTATGCATGCATACGTCGAAGCTGTATCAGATGAAAAGATCAAACTGCATGTTAATGGCGGCCAAGGCAATGACCATGAAATATGGGATTTTCCTGATTTATGGTACTTGTGTGGTAACAATTGATCGTTGAGAAATTAAACGGCGCTGTCCTGTGACCGAATGGTGACGGCCGGACAGCGCGCTAAAGCGGATACGACAGCCATGCCACTCTCCAAACAACGCAGGCAAGAGCTTGCCGAGATGTTCCCCGAAGCAATTCGACATATGAGCGATTGTTTGGGGCGGGCCGGCAATAACGCGACACACGATGAAATCATAACGGCCTGGTTCGAGTACTCGGATTCGCTTTGCGCTGGTTGGCTAGGCCTGCCAGAAGCGGACGATGAGCTATTGGCGATTTTGCTTCGGCATTTGCCAGGGCGAAAGAACAGTACGAACGGATTTGTCGTTACTCTGATCCCCGTGGATGACGACAGTAACGACGTATGGTTGCCATTGCCTAACGAATTATTGGATGCGCTCGGTTGGAAATCTGGAGATATGCTGGAAATCGCTGGGGGCACCAATCAAATCGTACTGACTAAAAAAGCGTCAATTCCGTGATGGGTCTGGGGTGTTCGCTGACTGAACGGACCGCGGCATTGGCGGTTATCAGCTGTTCAAGCCCGTCGATAACCTAAAATACATCTGCATCACAAACTAGACCGGACGTCTTTCGAGCAACTGGGCACATCCCGCTTTAGATAAAGTCCGAAAGCCGATGGATTTTCGCCGTCGCAGCCGATTTCACGAGCGCAGGGTCGACCGGCATACGCTTGCCGACGCCATTCACCTCAACGCGCGTCGATCGCGTGTTTCGTTGAGAATTTCAGCCGCCGGCAGATTGCATCTTTGGCGTGATGACATGGAATTGGATGTTATCGAGGTAAAACTGGCAGGTGAATTTGAAATATTGGTTCGCTTTAAAGACGGTGTGGAAGGTATAGTGAAATTCCTTCCAACGTTCTTTCGAGGAGTATTTGCACACTTGTGCGACCAGTCTTCCTTTCAGCAAGTGATGGTGGTCGATGGTGTCGTTACTTGGCCTGGTGAATTGGATTTAGCGCCGGATGCCATGCATGATGAATTGAAACGCCATGGTCAATGGGTGTTGGCCTGAGCGAAAAGGAATGGGCCATGCCGAAGTATCGTTGCGTAATTGGTCCACGCCCTGTTGAACTTGGCGGCGGATGGCGCTTGAAGCTTCTTGAGAATAACCTGGAAGCGGGTGGTGGCAATAGTGCGGGTGCTAACCGTGTCGCGGTCCCTCTGCATGGGCTCTTGCCGCAGCAATCACCTGATCGGGATGCGCGCTCAGTATTTCACGCGGACGGCGCCCATCCAGTATCGAACTGGTCGATTCGAACCAAGAGGCTATGCGGAACGACGAGAGTCCGTCAAAAATCTTCAAGATTTCCTGCACGGCCGGCACAGGATTGCCCAGCGCGTCAAATTGGTAGTCTGGGAATTCAAATATTCCAGCGCGCTCGAGCGCAAATATCTGTCGCGCTTCCAACAACCGGTCGACTAGAGCATGTTTGTTTTCGGCGTCTGGGTCGGCGCGCTCACCGACTTCTTTTGCAGTCCTCCATATAGTTCCATCCAACACCATGCGCACGGCACGCTCACGCATGCGTGTCATCGCCGGCGTTGCGCGGCGGATCGGCATAATGTCAAGCAGGTGTTGCGTTTCAGGTGTCAACTCCACGACCTCAGTTGGTTTATATGGGCCAGGTGCCGAGAGATGAAATTTGGTTGTTGGCGCCTCGCGACGCGATTTTGACGAAAATATTAATCGTGAGAGCCATAAGGCAGCGCCGACCGCAACTGCAACAGGGATTAATTTCATTGGATATCCCGGCGGAGGCCGAGTGAAAATTTCGGCTACGGTTTCCTTATCTTAGATGAGATTTTTCCGGCCGACAATTTCGACCTAATTTATCAAGATTGTCGGCATTTTCGACCTGGTTAAATCTGACTGCTGAGTTTTCCTATGCCAGAACCTGGAGACGAATGGGTTGAAGTGTCACGCTGCTTGGGCACGCAGATGAGGTTGGCTTGGCGACGGTGCTAGATCCCTCGAAGGGAGGCACCCGTTGGATTCAGCACCATCTCAACGACAGCTTTTGCGTGCCGTCGCCAACTGGGCGGCATGTCGACGACATGCGCTGATTATTGGGAATTGTTATTTGACAAACGCTGATCGTTAACCTAGCTTGGTAAAAGCAGACTACTGGGTTCAAGAAATTGACTGCTCTCGACGCTGGAATGGATTTTCCCGACCTGTTGCTGCTGGCCCGTCGCCGGGCCAGTTTGCGGCAAAAGGCACTCGCTGCCCTTTGCGACGTTGACCCCTCATATATTGCGTCTCTTGAAAGTGGTCGACGTGGTCCACCGTCAGACGTCATCCTAAAGCGCCTTCTGGATGCCTTGGGCGTCAGCCCGGCAGAATGTGCGCTTATTGACAATGCCGCATATCGCTCCCGCTTACAAAAACATCTGTCCCTTGCATCGCCGGGGAAGCTGAGTGCCGATATACAAGAACTCGTGACAGTGCTACCGATGCTGACGCCAACACAAATCAGGACTTTGAATCGAATGGCCAAAGTACTTGTGGCGCATGATCGAATGGAGGGGGAAGGAGGAATGTAGAAGCGCGACGAGAAGCCTCAGAAAAGCTTCCCGCCGCGCTAGACGGGGTGGTTAGAATACCGGCGTCCTAGAGAAACTCCAGTATCTAACTCCCCCCACCGAGTGTCAAGATCTACCTTTCCCGTCATTTCTAACGATGGCGTGATCTGGACAATTGCTGTCCATAATTTCGCGCATCAGATCGTTGTGGGAGCGTGTGCCGTGAAAAGTCGCATGACTCGCGAGACATTGAGCGCATGGATCAGTGAGGGGCGTGGCCAAGGATGTCTCTCGTCGTACCGGCCGTGGATTCGACACACTCGGCGGAGTCCCCATGGTAAGGGCAATGTCAATTTGCCTTACATACCACTATTTGACCGGCAGGCGACTTTTCTGTCGAGGAACGAGTGGGAGGTCGCGCTCCTTGTCCTTTGGCTCGGCGTAAATGATATGTGGGAGCAATATCCATTTTGGCCTTGGCCGCATCCTCACCCTCTCTATGGCCAACTGGGTATTTCGCCGGATAGCGCTCAGTTCAGCAGAGGAACGCTGGCGCTCGCACGCGATTTAGGTATCCGGCACGGTGTCTATCCCGGCAGCGCAATGCCTTACGTGAGCACAACGGACATCGTATTTGCCAAGTCGGAATCGCAAGCCATCAAATTAATAGCGGTAGACGCAAAACCGTTGGGCGAGTTGGAGGGCGATCAAATGGCGGTGAGAACTCACGAGCGACTCGTTTTAGCCCGGACATACTACCAAGAACTCGGAATCCCATGGTTCGGAAGATTTCAAGCTAGTTGTCGCCTCGACGGATAAAATTTATGCAGCCTTTTTCTCCTGGTGAGCAGGGTTTGAGGTCGTGCTGTTTGATTCAGCCCGATCGGGATTCA
>Ga0302178_10001029_pt1 | contig 24274 bp, 13 predicted proteins | sample I_Palsa_E1_3_FD_198790 | JGI IMG/M metagenome (GOLD analysis project Ga0302178, IMG submission 198790) | Peat permafrost microbial communities from Stordalen Mire near Abisko, Sweden - I_Palsa_E1_3 | ecosystem: Environmental > Terrestrial > Soil > Palsa > Peat permafrost | place: Sweden... | reverse complement strand
GCAACATCAACACCCTCCCCGATCAAGAACACGCCCATTTGCAAGGCAAATTCTCTTAATCGCGTCGGACAGACCCCCGACTAAATCCGGGGAAAGTAGTTAGGAGATTCCGCTGCGAACCGCCTGGACCGCCGCCTGGATGCGGTTGTCGAGATGGAGCTTGTGGAGGATGCTCGCGATGTGGTTGGAGATCGTGTTGGTTGAGAGCGCGAGGTCGCTGCCGATCTCATGATTGCTCTTGCCGCTCGCGAGCAGCGTGAAGATCTCGAGCTCGCGAACGGTCAGCGCCGAACGGATCGCGCTGGCGGCATCCTCGCCGCCGCAGGTGACCGGGATGTCGCGTTCGCGGATCCGCTCGAGCAGCTTGTCCGCGATCTGCGCCGAGATCACGGACTCTCCAGCCGCCGTTGCCTGGATCGAGGCGACGATTACCTCAGGCCCGGCGGTCTTCAGGATGTAACCGCTCGCGCCCGCGACGATCGCCTCGACGACGCGATTCTGGTCGCTGCGAGTGAGGACGAGGATGCGGCTGGCCGGGGCGAGCAGCGCGAGCTGCTCGATCGCCTCGACGCCGGTCGCGCCCGGGAGTTTGAGGTCGATCAGCACCACGTCGGGCCGCACCGCGACGACGAGTGAGATCGCCTCGCTGGCATTGCCGGCCTCACCGACGACCTCGAGTCCGTTCGCGGCGAGGGCGTGCGCGACTGCGCTACGCACGAGCTGCTCATCGTCGACGAGGACCACCGTTACGGCTCGCGGGGGCGCGACGAATGAGGCCTGGTGGAGTGCCATTCAGATGTCAGCCGGCGCTGGATCCGCCACTGCGACGCTCGAGCGGCGGCTCGGCTGCGTACGGCGAAGCTAACAGCTTGATGGCGTGCGGAAAACTGGCAAATTCAGGAGTTCCGGCCTGGTCAGGCGAAGGTACTCCATGGTCCGAGTGGACCCCCCAAAAGGGTTCGATCGAGCCATCTAGCGCGCCGCTGCGCCGACCGATGGGCGATCGAGGGCTGTAACTGACCAGCGCGCCAGCCCTGCCCACGCAATCGAGGAGCCCGCCCGTGCCAAGCAACGTCCCCGCACCGACATCCCGCAGCGCCAAGCGATCCCCGATCACGCGACCGCTGCGCACACTCGCGGTCGCCCTCAGCCTTTGCGGGGCGTTCGTCGCGATGAGCGCCGTGACCGCCTCGGGCACGACGGTGAACAACTACGCAGGTCTAAATGATTTGGTCTGCCCGAGCGCCGGCAACTGCGTCGGCGTCGGCACCAACAGCGCCAGCCAGCAGGGCGGCGCGTCCGTTGCCATCGTGGCCAGCGAGTCCGGTGGGACGTGGAGTCAGGCCAGCGATGTCGCACTGCCGAGCGGGGCGGACACTGACACCGCGGCGCAGAACGCGTATCTCCAAACTGTCGTCTGCACGAGCGCCGGAAACTGCGTTGCAGTCGGCGGCTACACCGACGCGTCCGACAACGGGCAGGCGATGGCTGTCAGTGAGACGAACGGAAGCTGGGGACAGGCGATCGAGATCGCGTCTCCGGCCGGCGCGGGCGCGAACCCCGATGGTGACCTCTACGAGCTTGCCTGCACGAGCGCAGGCAATTGCGTCACTCTCGGTGGTTACCAGGACAGCTCCAGCAACGGGCAGGCGATGGTCGCCGTTGAGACGAGCGGCAGCTGGGCGACGAGGGCGAGCGAGATCGTGCTCCCGGCCACCGCCAACATCACCGCAGACTCTCAGTCCGCGTACTTCAATTCGCTCGCCTGCCCAACGACCGTTGGCAATTGTGTCGCGGTCGGCGACTACAGCGCGAGCAACTCCGCCCTGGGCGAGCAGGTCATGGTTGCCGAGCAGAGCACCGGCTGGACGACCACCAAGATCACCCCCCCGGCGGGAGCCGCTACTACGACACAGGATGCTTCGCTCAGCTCGATGGCCTGCGATACCACCGGACACTGCGTTGCCGGCGGCTCTTACGTTGACACGAGCCCAAATACGCAGGCAATGGTCGCGACAGGCACCCCCGGTGGAGCTTGGACGGCGAGTGAGGTCACGGGTCGGCCCGCCGGGTCAACCGATATCGGCTTCGGCTCGCTGGCGTGCTGGACCACTGGAACCTACTGTGCTGCGGGCGGCACCTACACGGACAACTCCGCCGTCCAGCAATCGCTGGCCGCCGCCGGTGGAACGACGACAGGTGCCGGATCGACCTGGACGACTGCCAAGCTGATCCAGCCGAGTGGCTTTGCAGCCGGTGACTATGCACCGCTTCAATCCCTGGCCTGCACGAGCGCCACGAGCTGTGCCGGCGTCGGCAACTACTCCGACAGCGCCGGTGACAACCTCGTGATGGCCGCCACCGACACCAGCGGAACCTGGGGCGCGGCGAGCGAGATCGGGCTGCCGGGCAACGCGATGGCGGCCAGTGGCAGCCAGTACGCGTACCTGAGCTCGCTGGTGTGCACAGCCACCGGAGCTTGCGTCGCGGGTGGTTCCTACACGGACACGTCCGGCAACGAGCAGGCAATGGCCGCCACCGAGACCGGCGGCGTTTGGGGCCAGGCAACTGAGATCACGCTGCCGCCCGTAGCGACTACTCCGACCCCGACCCCGACCCCCGCTCCGACTCCGGCTGCGCCGCCTTCAGGCGTCCCGGCGGGGACGTTCGGCACACCGACGACAGGCACCACAGTTGCCGGCACGCCGTTGACGCTCGTGGCGTCTTCGGGCCTCGGGATCAGCGGCAGCGTGACCGTTCCGGCTGGTGTGTTGCCGGCCGGCACCGTTGTCAGCGTCTACCCCGTCGTCGACAAGGCGCCGCTGGCGGGCAAGGTGCCGAAGGGGCAGTCCTACGTCATGTCGTTCGCGGTCACGTGGCGCGCGCCGGACGGAACGTCCCCGGCGGCGACCGCGCCGATCACGATGACGATCACCGATCCGAGCATCCGGGCCGGCGAGACCGTCTACGCACTGACCGCCACCGGTCTGGCCGACGTCGGATCGGCGAAGAAGAACGGCACGGCGATCATCACGTTCACCACTGATCCCGCGTTCGTCGTGGCGACTTTGACGGCGCGCTTCCTGGTGCTGAAGAACCACCACGGCGTCACGATCATCGGTTATGACGGCGGGGCCAAGATGGGCACGAGGGTGAAGATCCAGCTCATCTCGCATAAGGACCCGCGGCACGCGAGCGTCAAGGTCGGCGCGACGCATCGCTTCAGCTGGAGCACCGGCAAGCTGACGCACGGGACCGTCACGGTCAGGTTCAAGGTCGGCAAGAAGCTCGTCAAGACGACGACGATCAAGGTCGGCTAGGCACAGCACACGCATCTCGTTCGCGCGAGGAGAGTGGCATCAGCCGCCCTCCTCGTCGCGCGGCGGCCCAGCCGATCGTGGATGTCCCCCGACGCGTCGGGTTGTGATCGATCGAGGCGAAGCGTCGCGTTACTCCCTGCTTCTTACCTTCGCTAGTGCTTCTTGCGCTTCGCCTTTGCGAGCTTGACGGTGAGCGTCCGGGTCTGCGTGAACGCGTTGCCGCCGGCTGACGGCTGGAAGCTGATGCTGACGGTGAGCTTGAGACCCTCATGGCGCTTGAGCGCGGCATCAAGCGCGGCCTTCGCCGCGGCGGACGGGTCGGCGGTGATCGTGACGGTCCCGGCGACGCTCGCGCTAGTGGTCCCCTTCGCGTAGTTAACCGCCGCGGGGCGGCACTTGCCGTCCAGTTTGACCTCGCCCGCGGTGCATTTCGACAGCTTGTGCCGCTTGCCCGCAAAGATGCCGAACTTGCCGTTCTCGAAGGTGAACAGCCAGTCGAAGGTCCCTGGCTCGGGGGCCGTCTCGATGAACGTGATCACACCGTTGCCGCCATCGATCACGATCTTGCCGAGGATCGGAGTGGACGGGGAAAACGGCTTTGGCACGGTCACGGTGAACGGCCCCGCGGTCGCCGTCCCTGAGGAGTTGGTCGCGATGACCGAGTAGCTGAAGCTTGTCGTGGCGGGAGGCACGGTGCCGCTGAGGGCGCCGCTCGTCGAGTTGATCGTGAGCCAGGACGGCGCGCCGGCTGCGAGCGAATAGGTCGGCGCCGGGTAGCCGCTGGCGGCGAAGCTGTAGCTGTAGGCGGCGCCCACGGTCGCGCCGAGCGAAGGCGTGTCCGCGGTGAACGCCGGCGCGACGAGCGGCGGCGCGACGCTCACGGTGAACGGCCCGGCGGACTTCGAGCCGTAGACGTTGGCCACCGTCACCGAGTAGCTGAACGTCGTGGTGGCGCTCGGCACGACGCCGGAGACCATCCCGGTGCTCTCGTCGATCGTCAGCCACGAGGGCGCGTCGACGAGGCTGAATGTCGGGAGCGGAGCGCCGCTCGCCGTGAACTCGTAGCTGTAGGTCGATCCCTGGTTCGAGCCGAGCGGCGGCGAGTCGGCGGTGAATGAAGGGCCCGCGGGGGGCGAGAACTGCTCGACACGGTGGTTGCCGGTGTCGGCGACGCTCACCACCCCCGACGGCGAGACGAAGATGCCTGAGGGATCGTCGAGGTCGCCGGCGGCGCTCCCGGCCACGCCGAACCGCAGCGCCGGCTGGCCGGTGCTCGACAGCTCGGTGATCGTGTCGTCGCCGCGATCGGTGACCCACACGTCGTTCGAGGCATCGACGTAGATCCCCCATGGCTGCTCGAACGCGGTGAACCCGGCTGCTGCGCCGCTGTAGGCGGCGAGGAATGCGCCGCTCGGCAGGAACTCCTCGACGCGGTGATTGGCGGTGTCGGCCACCCAGTAGTCGCCAGCGGAGTCGACGGCGACGCTATTGGGCTGGTCGAGGTCGCCGTCAGCGCTCCCGGTCGCTCCGAAGCTGTCGAGGTGGGTGCCGGTCAGGATGTTCGAAACCGGGAGCCCGATGGTGATCCGGTTGTGGCCCGTGTCGGCCACGACCGGCTCGCCGGCCGCGCCCAGGACGACGTCGCGTGGGTCGCTCAACCACGCATCGGAGATCGTCGCCACGGGGAGCCGGGTGCTGAGCGAGAACTCGAACACCTGGTTGTCGCCGCTGTCGGCGACCCACAGGTCGTCGTCGCTCTGATCCTCGACCACGCCTGTCGGCGCGGCGAAGCTGGTACCGAGGATCGAGCCGATCGCGCCCTCGACGCCGAGCCTCGCCTCGACGCTCGTGCTCGGCAGCAGCGAAACGAGGTCGTCGATGCCGGCGTCGGCCACCCACAGCCCAGTCACGCCCGGCCCTAGGTAGGCGGCGGCAAGGCCGATCGGCTCTGACAGCGCGCCGGTCGCCGTCGCCGCCGTGAACAGCGGCGCGACTGGCACGTTCACCTTGAACGGCCCGGCGGTGGTCGGGCCACTGCCGTTGGTCGCGATGACGCTGTAGGTGAAGCTCGTGACACCGCTCGGCAGCGTGCCGCTCAGCGCCCCTGTGTTTTTGTTGATCGTGAGCCAGCTCGGCGACGTGCTCGACAGCGAGTAGGTCGGATCGGGCACACCGGTCGCGTCGAAGTGGTAGCTGTAGGTCGCCTTGGCGGCGACGATCGTCGGCGGTGAGTCGACCGTGAAGTACGGCGCACGGGCGGCGACGACCTCGTAGAGGAGGTCGTTGCCGGTGTCGGTGAAGAACACGTCGTCGTAGGGGTCGATGGCGAGGCCGGAGGGCAGGTCGAGCTCGGCCGAGGTCGCCGGACCGCCGGCACCGCTGTCGCCGACGGCGCCGGTTCCGGCCACGATGGTGGGAGCCGTGGTGAGGATGCTGCGCGCCGGCAGCTCGAGGATCTTGTTGTCGAATGGGTCGGTCACGTAGAGGTCGCCGGCGGCATCGATGGCAACTGAGGTTGGATAGGGGACCTCGGCAACCGTGGAGATATCACCGCTCGAGGCGCTGACCTCACGGATCGCCGAATTGCCCTCGTCCGCGATGAAGATGTCGCCACTCGAGTCGAAGGCGACGCCGGACGGGTCATCGAGCGTCGCCGAGATGCCGGAAACGCTGTCGCCAGGGATGTCCGTGTCTGGGCCCGGGCTGCCGGTTCCGGCGACCGTCGAGATCACGAGGTGCGTCGGCAGAGTGATGACCAGATCGGTGGTCGCGTCCTCGCTGGCACGGGGTCCGAGGATCGTGGTCACCCGGTGCACGAGACGCACGCTGTCGTTGCCAGTGTCGGCGATGGCCACCTCGCCCGACGAGCTCACCGCGACCCCGAATGGCTGATCGAGCTCCGCCGACGTCGGCGCGCCGTCATCGCCGCTGTCGCCCGCGGTGCCGTCGCCGGCATAGGTGCTGATCGTCCCGTCGGCGACGCTCCCATCGACGGGAGTCACCTCGCGGATCACGTTGTTGCCGGTGTCGGCGATGAAGACATCACCCGCCGCATCGACCGCGACGCCCTCGGGCGCGTTGAGCTCGGCGTTGTAGGCCGGACCGCCGTCGCCGGTGTAGCCGGCGACGCCCGTGCCCGCGACCACGACGAACTGGCCCGAGGCGGTGAGCTCGCGAACCTCGTTGTCGTCGGTGTCGGCTACGTAGACATCCCCCTCCGCATCGACCGCTACGCCATATGGCGAGGCGAACGTGGCACTCGTCGCCGCGCCGTACTCGCCCAGTCCCGGTCCGAACCCACCGCCTTCGAGCAACAGCAGCTCGCCCGGCGTCGCCCCGAGCGGGGGCGGTACCGGGGTCGCGCGCGCCTCCGTGGCCGCTAGCCCGCAGACAGCGAGCGCAAGCGTGACGACCAACGTCACGCTCTGGCGGCGCGAGGCACCCACTGTCACTCTCATGGCGCTGATCTCATCTCGCCTGCTGTGTGCGGACGCCTTACTCGCTCGTCTCGAAGGCTTCGCCCGCATCCCGCACGCTCGGATGCACCGGGCGGAGCGTGTCGAAGATAGGGACGCGCCGGACCGTGCGCAACAGGGTGCCCACCCTGGTATTTCGCGGGGGCCATCCTGCCTTTTGGTTCACACGTCGAAGGTTCTCCAAATGACAGGGTGCTGAGCTCAAAAGAGCGGGGTGCCCACCCTGTTGTGGGCTTCGATTAGCGGTCCTAGAGTGCCGGCCGCGCGCCCACATTCGTTCCTTCGTCGCCGGGGCTCACACCCGCCCGAATGACAGCGGACCAGACCGACACTTCCACGCCGCGCCAGCACGTCCCCGCTCGCGGGCTTTCGCGGCGCGCGTTCCTGATCGACTCCGCCGGGGTGGTGGTCGCACTGGGCGCGCTCAACCTGTACCTCGATCCGGCGGTGGCGGCGGCTGTCAAGCGCGGCGCGGCACTGGTCGTCAGCGAGGCCACGGCGGCCGCGGACGGAATCGACTTCGCCTCGCCGCAGATCACGATCGCGGCCGAGCGCGACAGCGACCTGATGCTCGCCGACTTCACCTTCTACGGGTTCAGCATTGACAAGACCTCTGACCCGCCGAAGTTCGTCGCCGGCTCCAGCACCGACTGGGTTGGCGTGGTGGTGCGGCTTCCCCCGCAGGCGATCGGCGAGGCGGTCTACCCCTACCAGCCTCCCTCCGACCCGTACCTCACCTACGACCCGACGCCGATCGTGTCCCAGATGTCGGGGCCGAGTCAACTCGCGTTCTCGTTCGAGTCCGGTGCGACGATCCCGCTGCCGACGATGAAGGTCGCCGACCTGCTCGACTGGTCAGGCTGGACGCTCAACGTGCAGCCCACCGCAACCGCGGGCATCACCAGCCCGACGGGCGCCAGCTTGGTGCGCGCGCCGAACGCGAACGAAACGTACATCGAATGTCCGCTCGACCTGATCCTCGCCCCGGTCGTCTATCCGCCGGCGCGGATCAACGAGATCATCGAGTCCGAGACGACGACCAAGTTCGTCAGCGCGGCGCAGCCGATCACCTCGAGCCGCCAGGTCACCGAGTGCTGGTCGACGTCGCTCACCGGCTCGACGCGCAGCATCGTTTTCCCGATCGACGGTGTCGGCGGTGGCCCGTCGCTCCCGTACGAGCCGGCGGTGGCCGTGGTGTGGGCGTGGGATTACGACACGGCCGCGCCCGGCGACACGCTGCCGGATCCGTCCTACATCGAATACAGCGAGTACATCGCGCCGGCCAAATGAAACGGCCGGGGGAACATCGGCGCCGTAAGCCGACTGGCGCTGCCAAGCGCAGCCACAAGGACCACAAGGGCCACAAGGACCACAAGCACAGCAGCGCAGCCCCAAAGGCCAACGACGGCATCGTCGGTACGAGCGCGACCGGCGCTGCGCAGAGCGCGCCGAGCACCCCTCCCGCGGCACCGGTCCAAAATGGCCTCGCAGCCGGGCCGGCGGCGAAGGACGGCGATCTCTCGCCGCTCTATGACAGCGCGGGACCGGGCTTCCAGTTCTCGAGCCTCACGCAGCCCGACCGCCAAGGACTCGTCGCGCGCGGCGGAACGTATCCGTCGACTTCCGCGCCGGTCACCGCCCACCAGCTCTCGTTGAGCGCGCTCGGGGCATCGCTCGACCTCGACGGCGTCTGGTCCGCGCTCACTTCCGGTGGCGGTGAGGGCATCTCCAACGATCTCGTCGGCTGGCGCCAGATCACCTCGCAGGGGCGCGACCAGTACGTCCGCATAGTCCAGGCGGGGTATCTCTTCCCGCTCGGGCACCGCGCGGTGCTCATCGAGGTGATCGACCGCGTCTTCGCGGCGGACCCCAACTCGCCGAGCTCCTACGCCGACGCCTACCTGCAATCGAGGACGTTCATCCGCGTCGTCGAGCCGACGAAGGCCTATCCTGCGCTCGGTCAGCCGTTTGCCGTCGGCGGCGCAGCGACGACCTGGCCGTTCGCCTCGGCGCAGCTGCTCACGCTCGTCACCCCCGACATCGTCGAGGCCGGCGACTCACCAGTACAGGCCCTGGGCAGCCCGAACGCGGTGAGTGGCGAGTATCCCCAGGCGTTCTTCCCGCTCACCCTCGCCCCAACCAACCCGCCGGTCCTCTGGAGCGTGAAGCTGGTCGACGGAGCCGGCACGATCGTTCACCTCCACGTGCCGCTCGCGTTCGTCTTCGGCGAGAGTGGCAAGCCATACCCGCTCAACCAGTTCTCAGCGACGAACTACACAACCACCCCTCCCCCTCCTGATACTTACGGTATCGGCAGCGTTGCCGACGCCTACAACGCGCTCGGACTGCAAGACATCGGCACCACCGAGCGCGCGCTCGTGATGAGCCCGGTTCCGGGGACCTCGATCCTCTATGCCCCGGAGGTGACCGACGCGGGCGGCACACCCCACCCGGGCGGCACGACGCACCCCACGCTGTCGATCACGCTCGGCGCGGCGACCGCGGACTACGCGCCGGTGGCGCCGGTCGCGCCGGCGACCGAGCTCGTGAAGGTCGACGTCAGTTCGCCGGAGAGCACGACCACGCTCACGGACGCCAACCAGCCGGCCTTCTATCCGGCGCTGCTGACCGCGCAGGTGCGCCTGCCGGCGGCGGAGACGCTGAGCCGCTCCCCACTCGATGACGCGGACGGCGCCGGGGTGACGATCGGCTTCTATAACGGCTCCGCGAACAGCTACGTGACGCAGGGCTACCCGACCACGCTGCCGGCGACGCCGAGTGGGGGCGTCAACGGCGGCGCGGTCTACGCGAGCCTGCTCAACCAGCCCGCGCTCAACTTTCCCGCGGACGCGGTCGGCGGGATCGCCAACCCCAACTTCCAGATGACCGGGCTCGCTGCGGCGGCGGGGCTGATCGGAGGGAGCCTCGACACCTACGCCTCAAAAGCCGCCGCCGAGGTCCTGGACTACTTCAACAACCTGCAGAGCGATCTCAGCTCGTTCCTCGGCGGACTCCCGTTCATCGGCTCGGCGATCACGATGGGCCCGCAGTCGGGCACGGCCAACGGCCCGAGCCTCCCCGATCCCGGCATCCTCGGCCAGAGCTTCGACAACGCCCTCAACGTGCCCGGGATCACCCACGAGTACGACCCGGGGCCACCGGCGACCGAGACGATCAGCTACACGATGGTAGTGCCGCTTTCAGCCTGGTCGCCGGGCGCATCGACGCCACCCACGAGCCAGGACGATTCGGTGTTCTGGCCGTTGCCGGACGGCACCGGCTCACTCACACTGACCGCGACGGTCGTCGTGGCCCAAGACGGCTCGGCGACCTACTCGGTCCAGGGAACGATGACGTCCTTCGAGGTCACGGTCCTCGGCGATGTCTTGCAGGTCATCGGAATCCCGTTCGGCAACGACTCGCAGCCGGGAGCGACCTTCTCCTCATCGACCGGCTCGAAGACCTCGATCGCGGTCAACGTCGGCACCCCGACATTCCTTGGGCCACTCGCATTCGTCAACCAGCTCCAAGATTTCCTCAACAACATCGGCGGGTCGGGGCTGTCGATCGACGTCGAGCCGACGTCGGTGTCGGTCAGCCTGACGCTCGCGATTCCCTCAGTCGGCTGTGGCGTGTTCGACCTCGAGAATCTCGCGCTTTCCGCTGGCGTCGTGGTGCCGTTCCTCAATGGCGCGACCGTGGCGACGTTCGGATTCTGCAGTCAGGAGCAGCCGTTCACGCTCACGGTGATGTGCTTCGGCGGCGGCGGCTACGTGCTGCTCAGCGTCGGCCTGCACTCGGTCCAGTCGGTGACCGCCTCGTTCGATTTCGAGGGCGAGCTCGCGCTCGACCTCGGCGTCGCGAGCGGCGGTGTCTCGGTCGCCGCTGGCATCACCGTCATGTACGCCAACCCGGGCGGGACGACGCTCACCGGCTTCGTCAAGATCGACGGCTGGGTCTCCGTCCTCGAGCTGATCTCGATCAGCCTCAGCGTGGAGCTGATGCTCGGCTACACGACCCCGAACACGGTCACCGGGACGGCGACGATGCAGATCTCGGTGAGCATCTGCTTCTTCTCGGTGTCGGTCGGAATCACGATCACAAAGTCCTTCCAGGGCCCGTCGGTGAGCAGCGGCCCAATGCAGGACGCGTTGGCGATCGCAAACGGGCCGTCGAGCAACCCGTTCGGGCCGCCGAGCGCGCCGACGTTCGGCGGCACCGGGCCGAACGTGATGATGACGGCCACTGACTGGTCCACCTACTGCGACGCGTTCGCTGCCTGAGGATCCGATGACCAACCAGCAAGTACTCGTCTGGACCGCGCTGCCCACCGGAATCAGCGGCGACACGCTCTCGCTGTCGGTGTATCTCTCGCCCCAGCTGACGGGAGCGCTCACCCCACCCGCGAGCTTCGTGCCGCTGTCGGACTTTCGCGACTTCGTCGACTGGCCGAAGACGGTCGCTGGGTCGGATCCGATCAGCTTCACCGTGAGCTTCGCGCCGCTGGGCGCCAGCGCCCCGGCGGCGACCGCGCCGGCCACGATCGTCACACCGGCGCCGCCGCCGGGCGTCAGCCCGAGCACGGCCTGGACCAGCCTCTTCGACGAGAACACGACGTCGGTCGAGTCGTTCGCGCTGCCCCCGTTCCTGATCGACCCGAGCACGCACGCCACGCTCACCCCCGCGATCAACTCCTTCTGGGCGGCGCAGATCGCGAGCTTCATCGCCGGGCTCTACGGCTCGGTCGGTGTCAGCAACCCAGTCGATCCGATCGACATCACGTGGGGCGACACGAGGCAAACCAAGAGCCCGGTGTACGAGCTGCTGCTCGAGATGTCTAACGAGAAGGACCTCAACCTCTTTGCCAAAGCGAACCCGAGCATCATCACGACGGCGCAGGCGCAAGCGCTCGCGGACCTGAAGAGCTTCCACAACCTGCCGGCACGGTACGGCGGCTATGACCCGGCGTTCACGCCCACGACGCCAACGCTCGACTTTCACCAGGGGCTCAGCGGCCTGGCCAACTACCCCGTGGTCATGCGTCTCCTCGGCCAGGTATTCGACCTCACGGTCGAGTTGCCGTCGGGCCTCCCGACGGGCATCCAGGTGCTCGTGACGCCCACCTGGACTCAAACGCCAACCGCCGGGCCGGCCGTCGCGACCTTCAACTTCACCCCGTGGACAGCGGCAACACTCAGCGCCGCGAGCTTCGAGCCCACGCCGAGCGGGACCGAGTACGTGAACGGCACGCTCAACCTGGGCGGCGATTCGGCGTTCTCGGTCACCGATCTCGACGTCGAGATCGCCGCCGACCGCCTCAGCTCGCTGAGCGCAGCGCTGGTCAGCATCACCGATTTCCCGACGACCCCGTTCAACCCCAATCCGGACAACAACCAGTATCAGGGCGCGCACACGGCGCTCACCGTGCCGGCGGTTCGCTCGATCGGGCCGACGCTGCTCTGGAGTGGCTATGGCAATCCGCTGCCCGGCTCGACGTCGCCGTCGCCGTTTGCGGCGCTGCTTGCCGGCCAGGCGAGTATTCAGCAGGCCCTTACCGCCTGGCTCGCCTCGCCATCGGACGCCACGCTGCCAACGTTGTACGCCGAGCAGGTCACGCGCGGGCACCGCTTCGACGTGTACACCGCATCGGAGTCGACGCCCACGTGGCGCGGGCTGTGTGGGCGAAACGGCACGTACACCTTCGGGCCGAGCTCGTCGTCGCCGCTCGCCTTCTCAGTCGCCGACGAGGGAATCGTCACACCCGCTGCGTCCCAGCTCGCCGGGACGGTGGTGGCACCTCCCCCCGCCCTCAACGTGTTGGAGACGATCATGCGGTGGCGTGGCTGGGGCCTCTGCGCGCCGCGCCCTGGCAACTGGGTGGGCACGGATTCGAACGCCGTCGAGACCGACCCGTCGGGCGCCACCGCTCCGCCGGCACCGACCGCCGATGGACCGAACCTGCCACAACTGCGGACGAGCTTCGAGGCGCCGAGCCCATCCAGCGCCCCGAACCTGCTGTTTCCCAAGCTGCGCTTCGGCAACCGCTACCGGCTGCGCGCCCGGGCCGTCGACCTCGCGGGCAACAGCATCCCGCTGTCCTCGTCATACGCCAGCACGGCGATCTCGTTCACCCACTACCGGCACGAGCCGGTGGCGCCACCGGTGCTCGCCGGCATCGACGCCTTCACGCCGGGCGAGTCGACGCTCTACCTGGTGCTGCTCGACGACCAGCTCACCACGCCGACGACCAATGGGCGCTGGCTGTTCCCGCCCAAGGTCTCCGAGCTGATGGCGGAGGAGCACGGCATGTTCGACGGTTTCACGCCCGGGCAGGCTCCTGACCCAGCAGATGGCCCCAATCCCAACGTGACGACCTACAACACGATCGTCAGTCACGACGGCACGAACCTCGGCGACGTCCCGGGAGCTCAATACGACGGTGGCAACCAGGGCGTGCCGTACTTCACCGGGAGCACCCTCCCCGTCACGCCATGGTTGCCCGATCCGCTCAGCAGCGGGGTGACGCTGTTCGGCCTCCCCGGATTGACGGATGCGCTGGGCACCGGCGCCTGGGGCGGCGTATGGCCAGTCGCGAACCCGATTCTGCTGACGCTCAGCGACGGCACGACGGCGACGAGCAAGCATGTCGCCGCCGGCGCGGGCAAGCCGACGACGGTGGCGACGACCCTGCCGCCCGGCGAGGTCGCGGTCGTGCGGGTCAGCAGCACGCTCAGCCCGTCCGCGCTGGAGGCACTCGGCGTGTGGCAGTGGATCGCGGCGCGCGGTCCCGCCTCCGACGTCCGCGCGCTCGCAGCGGCGGGCCAGGTGTGGCTGCTGAGCCCGTTTCAGGTGCTGCGGATGGTCCACGCGGTCCGCCTGCCGCTGCTCCCGCCCGGATTCGGCAGCCCCCAGACGACGCGCTACGCGGGGCAGACCTCCGTGGTCATCAGTGACCCCAAGTTCAACGTCGACGAGAAAAGCACCGGCCACCTGGATGTCGCGGCCGTGTGGACCGATCCCTACGACAACCCGGCCGACAGCAACAGCGACCCGGCGCTCCCGGCCGGGATCCCACCACGGACGCCACCGACGAGCGCGCCGAGCGAACCGACGAGCACCGTCACCTCGTCTGGCCCGGCGTTTCGCCTCGCGATCCCCGATCCGACGCCGACCGGTCCCGAGGCTCAGCCGCTCACAGTCCTCGCGGAGGCCACGGAGTTCGCCCTTGACGCGGACGGTACAGGCGCGACCCACGCGATCGGCGACACGCTGCACCACCTCGTCTACTACACCGCCACGGGATCGAGCCGCTTTGCCGACCTCTTCGAGACGACCGAGACCGTGACGTTCACCAGCGCGAGCCCGAGCGTGGCCATCAGCACCGCGGACCTCGGGGTCAACGAGGACACGCTCACCGTGACGGTCGTCGGCGGCTCGCAGCTCACGACGGACGAGTACACCTACGACGCGGCGACGCGCACGGTGACGGTGAGGACCAACTCGACGCTGCAGGTCGCGATCACCTATCAGCCGACGACCACCCTCGCGGGCGAGCCGCACGCCGTCGAGATCCTCTCCTCGGCCCGGCCGAAGACGCCCGTGATCTCCGACGTCGTCCCCGCCTGGCGGCTCGCGGAGCCGACCGGCTCGTTGAGCAGGAGCGGCCTCGAGGTCGTTCGGACCGGCGGCTTCCTGCGCGTCTACCTCGAGCGGCCGTGGTTCTCGACCGGCGCCGGGGAGCTGCTCGGCGTCGTCACCACGGTGCCGAGCGCGGGCGACGCGACCACGTTGCCACCGGCCTGGGTCACGGTGATGGGCCTCGACCCGATCAACTACGTCGAGCAGTCGAACACGCCCTGGCCGATCGTGCCGACCCTGTTCACCGAGCTCGCACCGGTGCCGATCGTGCCGGGCCGCCCGCCCTACACCAACCCGCCCCAGGCCTATCTCCCCGAAGACGCCGACAACCTCTACCAGGTGTGGCCCTACGAAGTGAGTTACGACGCCGGGTCGGGGCGCTGGTACGCCGACGTCGCTCCGCGTCCGGGGGTCATCGAGGAGGGCATCTACGAGCCGCCTCCCGGTTATTTCATCAGGCTCGCGCTCGTTCGTTTCCAGCCGTATTCCGAGCTTTACGACTCCGGCAGCACGATCGAGGTCTCCCCGGTTGTCACCGCAACGATCGCCCAGCCGGTGCCGGACCGCACGGTCGTCGTCGTAGCCGACGGCAGCGAGCTGAAGGTGACCGTGTCGGGGCCGGCCTATCAGGGGTGGCGCGCGGTCCAGGAACCCTGGTACGGGGACCCAACCGACGAGCAGTTCGATCTCAACAACGAGTACGCGCCGCCCAACGCGAACATCTACGAAGGCAGGGCGGGGTCGCTCGGTGGCACCATGCACACCTCCACGATCGCCGTCGAAGTACAGATCCAGAATGAGGTGCTCAACAAGCTCGGCCTGTCGGACGACCTCGCGTGGATCAACTCCGGCGGGGCCAAGCCGGTGATCGTCACGCTCGCCCCCACCTTCTCGGACGCCACGACGAGCGTCACCTGGAGCGGCAAGATCGCGCTGCCCGACTCGCTGTCGTCCTCGACGATGATGCGGCTGCGCGTGAGCGAGCTCGATTACTACGATGGCAGCGAGCCGCCGAGCTCAGTTGACACGAGCCTGCGCCGGCCGTTCGTGAGCCTCATCCCGCTCAACTACTCGGCGTGATGTTCGCTCGCCGGCTTCTCGCGACGTTCTGCGATCGCCGATGCGACTCGCCGACAATCCGCCGTCGCGTCCGCGGCGGCATTCGATAAGGAGGATCCGCGCCATGGGACTTTCAAACCCTCTGCACATCGCGATTCTCGTCGTCGTGCTGCTGCTGGTCTTCGGCCATCGACGGATTCCGGCGATGGCGCGCGCGCTCGGCAGCACCAAGAACGAGTTCAAGGCCGGGTTACGCAGCGGGCCCTCAGCTGCGCCGCCGACGTCGGCTGTCGACGTCCGCGCTCAGACGCCGGCTGCGCATGGGTCGGCCGGCGGCGTGCCGGTTGAGCGGGAGAGCTGAGTCGGGCGCACCGACCGCGCCCGGCAGTCCCGGGCCGGTTGCACCAGCAGCTTGGCTGTCGCCCCCAGTTGACGATTCGCATCGCCGCGCGATACGTTTGCGTGGACAGAAGGAAAATCGCAAACGCGATCGCATGTGATCCTCAAAGGGGGCGAGGTCATTGGACGGTCCGAGGGATGCCGGCGCTAGCGTCCTGCAGCCTGCCCGCAGTCGCGAGGGAGCTGTCGTTGCGGGCGCGTCGCCCAAACGGAACCGGGCGATGCGCGGCCAGATCGACGCCACGGCGGTCGCCGGCGGCGAGTTGCTCGAACGCGAGCCGGCGATGCTCGAGTTGCTCCGCCTGCTCGAGGGCGCGCGCGAGGGCAGCGGATCGTTCGCGATCCTCGAGGGGGAGCCCGGGACAGGACGCACCGCGCTCCTGCAGGCGCTCGCTTCTCGCGCGACGGGCGCGACCGTGCTGGTCGCCCGCGGCGGTGCCTACGAGCAGACGCTCCCCTTCGGTGTCGCGCGCCAGCTGTTCGCGCCACTGACAGCCGTGGGTCCGCTCGCGCCCGTGGACGGCCACGCCGCCGAGCAGTCGGAGGCATCGATCTTGCAGGCGCTGCTGCTCACGACGCATCGCCTTGGCGCTGCTGGGCCGGTCGTGCTGATCGTCGACGATGTCCAGTGGGCCGACGAGGCGTCCGTTCGCGTCCTCGCATATCTCGCTCGTCGCGTCGCCAGCCAGCGGATGTTGGTCCTCGTGAGCCTGCGCGCGAGCGACAGGGACCGTGTCCCCGCGCTGCGGCCGTTGCTGCCGCCGGCTGTCGAGGCGCGGCGGATCGTGCTCGGTCCGCTCAGTGCGGCGTCGGTCGAGCTCCTCGCTGAGAGACGCATCGGCGCGCGACCCACGCGCGCGTTCGCGGCGGCGTGCCACAAGGCGAGCGCCGGCAATCCGGCGCTCGTTGGATGGCTCTTGGCCGGACTGGGAGAGGACGACCTCGCGCGTCGTGAGGACGCGATCCTCGGCAGCGGGTGGCGCGCTGCGCCAGGGCTGCACGACTGGCTGCGGGGGCGAATCGCCGAGCTCCCAAGTGGCGCCCACTCCTTCGTCGAGGCGCTCGCCGTGTTGGAGGACGGCGCATCGCTCGCCGATGTCGGTGCGCTCGCGGAGCTGGAGTCCGCTGCGCTCGCGCACGTCGCCGATTCGTTGGTTGCCGCCGGAATCCTCGCGCCCGCGTCAGGCGAGTTTGCCCAGCCGATGCTGCGCAGCGCAGCCGCCGCAGCGATCCCAGCGGGTCGCCTCGCGCTCCTGCACCGTCGTGCGGCGCGAATCTCCGACAACGTCATGCGATCCGCAAGGCATCTGCAGATGACACCGGCGCTCGGCGACCCCGACGCTGCGGCCGCGCTCGTCGCGGCGGGTGAGCAGGCGCTTGGCGAGGGGGCGAGCGAGACGGCTGTGGTGCTGTGGCGGCGAGCGCTCGCCGAGCCGCCGCCGGAAGGCGAACGAGCCGCTTTGCTCCTCGCGCTCGGCCGTGTCGAGGGCTCGATCGGCGACCCGGGCGCGCTTGCGCACCTCACCGCGGCTTACCGAGCGGCGATCGACGCGGCTGCGCGAGCCGCGATCGCCACTGAACGCGCTCGCATCCTTGAGCTGCGTAACGCGGCCGTCCAGGCTGCTCGACTCCTGCTCGCCGAGCTGGAACCTCGACCCGGGGGTGAGCTGGTCGCGGTGCCCTTCAGTGAGGTCGAATCGGAACTGTGTTTGCTCGCAACGACGCGAGCGCGCCCCTTCGTCGTCGATCACGCCCGTCGCGCGGTCGAGCGGGTTCGCGACGGCAGCGGCACCGAGGACGCTGCACTGCTCGCGGCAGTCTCGGCCGAGCTGATCGTGCGCACTACGGCGGCGACCGCTGTCGGACTTGCCCAACGAGCCCTCGATGATCCGGCGATCGAGGAGCGCGGCGCCGTCGCGGTGTCGACGGCGCTGCTGACACTCACGCTCGCTGGGCGCTTCGCGCAAGCCGCCGCTGGATATGACTTGGCGATCGCCAGGGCTCGTCGCCGAGCGGCCACAGTGCACACCTCGTACCTGCTCGCCGGCCGTGCGTGGCTCGCGCTGCGGATGGGACGGGTGATCGACGCTGGAGCAGACGCGCGCGAGGCCCTCCACGGCGACGGTCGGCTTGACGGTGCGCGCCTTGCGAAGATCGCCGCACTCACAGGCGCGCTGATCGAGCGCGGTGAGGGGCAGGAAGCGCTCCGTGTAAGCGTTGAGGCGGACCAACTTGACGGAGCCGACAGCTCGATCTTCGCGCAGCTTCTGCTCAGCGTTCGAGCGCGTGCCCTTGCCGCGTGCGGTGACGACAGCGCCGCGCTACGTCTGCTCGCGCGCCAGCGGCAATGGGCGCAGCGCGAGGACGTCACGCATCCCGAGCTCAGCGCCTCGTGCGAGCTAGCGCTGGTTGCAGCCCGAATCGGCCGTCGCGAGGAGGCCTCGGCCGCCGCCCAAGAGGCGCTCGATAGCGCGCTTCGACTCGACCTGCCGGTCGCGCGTGGAGAGGCACTGCGCGCCGCAGGGGTCGTCGCCGAAAACGCTGACGAAGCCGTCGCCTATCTCCGCGAGGCGGCCGCCACGCTCGAGGGTCGCGGCTGCCGGCTCGCGCACGCCGGCGCGCTTGTCGATCTCGGCGCGGCGCTGCGGCGCTGCGGCCATCCGGGCGAGGCTCGCGCGCCGCTCGCTGATGGGCGCGACCTCGCCAACCGCTGCGGCGCGACGGCGCTCACACGGCGGGCGCACGCCGAGCTATTGGCGGCCGGCGGCCGGCCGCGCCGGGTTGCGCGCAAAGGGATCAACGCGCTCACACCGGCGGAGCGGCGTGTGGCCCGACTCGCCGCTGATGGCCTCACCAACCGTGACATCTCCAGCGAGCTCTGCGTCTCGCGCAAGACCGTCGAGATGCATCTCTCGCGCGTATACGACAAGCTCGACGTGCGCGCCCGTGCCTCGCTGTTTGCGCTGCTCGGCGACGACGCGCCCCACGTGCCGGTGGCGTTGTCCGACTGAGGCGCGACGCTTGCTCGCCACCGTCCCAGACCGGGACGGTGTGCTCAGCCGCGCGTCGCGAGCGGCAGCACGACGAAGGCGATCACGCCGTACTGGATCCCGGCGGCGGCGAGGACGAGGGCGTGGAAGACCTCGTGATAGCCGAACACTCCGGGCCAGGGGTTGGGGCGCTCGCGGGCGTAGATGATTGCGCCGGCGCTGTAGAGGAAGCCGCTGAGGATCAGCACCGCGACGGCGGCCCAGCCGATCGTCGAGGGGAGCTGGGTCAGCGTGGCGATGCCGACCCAGCCGAGGCTGGCGGCGACCAGCGAGGAGAACCAGCGCGGGTGATCGGCCCAGGCGAGCTGGAGGACGACGCCGCCGAGCGCGCCGGCCCAGACGACGCAGAGGATCACGGTCGCCAGGGTGCCGTGCAGCGCGAGCAGCGCGAACGGCGTCGTGCTGGCGGCGATCAGGACGAAGATCATCGCGTGGTCGAGGCGGCGCATCCAGCGGCGCACCGCCGCGCGCCACTCGACCCGGTGGTAGAGCGCGCTCGTGCCCAGCAGGGCTGAGACGGCCAGCGCGTAGACCAGCGCGCTCAGCAGCGCGCGGCCTGCGGGGGCGCTCCAGACGAGCGCCACGCCGGCGGCGAGCGAAACGAAGAAGGCCCACTGGTGGGAGACTCCGCGCAGGCGCGGCTTGGCCACGCTTTGCGCGCCTACGCCGGGAAGTGCGGGGTTGCGCGAGCCGACCACGCCACCACAAAAACTACTCAGCGAGCAGCGGGGGCGAGCTTGGCCTGCTGGTGCTCGTGGTCGACCGAGACGACGTTCCAGACGAGGCCGAGCTTCTGGAGCGTGAAGATCACCCAGCCCGAGGGGTCGAGCTCGTACCAGCGCAGGCCGTGGAAGGCCGAGCGGGGGAAGGCGTGGTGGTTGTGGTGCCAGCTCTCACCGAGGCTTGGCAGCGACAGCCAGAAGACGTTGCGCGACTGGTCGCCGGTGTCGAAGCGTCGCTGGCCGACGAAGTGGCAGACCGAGTTGATCGACCAGGTCACGTGGTGGACGAGGAAGATCCGCACGAGCCCCGCCCAGAGTGCCGCCTCGAGGCCGGCGGTGAGGCTGCCGCCCCAGGCCCAGCCGGCGAAGAACGGGATCGCGATCGTGAAGTAGACGATGATCGGGAAGGCCTTGTTGATCCGGCGCATGCCGCGGTCGGCGACCAGGTCGGGGCAGTAACGGCGCTTCTCTGCGCGGCCGTTGTTCTCGAACAGCCAGCCGATGTGGGCGTGGTAGAGGCCGACGAAGACGCCGGCGACGCCATCGCCGTGGCCGACGTGGGGCGAATGCGGATCGCCCTCCTCGTCGGAGAAGGTGTGGTGCTTGCGGTGGTCGGCGACCCAGGCGAGGACTGGGCCCTCGACCGACAGCGAGCCCATGATCGCGAGCGCGTAGTGGAGCGGCTTGGAGGTCTCGAAGGCGCGGTGCGTGAGGTGGCGGTGGAAGCCGACCGTGACGCCGAGCGCGCTCGTCAGGTACATCACGGCGAAGATCACGAGGTCGCGCGTATGCAGGAAGGTGCCCCAGGCGAAGATCGCGGCGAGCATCGCCGCGAGGAACGGGACGACGACGGCGGCGATGTTGACGTTGCGCTCGAGGCGACTCATCTGCGACAGAGTACCGTGTGAGAGGCAGTACTTCTTCGCGTAGTTCGAACGTTCTCGCCAAGAACTTGTCATGAATGCACAAGAAACGCCGCTCGAGCGCCCCTGGCAGGCGCTTGACCCGGCGGTCCGCGAGATCGTCGCGCCCGTCATCGGCGACGTCGCCGAGCAGATCACCGCGGCGATCGCGGCCTCGATCGACGAGTACCGCCTGCCGATGCGGGGCGCGTTCGGGCGCGGCGTGCGCGTCGCGATCGACGGCGCGCTGCGCCAGTTCGTCGAGCAGATCGGCCAGCCGGCCGCAGGAGAACGCCCCGGGCGGGAGATCTACATCGCGCTTGGGCGCGGCGAGTACCGCGCCGGGCGCCCGCTCGACGCGCTGCAGGCCGCCTACCGGATCGGCGCGCGCGTCGCCTGGCGGCGGATCGCGGCTGTGGCCCGCGACAGCGGGATCGACCCGGCAACGCTCTCGCTGCTCGCCGAGTCGATCTTCGCCTACATCGACGAGGTCTCGGCGGAGTCTGTCGAGGGCTACGCGAGCGAGCAGGCGGCGAGTGCCGGTGAGCGCCAGCGGCTGCGCCAGGCGCTGGTCCGCGAGCTCGTCGGCGACGGCCTCGACGAGACCGAGGCGGGGATCGCGGCCCGCGGTGTCGACTGGGAGCTGCCGCGGCGGCTCGCCGTGCTCGCGGCCGACCACCGCGACGCCTCGCGGCTCGCTGCGCTGGTCGGCGAGGGGGCGATCGGCGCGCGCGTCGACGATCTCGTCTGCGTCCTGGTCGGCGATCCCGGGGCGCCCGGGCGGCGGGCGCGGCTGGCGGCCGCGCTCGAGGGCCGGGTCGCCGCGCTCGGGCCGGCGGTCGCCGTCGCGGACGCTCCGCTCAGCTGGGCCCGCGCCGTGAGCTGCGTGCGCCTCGCACAGGACGGGGTCCTCCCCGCTACCCGCCTCGTCTTTGCCGAGGAGGCGCTCGCCGCACTGGCGCTCCGCGCTGAACCGCAGCTGATCGCCGAGCTGGCGCAGGCCCGCCTCAAGCCGCTCGAGTCGCTGACCGCCGCGGCGCGCGCCCGGCTCGAGGCGACACTGCTCAGCTGGCTGCGCCGGCAGGGGAACGTCGCCGCGGTCGCCGCCGAGCTGCACGTCCATCCACAGACCGTGCGCTACCGACTCGCGCGGCTGCGCGAGTGCTTCGGCGAGCAACTCGACGAGCCGGATGTGCGCTTCGAGCTCGAGCTGGCGCTGCGGGCGGGAAGTCATATTGGTGACGGTTAATAACGACTGACTGCTGACGTACTTGCGCGATCGACCGTCCTCGTCATACTCCCCGCTTGCAGGGGGCGGTGCCAACGGAGGAGAGCGCGATGAAGTCTCGTGGGAGGATCTGTGTCGTGCTCGGTGCGAGCCTCGCGCTCGGGCTGAGCGGCGTCGCCGTCGCGGCGACGGTGACCCCGCCCGCGGGGACGCCGAACCTCGCAGCGATGGTGCTGCAGCCAAGTGACCTCGCCGCAGGCGCGGTCGTGGGCACGGAGGGATACGTGACGCCAGCCAAGGCGTTCAGCGCCGAGTACGACAGCAGCTTCACGTCCGCGGAGACGCCCGACGGCGTCAGCTACGACCAGCTGGCCGATGGCGTATCGATCGCTCCGAGCGCTTCGCAGGCCAGCGGGTTCTTCACCGCGGAGGCAGCGTTCTTCGACTCGAAGAAGGGCCACAAGCTGCTCGACAAGGGAATCATCGCGTCCGCCGGCAAGAAGGCGCACCTCAAGGCGAGCAACATCAAATACAAGGCCGGCGGCAGCGTCGGCGTCGGCGGCGACTCGTTCCTCGAGTCGATTGGTGTCTCGACCAAGCACGCGTCGATTCACGAGGACGTCGTGCTGTTCGATCAGGGCACCATCTACGCGCTGCTCGTGGTGATCGCCAAGCCCGACGAGAAGCTCCCGACCAGCGACGCGACTGCGCTCGCGACCGCGATCGACTCGCACATCAACAGCGTGATGGCCTCGAGCGGCTCAACCGGCTCGACCGGAACGAGCTAGACATGCGCTGCAGCCGCGCGCGCCGAGGCATCGCGATCGCGCTCGGCGCGACGCTGCTGCTGGCGGGCACCGCGGGCGCGGGCGCCGCGGGGATCGTCACGCCGCCGGCGGGCACGCCGAACCTGGCGCTGATGGTGCTCCAGCCGTCGGATCTCGTGCCCGGCGCGACGATCTCCGCGCAGCGCTATGTCGCGCCGCCGACCGGCTTCACCGCGGACTACGGCAGCGAGTTCAACGGCGCCGCGACCACGGACGGCGTCAAATACCTCGCCGTCGTGGACTTCATCGCGCTCGCCCCGACCGCATCGCTCGCGAGCACCTATTACGCGGCACAGGACAACGAGTTCGCGACGGCAAAGGGTCGCGCCAAGCTCACCACCAGCATCGTCAAGAGCGCCGGCAAGAAGGCGCACATGAAGCGCAAGGACGTCACGTTCAGCGCCGCCGCATCGGCCGGCCTCGGCTCCAGCTCGCTGACCGAGACGATCACGCTCAAGCTCGGCCACGCCACGTACCGCGAGGTCGTCGCCGTATTCGAAGAGGGCGACTTCAGCGCCGCCCTCGAGATCACCGGCACCGCCAACGAGGCCGTCCCCCAAGCCGACGCCGTCGCACTCGCCACCACAATCCAGTCACACATCAACACCGTCCTAGCCTCAGGCGGGACGACCGGACTCACAGGCACCAGCTAGAGGGCTCAAGGGGCTGCGGTGATCGGCTCGCGCCGATCATCGTCGCCTGACGCAGCACGCGGTGATGGTCGCCACCGCGCGTTCTGGCCTCCGCCAGGTCTGCAGCGAAGGGCGGGCCCCAGGGCAAGCGGCCCGACGGAGCTCGCGAGGCCGCCCAAAGGCGGCCGTAGACGCGCATCAGCGCCCAAGCGTGGGCCAAGAGCCAGCAGGCGCCCGACTGAATCTAAGCGAGGAGGGTCCGCAGCAGTGGATCCCTTCGAGCAGATCTGCTACCATAGGACTCAGATTTATTGCAGAGGCATAAAGGAGTGATGCAAAGTATGGGTAAGACGATCGGAATCGACCTGGGCACGACGAACTCGTGCATGGCCGTCCTCGAAGGCGGTGAGCCGACCGTCATCGAGAACTCCGAGGGTGGGCGCACAACCCCTTCGGTAGTTGCGTTCGCCCCTTCGGGTGAGCGTCTCGTGGGCACGGTGGCAAAGCGCCAAGCGGTCACCAACCCGCAGAACACGATCTTTTCGATCAAGCGCTTCATGGGGCGCAAGGAGAGCGAGGTCTCCGAAGAGGAGGCGATCGTTCCCTACAAGGTGATCTCCGGCAAGAACGGGGACGCGCGCGTTGAGGCAGGCGGCCAGGAGTACTCGCCGCCGGAGATCAGCGCAATGATCCTGCAGAAGCTGAAGGCCGACGCCGAGGCCTACCTCGGTGAGAGTGTCGACGGCGCGGTGATCACCGTCCCGGCGTACTTCAACGACGACCAGCGCCAGGCGACGAAGGATGCCGGCAAGATTGCCGGCCTCGACGTCAAGCGGATCATCAACGAGCCGACCGCTGCGTCGCTGGCCTACGGACTCGACAAGGAGTCCGACCAGACGATCCTCGTCTTCGACCTCGGCGGTGGCACGTTCGACGTGTCGGTGCTCGAGATCGGCGACGGTGTCTTCGAGGTCAAGTCGACCGCGGGTGACAACCACCTCGGCGGCGACAACTTCGACAA
>Ga0302178_10001028_pt1 | contig 24274 bp, 19 predicted proteins | sample I_Palsa_E1_3_FD_198790 | JGI IMG/M metagenome (GOLD analysis project Ga0302178, IMG submission 198790) | Peat permafrost microbial communities from Stordalen Mire near Abisko, Sweden - I_Palsa_E1_3 | ecosystem: Environmental > Terrestrial > Soil > Palsa > Peat permafrost | place: Sweden... | reverse complement strand
TGCTGCGGGCGGCCGCGGTGGCCGGCAACAGTTTCTCGGCCGGGGTGGTGGCCAAGATGCTGGACCGGCCGGTGCTCAGCTTGCTCGGCCCGCTCGAGGAGTGCGCGGGGGCCGGGTTCCTGGTCGCCGGTGATCGCGCGGGCGATCAGCGGTTCTCGCACGCGCTGGTCAGCTCGGCGGTGGTGACCAGGCTGAGCGCGACAGAACAGCGGCGGCTGCACACCGCGGCGGCGGACGCGATCGAGGCGCTGTACGAAGGGCAGCTGCGTCTGCACCTGGCCGAGGTGGCCCGGCACCGGGTCGAGGCGTCGCTGCCCGGTGACCGGGGGCGGGCGGTGGCGGCGTGCGAGGCCGCTGCTTGCGTGGCCGCCGACGCGCTGGCGTTCGAGGAGGCGGTGCGCCTGTACCGGCAGGCGTTGTCGGCTGGCGAGGGGGAACTCGGCGAGGATGACCGGTCCCGGCTCGAGCTGGCCCTGGCCGCGGCGCTGCACCGCAGCGGCGACCTGCCCGGATCGCAGCAGGTAGCGGTCCAGGCCGGCCGGCGGGCCGAAGGGCGACGAGACCGGCTGGGGCTCGCTCACGTGGCCCTGGTGATGGAGGCCACGGGCGTTCCGGAATGGGACGGTGAGATCTGCCGCGTCTGCGAGCAGGCCCTGTCCCTTTCCGGGGCCGGGGACGAACTGCCCGACGACCTGCGGGCCCGGGTGCTCGCCGTGTACGCGCAGGCGCTGGTGTACCGCGGCGAGTACGACCGGGCGGGGCAGGTCAGCCGGGACGCGCTAGCCGCCGCCGAGGCGTCGGCCGATCCGGGCGCGCTGGTCGACGCGCTGCGGGCCCGCCAGCTGGCCTGCTGCGCCCCCGAGGGCCTGGCCGAGCGGACCGTGCTGGCGGGCCGGATGCTCGAGGCCGCCGGCGCCCTGGGCAGCGCCTGGGCCGAGATGTGGGGCCGGCTGTGGCGGATCGACACCCTGTTCGAGACCGGCCAGCTGCGGCAGGTCCAGCGTGAGCTCACCGACCTCGGCCCCTGCCTGGACCGGCTCAGCGGCCCGATCGGGCGAATGCATCAGCTGGCCGACGCGGCCACGCTCGCGCTGGCCACGGGGCGCTTCGCCGAGGCGGCGCGACTGGCCCGCGAGGCGTTCAAGCTGCTCAACGACATGGGACACCCGACCGCAATCGGTGCTCTGTCCGTCATCTTGTCCCAGGCAACCCTGCACATCGGGCTCGACCGGTCTGGTCTGGCCGAGGCGTTCGCCCTTGCTCCCGCGCAGGTGCGGCCAGAGGCCGTAGACACCACCCGCGGCACCGCCACCATTTTCCCCGCGCTCACCGTCGCCCTGATCCGCCTATTTCAGGGCGACCGGGCCGGCGTCGAGGCGGCCTACGCGCTGGCCGGGCCGATCCGGTCCTGGACGCCGTCACCGGCCCTGCGCATGGCGGCCTGGGGGCACGCGCTGCCCATCGCCATCGGCCTGGGCCGCACGGAGGACATCGAGTTCCTGGCGTCGCAGTTCGAGCCGTTCCGGGGTCAGCACGCCGCGAACGGCGCAGGTCCCGGGGTCTACATGGGCCCGGTAGAGCTGCAGTTCGGCCTGGCGGTCGCGGCGCTTGGCCGGCTGGACGCGGCGGCGGCGGATCTGCGCACCGCGGCCTCGATCTGTGACGCCAACGGCGCCCGCGGGTACGCGGTGCAAGCCCGGGTGGAACTCGCCGAGGTCTTGAGCCGCCGCCAGGCTCCCGGCGACCTGGGTCAGGCCGCAGCCGCGCTTGACGCGGCGGCAGGCGAGGCCGAACAGCTCGGCATGGTCCCGTTCCTTACGCGGATCGAGCAGCTGCGGGCCGCGGAGTTGCGGCCGACGTCGGCCGCCCGCTCGCCGCTGAGCCCCCGCGAGGTCGAGGTGGCCAGGCTGGTCGCGCGCGGGCTGACCAACAAGGAGATCGGGGAGGTCCTGTACGTCTCCGAGCGGACGGCGGAGAACCACGTCCAGCACATCTTGGTCAAGCTTGGCTTCAACAGCCGCAGCCAGATCGCCGTGTGGTCCAGCGAAGGGCTGGCTAAGGACGCGCCGCAGACCCGTGAGTGAGTACCCAGGTCGTTAGTAGCCAGGCGTTGAGTACCGGCGAATGAGTACCCAGATGAGTGTTTCCCCGGATGGCCGGATCCGGCCTTTCCCGTAGCGTCCCTCCTGCCAGCGCGAATTGCGCGCGGATCGCAGATGAGGAAAGGCAGGACCGTCATGGCACACGTCCACTTCACGAAGACCAAGGGGCAGAACATCGAGGGTTTCCGCATGGTCGCCGCTAAGCACAACCCGCCCCAGGACATCGACGGCCTGCTCGCCTGGGCGGTCGGCACGGACGAGGACGGCCTCAACGTGGTGACCGTCTGGGAGTCCAAGGCACACCAGGAGCGGTGGGCGGCCGAGCAGCTCTTGCCTGCGTTCCAGGAGCTCGGCCTGGCCGGCATCGTCGCGAACTCCGAGTTCACCGAGTACGACGCCGACGAGCTGTACATCCGCTGAGCGGGTAACAAGCCAGGACCCCGGGCGGGCTAGGTGCTGAGCCAGTCCGGGGGTTCGGCGCCGGTTTCGGCTTGCCAGACGGTGGCGAAGTGGTCCGGATCGGCGCGGTAGGCGGTCTTGATCGCGGGTGCCGCGTCCCGGAGCAGGTCCTGCTGGTCGGCGGCGGCGGCCAGGCGCCAGCCCTTGGCCAGCAGCCGGGCCGCGTCGCGGTAGCGGGCTTGCCCGCACAAAAGCTCACCCTCGAGCAGCATGGCCCGGGCCGCGCAGGACGGAAGCCGCTGCCAGGGCAGCTTGTCCTGGCAGATGTCGGTGGCCTCGTGGACAGCAGCCAGTGCTTCGCCGGACAGGTCAATCTCGGCCAGCCAGCCCGCCTCGCAGGTCAAGCACTCGGCCAGCGCCGGCAGGTACCGCGCTGGGTCGGCGGAGGCGAGGTTGCGGTACAACCGCACCGCCACCCGCATGGTGGTCAGCGCCTCGGCCTGGCGGTCGTCTGCCGCGAGCAGGCGCGACTGGTGGTCGAGCGCGTCGGCCAGGTCCGGGCTGTACTTGCCGGGGCGTTCGGCGGCCAGGTCCTGGTAGATCGCGACCGCTTCGTTGGCGGTCCGGAGCGCCTCCTCGTCCCGGTTCATGGCCTGCAGCGCGCCCGACTGGACGATCAGCCGGCTGGCCAGCGCATTGCGGAACTGGCTGGGCCAGATCCGGGCCAGGGTCCGCCAGCTCGCCATCTCGCCACGAAGCAGCGCGGCGGCTTCGTCCGGCTGGTCGTTGTTGAGGTCGGGGGTGGCGTACATGTGCACGACGGCCACGGCGAGGATAACGATGAGCGGGCCGACGAGCACCCCGGTGATCGTCCACCTCGGTCCGAACAGCAGCCACGCCGCCGCGCCGAACGCGACGGCGCTCACGGCTGATGCCACCAGCAGCTTGACGCGCGTCATTTCGCCCCGCATGGCGCCATTATCGGGCCTTTGGGCCCCGGCGGTCCGGCAAGCGGCTTCGTGGCGCCGGCGATGCGGTCTGCGCGGTGCCGGCGCGGCTCGGCGCCTGGGGTCTGGCTCGATCCACGCGCCGGTGCTGACCCCGACCGCGACGCCGGCCGCGAGCCGGACGGCTCTCACCGTGTGATCTACGACGTCGGCGGCCAGCGTCTCCCAGCCCTCATCGTCCCGGGGATGAATGTGGATAGCAGCGGCACCGGCTCTGACGCAGGCCGCTGCGTCCGCCGCCAGTTCCGCCGCTCCAAACGGCAGCGCGGGATGGCTGCCCCGTTCTCGGTCACCGTTCAGCGCAGCTTTCAGCATGAGCGAGTCTCCTTGGTGCCGACCGGTCGCGGCGCTCACGTGCTGCGACTAATCATCGCGCTCTCAGCCCGGTCAGATGGGGTAGCGCGTGGGTTCGGTGACGTAATGGCGTCCGCAGGGCATGGTCCAGCGGACTTCGCCGCTGGGGAGGTGCTCGGCTTTCCAGCGGGGGTCTTGTTTCATCCGGTGACAGTGACGGCACTTAGGGTCGCCGTTGCACAGGCAGGTCCGTCCCCCCGCTTCGTACGGGATATTGTGTTCGAAGTCGGAGTGGGTGGCGGGGCGCTGGCAGCCGGGGCCGGTGCATGTGGCGTGCCGGACCTGGGAGAGGTGCCGGAGCTTTACGCCGGGATCATGGCCGTTGGCCTGGTGCCGGTGATCGCAGTCCTCGGTGGGGATCGGCTCGATGTCGATGAGCAGGTCGCGGTGGCCGGGGATGCCGGTGCAGAACCGCCAGCTTCCGTAGCCGCCGGGCGGGCCGGGCTGGCCGGCGGGGGTGAAGGTGAACCGGGGCCGGCCGGGCGGACCGGGGCCGCCCGGTGTGCCGGGTTTGGCGTGGTGCCGGGGGCCGCTGGCGGGTGCGGGGCGGGCGCAGCCGTGGCCGATCGCGTGACCCTGGCTGTCGGTGACGGTGACGCACCAGGTGGAGCGGGGGTTGCGGGCGGCGGCTTCGGCGAGGTCGCGGGCCAGATCGGGGTCAATGGGGCCGATCCCGGCCAGTTCCCCGGGCCGGGCCGCGAGGTGGGTCAGTGTGACCGCGGGGACGGTCATGTTGACCCGGCCGGCGAACCCGGGCGGGATCACCCCGGCCACCGGCCCGGACGGCACCGGGATCGGGGACCCGGCCGGACCGTGTCCGCCGCCTGAGGCGGGTCCGCTGTCGGGGGCGTGTCCGCTGTCGGGGGTGCGGGTGCTGTCCGGGGCATGCGCGCTGGCTGGGGGCCGGGAGTCGGTGCCGAGCAATATGTCGAGGTAGGCCCGGGCGCGTAGCGCGTCCATGCCGCCGTCCAGGCCGGCTTTGCGGAGTTCCTTGGCCCAGGCGGTGACCCGCTGGTCGGCGGCGAGGACGTCGGCGGGGGGGAGTTCGCGGCCGGCCAGGCCGGCGTTGCCGGAGTCTTCGGCCCAGCGTTCCACCCGGGTCTTGGTGGCGGCGTGCTCGCGGCGTTTCCTGGCGTGGCCGGGGTTCACGTCCATGACGGCGCGGCGGATCGCGGTCCGCAGCCCGGCCGGGGTCAGCGACCCGGCCCGGCCCAGCACCATCGCCTCAGCGGCCCGGGCTTCGGCCGGGTCCAGCAGCGCGGTGGCATGGGCGATGAGGGCGGCTTTATCCTGGCTGATGATCCCGGCCCGGAACATGGCCCTGGTGCCGGGCAGGTTAACCTCCAGCTGCCAGGCCAGGTCCAGCATCTCCTCAGCATCACCCGCCGAGACGCCGAGCACCGCGCCGAGCTCCGGGGCGGTGAACTCATCCCATCCCTCGGGCATCTGCGCCGGGCCCGCCACGACGGCGCCGGGAGCGGGGCGGCGGCGGATCAGCTCGGCGATCGCGGCGTGTTTACTGGCACTGGCATTGGCTTGCACGCGGTCCTGCGCGCAGATCACGCCGACCAGTTCATCGTCAGACGCGCCGATGTAACGGTCGTCGTCACCGGCCGCGTCCTCCAGGAACGACCCCAGCGTCGCGCAGCCGGGCGCGACGTCGAGGGGCTGGCCGGTGGCGAACCCGGCCGCCGGGCTCGCATGCTCACCCGGGTAGGTCTGCGCGGACCCGGGCATCCCGGGGCCACGCCGGCCGGTCACCATGGCGCCCAGGGCGCCCAGCAACCCGGTCTGGCCCCACCGGGCCGCAGCCTCCGCCGCCCGGGCCCGGTCCGCGGTGATCTCGCGGGCCTCGGCGATCAGCGCGGCCAGCTCGTGGTCATCCAGCCCGGGCGGCGCGGCGTTGTCGGGGTCCTCGTCCTCGTCCGGGTCACCGGGGTCCTCGTCGTCGGCGATGGCGGCCAGGTAGGCCTCATCCCAGTCCGGGCTCTGCGGCACCAGCCGCCAGCCTGGCGACCCGAGCGACGGGCGGTCACCGGATCCCGCGGGCACGCCGGACGGGTGGCCGTCCGGCCCGGGGTCGCGGGGAACCGGTGTTTCGCTCATGAGCCACGGTCCGTTCGGATTAAATGATCTTTATCGACTTCTAATTCTAGTTTAGCTGCCACCGCTGACATTTTAGGGAACACCACACCGAAATAGGCTGGATCAGGCGCAAGGATTCCGCGATCTACTACGATTCTTGCGGGTCATGCAGGCCAGGGGCCCGGATATCTGGGCCGACGGTAGACTAACCGGGACTTTTTGCTCGAACCGGGTCGCGCCGTTGGCCGTCTACGGTGGTAGAGCCGATCACCATTCAGGGAGCCGTACGTGCGGCAGCGAAGGCAACCCTCCAGACCGAGGACGACGGGCCGGCTGGGCCGATGGGCGGCAGCCGGGGTGTTGCTCGGCTGCGCCGTGACCGCGTGCTCGGCGGAGGCGGCGCCGGTGCCGGCTCCGACCAGCAGCCAGGCGGGGCAGTTCCGGAGTTCGGACGCTCCGGCCCTGCTGGTTCAGTGCATGCTCAGCCAGGGGACCCTGGGGCGGTCCGACTCCATCTTCTCCGGCTCGCCGGGCTGGCTGCGGAGCGGGAACATCGTCATCACGGCGGCCACGGCGGCCAAGTTCGACGCCTGGTACCGGGACAACGACGGGATCAGCGTGGCGGGCAAGACCCTGTCGCAGTGGACCCAGTGGGCGGCCTCCAACAACGAGTTGCCCGCCGCGGTGTGCGGTGGTTCGGTGTCGGCGTTCGCCTTGCAGAGGAAGGTGTTCGGGAAGGATCCCGGGGCCGGTAACCCGTGGCGGTGACCGTCACGGGGTAGGGCGAGGGTGGTCCGCGTGGCTGGCCGAGCCCTATCGTGGTAGAATACGCGTTCGATTACCGGTTATGCTGTGAGGATGACCGGGTATACACCGCCAGGATGGCCGGCCGGGGTGCACCCGCCGGACAGCGAGGAGTTCGAGTCCACCGCGGTCACCTGGCTGCTGGACGTGGTGCCGCCCGATTACCGGCTGCACGGGGTGCTGCGCCGGTATCCGGTGGCGCTGGCCGCGATGGCCAGGTACCACGCCAAGGCGTGCGTGGAGGGCGCGCGGGAGGGTTACCGCACGGCGCGGACCGAGCTTGCCGGGGCGCTGCCGCCGCACGCGATCGACACCGTGCTGGCCGCCTACCGCAAGGAAGGGGTCCGGCTGGCCGCTACCGCGCGCGCGGTCGGGCTGATCGAGCGGGCGCTGCGGGGCGAGGTGTTCTCGCCGAAGATGCAGGACAAGCGGACGGCCAGGTAGGAAAGCTGCAGGGGCGACCGTATCGTGAGATCATTGACTCAAGCTAGCCGGGGGGCGGCGCAGGCTTGGGGCAGCGAGAAGGAAGTGGTCCAGTGTCACGGCAGGCCCGGATCCTGCTGGTTGACGACCGGCCGGAGAATCTGATCGCACTCGAGGCGATCCTGTCTTCGTTGAACCAGATCCTGGTGCCCGTCCAGTCCGGCGAGCAGGCCATACAAGCCGTGCTGGCCGACGAGTACGCGGTCGTGCTGCTGGACATCATGATGCCGGGGATGGACGGCTTCGAGACCGCCGCCCAGATCAAGCGGCAGGCCAAGAGCCGCGAGGTGCCGATCATCTTCCTGACCGCCGCGACCATGCAGCCCGAGCAGGCGTTCCGCGGCTATGCGGCGGGCGCGGTCGACTACCTGGCCAAGCCGTTCGATCCGTGGGTGCTGAAGGCCAAGGTATCGGTGTTCGTCGACCTGTATCTGCGGTCCAGTGAGTCGGTCATGGACCACCTGTCCACGGGCCTGGGCGCGGTGGAGGAGACGCTGGCCCTGCTGCGCAAGCTGCCCGCGGTGTTGTGCGACGACGAGGCCCAGGAGACGGCGGCCCAGCTAGCCGGGCGGGTCGGGCGCCTGCGTGACGCCCTGGAGGCGTTCGGGAGCGGGGCTAGCTAGCGGGGCGGGCTGTGGGGGCCAGCGCCGACTGGGTCCAGCCGTCGCCCGGCACGTAGTGCCTGACCACCCGGGCCGGGACGCCGGCCACCACGCACCGGTCCGGGACCGTGCCGCGGACCACGGAACCGGCCGCGACCACGACGTTGCGGCCGATGCAGGCGCCCGGGAGTACGATCGCCCCGGCGCCCAGCCAGCTGCCGGAGCCGATCCGCACGGCGGCATTGCACGGCATCTGCCGGCCGATCGGCTCGTCCGGGTCGGTGTAGCCGTGGTTCTGGTCGGTGATGTAGACGTAGGGGCCGGTGAACACGTCGTCCCCGATGCTCAGCGACTGGTGCGCGACGATATGACTGCCCCGGCCGATCACGCAGCGGTCCCCGATACGCAGCACCGGGGCCGGGCCGAGATCCTGACCGGGCACCATCCCGGCCGACAGGGACACCAGGGCGCCGATCAGCGTGCCGTCGCCGATGGCGATCCAGCGCTCACCGAACAACGAACCGGGCGGGAAGGCCGCCATCGATCCGGGACCGAACGCGGCGAACCGGCGCCCGGCGGGAGTGTCGGCGGTGATCACCCCGGCGCGCTGGGCAGCGTCCCAGGCCCGGTGGACCAGCTGCCAGCGGAGCCGGGCCAGGGGTTTCATGGGGAGGCTGAGGCGGCCAGCTGGCCGCAGGCGCCGTCGATCTCGCGGCCGCGGGTGTCGCGGACGGTGACCGGGACGCCGTGGGACTCCAGGCGACGGACGAACTCGCGCTGGGCGCTGGGACGGGACGCGGTCCACTTCGAGCCGGGCGTCGGGTTGAGCGGGATCAGGTTGACGTGGACGAGCCGTCCGGCCAGCAGCGAGCCCAGCAGGTCGGCGCGCCAGGCCTGGTCGTTGATGTCCTTGATCAGGGCGTACTCGATCGAGACGCGGCGGCCGGTGACGGCCGCGTAGTCCCACGCGGCGTCCAGGACCTCGGCCACCTTCCAGCGGCGGTTGACCGGGACCAGGGTGTCGCGCAACTCGTCGTCGGGGGCGTGCAGGGAGACGGCCAGGGTGACCGAGAGGTGTTCGGCGGCCAGGCGGGCGATGGCCGGGACCAGGCCGACGGTGGAGACGGTGACCGAGCGGTGGGAGATGCCCATGCCCTCGGGGACCGGCTCGGTCAGCCGGCGGACGGCGGCTACCACGTTGGCGTAGTTGGCCAGCGGCTCCCCCATGCCCATGAACACCACGTTGGAGACCCGGCCCGGCCCGCCTGGGACCTGGCCGCTGGCCAGCACTCTTGCGCCGGCCACGACCTGGGCCACGATCTCGGCGGTGGATAGGTTGCGGGTCAGGCCCGCCTGGCCGGTGGCGCAGAACGGGCAGCCCATCCCGCAGCCCGCCTGCGAGGACACGCACATCGTGACCCGGTCCGGGTAGCGCATCAGCACCGACTCGACCAGCGCCCCGTCGAACGCCCGCCACAGCGTCTTGCGCGTGGTCCCGTCGTCGCAGGACAGCTCGCGCTCGGCGGTCAGCAGCGGGGGCAGCAGGGCGTCGGCCAGCGCGGCCCGGGACGTGAGCGGCAGGTCGGTCATGTCGTCGGGGTGTTCGGTGTAGCGGCCGAAGAAGTGCCGGGACAGCTGGACGGCGCGGAACGACGGCTCGCCCAGGCCGGCGACGGCGGCGCGGCGGCCGGCCAGGTCCAGGTCGGCGAGGTGCCGGGGCGGGCGCCCGCGACGCCCGGCCGGGGCGATCAGGCCGGGGGGATCCGGGAGCAGCGTGAGCGGCACGGGACGCGCCAGGGCGGCATCGCGTGAGGGGGGACGAGCGGGTGTCACCGATGTCCGTTCGATAGAAAGGGTTTTCTTAAGGATAGGGCGGCGGGCTGGCTGCGGCGGCCCGAAGGCGCGGGTCGGGTTTGAGCTCGGCCATTAAGTCAGTACATTTCGTTCATGGGCATGACGCAGGTCCCGGTGACACTGCTGGAGAGCTCCAGCCCGTACGGCAGCCGCAAGGTCACCGTCGAGTACGACGGCCTGGTCACGGCCGCCTACCTGCACGACGACACGGGGGCGATCTCCGCGACCTGGATCGCCAACCACCGGCCGGCGCCGCAGACGACCGACCAGGCGCGGCTGGACGCCGGGCGCGCGCCGCTGATGCCCGCCGGGCGGACCAAGCATCCGGGCGGCCGCCCGCCGCTGCGGGCCGACACGCTGGAAGCGCTGTGGTTCGAGGAGGGCGACGGGGTGGCGATCCTGGAGAGCGGGCGGCCGCTCGCGGTGATCGCCGGCTGGTCCGACATGGACCGGGGCATGCCCGGCTACAGCGCCGACGTGATCGGCCAGACGCCGTTCGGCTGGTCACTGGACGACGCCATGGAGGGGCTGGCGCCCCGCCTGGAGCGGTCCCGGGCCTACTGGCGGTGGCGGCAGTCGCCCAACGGCTGGAGTCAGTTCCAGCAGGCGCTGCTCGGTCACCTGCAGCCCCGGCTCGGGCCGGGCGGGCACTACTGGGACGCCTCGGCGGGCAAGCAGCCGCTGGCCGGGGTTACCGAACGGCCGCCCTCGGCGCGGCGCCCGTACACGGTGCTGTCCACGGTGGGCATGAGCGCCCAGCGGATGCCGGTGGTGGAGCAGGTGCTTGACGACCCGAGCGGCTACGCCCGGATCGAACTGGCGGTGGCGACTACGCTGCCGAGTGCGCAGGTGGCCCGGGTGTTCCTGTGGCTGGCCACCTACCCGTGGCACGCCGTGACGTGGTTCGGGCCCGGCCACAGTGTCCGCTGGTACCACGAGCCGTCGACGTTCCCGCTCGGCAACGGGGGGTCGGAGGCGGTGCTGCTGCTCGACTCCCCCGGCGCGCTGGAGGGGCCGGAACCACCGGACCTGTCGGGGTTCGCGTTCGGCGGGGATCCCGTGCGCTGGCTGTGGATCCTGCCGATCTCCGAACGGGACCGGCAACTGGCCAAGGAGCGCGGCTCGTCCAGCCTGGTCAGCCGGCTGGCGGCCCAGCATAAGAGCTGGGTCGTCGGCGCCTAGGCTTTTGCGGGTCCTTGGGGTCCTTGGGGCTAGCGGGCCGGGATGAACAGGTAGAGCAGGAACCAGACCACCGGCGCGGCGACCACCAGGGAATCGAGCCGCTCCAGGATGCCGCCGTGACCGGGCAGCAGGGTGCCCATGTCCTTGATGTCCAGGTCGCGCTTGATCATGGATTCGACCAGGTCGCCGAGCGTCGCGGCCAGCACCACCGCCGCCCCGGTGAGCACGCCCTGCCAGGCGTGGCCGTGCAGCAGCAGCGTCACGCAGAGCCAGCCCGCGACCAGGCACGCGACGACCGAGCCGGCGAACCCTTCCCAGGTCTTCTTGGGGCTGATCGCCGGGGCCAGCGGATGGCGGCCGGTGGTGATCCCGGCGAAGTAGCCGCCGATGTCGCTGCAGACGGTCAAGATGACGAACGTCAGCACCCGGCGCGGACCGTCCGCCGGGACCAGCATCGCGGCCACGAACGAGGCCAGGAACGGAAGGTAGGCGACGGCGAAGATGCCCGCCGTCGTGTCCTTGACGTAGCCGGAGGTCCCGCCGAACAGCCGCCAGGCAAAGATGGCGATCACGGTCAGCCCGAGCGACGCCAGCGCGTACCGTGGCCCGAGCCAGTAGGCGCAGGTCACGACCGCCGCGCCGCCGACCGCTACGGGGATGGCCGGGATGTTGATGTCGCGCTTGGCCAGGGCGCCGGTCAGCTCGGCCAGCGCGATGAGCACCGCGATCCCCATGTACGCCAGGAACGTGGCCTTGACGGTGAACAGCGTGAGCACCGCCAGGCCGCCGAGGCCGACGCCCACGCCGATGGCGGCAGGCAGGTTGCGCCCGGCGCGTCCCTTGGGTTTCTCGGGGTCCTTGGTTTCCGGTCCGGCTGGGTCCACTAGACCTCGAGGAGCTCGGCTTCCTTGTGCTTGAGCAGCTCGTCGACCTGCGCCCCGTAGGTGTGGGTGAGGTCGTCGAGTTCACGCTCGGCGCGGCGCACGTCGTCCTCGCCCGCGTCGCCGCTCTTGATCATCTTGCTCAGGGTGTCCTTGGCGTGCCGCCGGATGTTCCGGATGGCGACGCGGCCGTCCTCGGCCTTGTGCCGGGCGGTCTTGATGTACTCGCGGCGACGCTCTTCGGTGAGTTCGGGGAGGACGATCCTGATGATGGTGCCGTCGTTGTTGGGGTTCACGCTCAGGTCGCTGTTCCTGATCGCCCGCTCGATGGCCGCCAGCGAGCTCTTGTCGAACGGCTGGATGATCACCATCCTCGGCTCCGGGACGTGGAACGAGGCGAGCTGGTTGACCGGGGTCTGCGTCCCGTAGTAGTCGGCCGTGACCTTGCTGAACATGGACGGGTGGGCGCGGCCGGTACGGATGACGGCGAACTCCTCCTTGGCGACCGTGACGGCCTTGTCCATCTTCTCTTCGGCTTCGAAGAGCGTGTCATCGATCATGTTCGGCTCCGTTTACTTCCAGTGCCTATGGAGCTTAGCTGTCTTTGCGGCTGTCTTTTCGGCTGTCTTTGCGGCTGTCGTTACGGTCGTCGTTGCGGTCGTCGTTACGGTCGTCGTTACGGCCTCTTTACGGTCCGAGCGGGTCCTCCGGGTCCTCTCGGGCGCTGGTGCGGCTGATCAGCGTGCCCACCTTCTCGCCGCGGATGGCCCGGACCACGTTCCCCTCGCCCATGAGCGCGAACACCACGATCGGCAGTCCGTTGTCCATGCACAAGGTGACGGCCGTGGTGTCCATGACCTTCAGTCCGCGGCTCAGGTACTCGGTGTAGTCCAGCCGGGCAAAGCGCACCGCGTCCGGCGTGGTGTACGGGTCGGCGTCGTACACGCCGTCCACCTTGGTGCCCTTGAGCACGGCGTCGGCGCCGATCTCCAGGGCCCGCTGCGCGGCGGCGGTGTCGGTGGAGAAGTACGGCGCGCCGAGCCCGGCCCCGAAGATCACTACCCGGCCCTTTTCCAGGTGCCGGATGGCGCGGCGCGGGATGTAGGGCTCGGCGACCTGGCCCATGGTGATGGCGGTCTGCACCCGGGTGTCGATGCCCTTCTTCTCCAGCACGTCCTGCAGGGCCAGGCAGTTGATGACCGTGCTGAGCATGCCCATGTAGTCGGCGCGGGCCCGGTCGATGCCGCGTTCGGCCAGGGCCGCGCCGCGGAACATGTTGCCGCCGCCGACTACGGCGGCGACCTGCACGCCTTCCTTCACCGCGGCGATGATCTCGGTGGCCAGGTGGGCGACCACGTCCGGCGAGATGCCCAGGGGCTCGGAGCCCGCGAACAACCCGCCGGACAGCTTGAGTACCACCCGATGCCAGCTCGGATGCAGCACCCCCGCGGTTCCCGTCATCGTTTGGCTTTCCTTTTGGCTCTCCGGTTTGGCTTTTGGCTTTCCGGTTAGCTTTTGGCTTAGGCCTGGCCGACCTGGAACCGGGCGAAGCCGGTGACGGTCACCCCGTTCTGGCTGAGGACCTGCTTAATCGTGGTCTTCTGGTCCTTCACGAACGCCTGCTCGGTGAGCACCGCGTCCTTGAAGTAGGAGTTCAGCCGACCCTCCACGATCTTGGCGATGGCCTGCTCGGGCTTGCCCTCGTCACGGGTGATCTGCTCGGCGATCCGGCGCTCCTTCTCCACCACGTCGGCCGGGACGTCCCCGCGCGTGGTGTAAAGCGGCCGCATGGCGGCGACCTGCTGAGCGAGATCCGTGGCGACCTCCGCGTTGGGCTTGTCCAGCTGGACGAGCACGCCCAGGGTGGGAGGCAGGGCCGCGTCGCTGCGGTGCAGGTACTGCTTCACGTATCCGCCATCGAACCGAACGAACCGGCCGAGCTCGAGCTTCTCTTTCAGGCTCGAGCCAGCCTCCTCGATGAGCTGCTCGACGGTGACGCCGGGCTTGGCCTCGGTACCCAGCAGGGACAGCCGGTCGGCCACCTTGCTGGCGATGGCGGCGTTCGCGATCTGGGCGGCGGTCTCCTGGAACAGGGGGGTCTTGGCCACGAAGTCGGTCTCGCAGTTCAGCTCGAGCAGCACGCCGGCTGAGGTGCCGTCGAGCTCCGCGGTGACCAGGCCGTTGGCCGCCGTGCGGGCGGCTCGCTTGCCCGCGTCCTTGACGCCCTTGACGCGGAGCAGTTCGATCGCGCTCTCGAAGTCGCCATCGGACTCGGTGAGCGCGTTCTTGCAGTCCATCATGCCGGCGCCGGTCTGGTCCCGGAGCCGCTTTACGTCAGCGGCAGTGAAGTTCGCCATGTCCTCGTCTCTCGATCTTTACGTCTTTTTACGTCTTTACTCGTTGTCGGCGGCTGCGGCCGCGGGCGTGTCGGTGATCTCGCCGATCGTTTCGGTGAGGGGCGCATCGTCGGCGGACGCTTCGTCGGCGGCTGCTGCTGCGTCGGCGGCCGCCTCGCTGGCGGTCGCTGCGTCGGCGGTCGCTGCGTCGGCGGCTGCTGCTTCGGCGGCCTCCGCGTCGCCCTTGGTTTCGTCGGCGGCTTCGGCCAGGCCCTCGAGGTCGTCGGCCTCGTCGGCCGCGGCGTCGGATCCGCTGCTCGGCGACGACTCGGCGTTGATGGCCAGGTCGTCGGCCCCCTCGACCTCGGCGGCGGCCACGATCGGCGCGTCAGTCGGAATGACCTGGTCCTGCGCCGGGGTTTGTGTCGCAGACCCTTGGAGAAGCTCGCGCTCCCACTCGGCGAGCGGCTCCTCGGTGCCGATCGGGCTGCCGGCCGGCTTCTCATCCGTGCTGGACGCGCCGGCCCGGGCGATCAGGCCCTCGGCGACCGCGTCGGCCACGACCCGGGTCAGCAGGGCGACGCTGCGGATCGCATCGTCGTTCCCCGGGATCGGGTAGTTGACCTCGTCCGGGTCGCAGTTGGTGTCGAGGATGGCCACCACGGGGATGCCGAGCTTGCGCGCCTCGTTGACCGCGATGTGTTCCTTCTTGGTGTCGACCACCCAGATCGCGCTCGGCACCCGGGCCATGTCCCTGATCCCGCCGAGGGTGCGGTCCAGCTTGTCGTGCTCGCGCCGCAGGTGCAGGAGCTCCTTCTTGGTCATGCCGGAGCCGGCCACGTCGGCGAAGTCGATCTCCTCGAGCTCCTTGAGCCGCTGCAGCCGCTTGTAGACGGTGGAGAAGTTGGTCAACATCCCACCCAGCCAGCGCTGGTTCACGAACGGCATCCCGACCCGGCGCGCCTGCTCGGCGATCGCCTCCTGGGCCTGCTTCTTGGTGCCGACGTACAAGATGGTGCCGCCGTGAGCGACGGTCTCCTTGATGAACTCATACGCGCGGTCGATGTAGTCCAGCGACTGCTGGAGATCGATGATGTAGATGCCGTTGCGCTCGGTAAAGATGTAGCGCTTCATCTTCGGATTCCAGCGCCTGGTCTGGTGCCCGAAATGGACACCGCTCTCCAGGAGCTGCTTCATGCTGACGACCTGAGCCACTGGCACGGTCCTTTCCTTCGTGCGCCGCGTTTTCAGGTGCGACGCTTCTCGGTTGGTTCCTGGTGCCCGTGGGTTGACGCGCCTGCGGTCGGCCTGGTGGCCGACGGACCGAGCGGCGCGTCCCGCCGGGGGGCTAGCCCCGGACAGCAAGCGGGCACGCGATTTAGCCGCCGAGCACGCGCCTACGCGGCGCAGCTACGGCGACCTTCACTAAGGATACTTGACGTTCCCGGTCGCCCGCGCACAGCCGGTCATCCGTGCTCTGCCCTAGGCGGAGGCCCTGGTGGGGGTGGACCTGGATGGGGCCCGGGAGGGGGCTCGGGGACGCGATGAAACCTCAGTTTCACCACACTAGAACACACTGACGGCCTAGTTTCATCCCGTTTGTGGTGGCACCGGGGTCGGGTGTGTAGCGGGTTGGAGTTGTCGCTCGGCGGCGCGCCGGTACCGTGGTACGGGCGGGTGCTGTGGTGCGGGAGCGACCCGTGGTGCGTCTGGCCGCGGGCTGCGCGTCCCGGTTTCCGGGTCGATGTCACCGTCGTACTTGTTCTAGCTGGACCGATGTCACATCGACCTGCCTCCAACTGCGGGATCCTCGCGCAGATCCTGGCGATCGGGACATCGGAGTGGATGGTGGGACGGGTGAGCCACCGGCTGGGTGGCGGCCGACCGGCTGTCGCCCCCTCGACTCCGTGGCCCTCTGGGCGCGGACCGCTGCCGGGCGCCACCCGCAGGGCGGCTAGGCGCGGGGATGAGCCTGGCGGTAGCTGGACTTGAGGCGCTCGATGGACACGTGGGTGTAGATCTGGGTGGTCGCGGGCGAGGAGTGGCCGAGGATCTCCTGGACGCTGCGCAGGTCGGCGCCGCCCTCGAGCAGGTGGGTGGCCGCGGTGTGGCGCAGGCCGTGCGGGCCCGTATCGCGGGTCGCGCCTCCTTCGCGCAGGAGCTGGTGGACGATCCGGCGGGCGGTACGCGGGTCCAGGCGGCCGCCGCGCACACCGAGGAACAGGGCCGGTCCACTGCTTGCGGCGGCCATGGCGGGCCGGCCTTGGCCGAGCCAGGCGGTGACCGCGCGGAGGGCGGGCACGCCGACCGGGACGGTACGTTCCTTGTCGCCCTTGCCCCGGACCCGGACGGTCCTTCTGGCGTGGTCGAAGCTGTCTGCGGTCAGCGCGCACAGTTCGCTGACCCGGATGCCGGTCGCGTAGAGCAGTTCCAGGACTGCGGCGTCGCGCAGGGCGACCGCGGCCTCGGCGGCCGTAGCGGCCGTCGGTGCGGGGGCTGCCGATCCGGAGCCTGCCGAATCGGGGGCTGCCGAATCGGGGGCTGCCGAGTCGCGAGCTTGCGCCGTGGCTGCCGGTGCGCCAGCCTGCGCGGCGCGGTTGGCCGTGTCCAGCACAGCCCGCATCTCGTCCTGGCGCAGCACGTGGGGCAGGGTGCGGCGGGTCTTCAGGGTGCCGAGCCGCGGGCCGGGATCCACGGCCAGCCAGCCGCAGCGGTGACCGAAGGCGGTGAACGTCCGCGCCGCAGAGCCGCGCCGGGCCAGGGTGGTGCGGGCCGCGCCGGAGGCATGCTGGCTGGCCAGCCAGCCGCGCAGGTGGGTGGCGGCCAGGTCAGCGGGCGCCTGGGCGCCGGCGCGGTGCGCGTACTCGAGCAGCGAGCCCACGTCGCCAAGGTAGGCCCGGACCGTGTGCGGAGACAGGGAGCGTTCGGCCCGCAGGTGCCGTTCGAAGGCGGCCAGGGCGGCGGTCATCTCGGGCGGCAGCATTTCCGGCGCGACTTTCTCCTCGGCCTTCACCTCGGCTTTCTCCTCGACGGCCATGGAGCCAGTTTGCACCCTTAACCGGCGTCCGAGCCGCAACGGGCCAGGTGACACGGCAGTCGCGACTAATTTCGTATGCCGACACGCCGGTCGAACTGAAGTTTGACAAGCGCTAGACCGTGCGGCAGGGTGATCCATGCGTTCACTCGGACGAGACCGCGGAACGCGCTCGAAAGTAGCGCCTAGAGAGGGATCGAGCATGGGTCAGAAGACTGTCCGGTTCAGCGACTTGAGCGGCCAGCTCATCACGCACGACGACGCACTGGCACGCATCGTGGTCCACGAACACCCCGAGCTGGTCGACGGCCCGGTCGAGATCGAGGCACTGACCGACGAGGCCGAGGCCATCGAGCAGGCCGCCCTGCGGGTCGCGGTCATCGACCTGTACCTGCCTGACGACCTGGAGCCGCGCCGCATCGTCATGGAGGCCGACGCCTTCGACAAGCTGGCCACGGAGAACCCGATGGACCAGCTCCTGGTCGCGGCACGGCCGATCCGGCGTGGCCCGCGGACCTCGGTGAGCGCCGGCTCACGCGGGGATCGCCTCGATTACGCGACCCTGGAGCACGCCGGCAAGCCACACAAGGGCAAGGTCACCGACACCGAGAAGCAACTGGTCCGCGACCATCTCGACGAGATCAACCTGCGGCTCGCCGACCAGGGCCTGCGGACGATCAGCGTGGCCGATCCGGACCATGTCGAGCGGTACGGGCTGCGGCAGTCCGCCCGGGACCGTACCGCAGAGCTCGAGTTCGACCTCGAGGACGAGCAGGAGCAGGAGCAGGACGCGGTCATGGCCGGGTAGGGCCGGGTTTACCGCCTGCGCAGGCGCCAGCCGCGCTCGCAGCGCTCGATGAACCCCGAGCCGGCCAGCAGTCCGAGGCAGCGCAGCACCGTGTCCAGGTCCACGCCTGCCTCGACGGCGATCGTCGAGGTGCCGACGGCGCCGCGGGCGGGCAGGGCGTCCAGGACCCGGGCGCTGTCGGTGTCGAGCTCGTCGCGCGAGGGCACCGCACCGGCGGCGGCCGACTTGGGGGCCGACGGCGCGGCACCGGGCGGAAGCGTCTGGGATGCCCCCAGCGGGGAGAGCATCTCGATGACGTCGTCGGCGCAGGTGACGCAGGTGGCGGCCCACTCCCGGATGATCCGATGGCAGCCGGCGGACTGGGCCGAGGTCACCGGGCCGGGGACGGCCATCAGCGGCCGGCCGAGCTGGGCGGCGTGCCGTGCGGTGTTCAGCGCGCCGCTGCGCTCGCCCGCCTCGACGATCACGGTGCCGCTGGTCACCGCCGCGATGGTGCGGTTGCGGACCAGGAACCGCAGCCGGGCGGGCTGGCGGCCCGGCGGCCATTCGCTGATCACCAGGCCGTGCGTGGCGATGTCCGCGAACAGGTCCGCGTGGCCCGCCGGGTAGGGATAATCGACGCCGCAGGCCAGGACCGCGACGGTGAGCGCCCCGGTGGCCAGCGCGCCGCGGTGGGCGGCGGCGTCGATGCCGTACGCGCCGCCCGAGACGATCGTCCAGCCTCGCTCGCCGAGGTCGGCGGCGATCTCGCCGGCCACGTGCGCGCCGTACCCGGTGGCGGCCCGTGACCCCACCATCGAGACCGAGCGCAGGCAGGCCTGACGCAGGTCGGCCTGGCCTCGCAACCACAGCGCGTACGGGCGGGCCGGGCCGAGCTCGTCCAGGCTGGCGGGCCATTCCGGATCGCCGGGGCAGACCAGCCGGATGCCGTCACGGCGGGCATCCGCGAGGCCCGCGTCGTCGGGGAGCCAGGACAGGCGGATCCGCCAGCGGCCGAGCGCGGCCTCCAGCGCGCGCCGGCGGGCCGGGCTCTTGCCGCATGCGGGCCCGGTCCCGGGCAGCGTGCCCGCCGTGATCGCGGCCACTACCTCGGTGGGCTCGCATGCCTCCAGCAGGGCACCGAGCGCGGGATCACCGGGCTCGGCCAGATAGGTGAGCGAGGCCCGGGCCAGGGCCTGCCGGTCCGGGCTCATCGCCGGACCCCGAGCCACAGACCCAGCGCGGCGTGGCACTCGTCCTTGGTCGGGCGCGGCTGGCCGGCCAGGTCGGCCAGGGTCCAAGCGACGCGGATGACCTTGACCACGCCCCGAGCACTGATCTGACCGCGCTCCAGGGAACGTTCGACTACGGCCAGCGCGCCCGGCGCGGGCGGCCAGGTCCGGCGCAGCTCCGAGCCGGGAACCTGACCGTTCAGGTGCCAGGGAGTGCCTCGCAGCCGGCGGGCAGCTCGGTCCCTGGCCTCCACCACCCGCAGCGCCACGGTCCGGCTGGATTCGGCGAAGTTACGGTCGTTCAGCAGTTCCTTGCGGCCCACCGGCTCGAGCTCGATCTTCACGTCGACCCGGTCAAGCAGCGGGCCCGAGATCCGGCCCAGGTACCGGCGGCGGGTGGCCGGGCTGCAGCTGCAGCCCTCAGCCCGCCCGGCGGCCCGGGCGCACGGGCACGGGTTCGCGGCCAGGACCAGGGTAAACCGGGCCGGGAACCGAGTGGTGACCCCGGACCGGGCCACTGTGATCTCGCCCGCTTCGAGTGGCTGGCGGAGCGCGTCCAGCACGTCCCGGGCGAACTCGGGCGCTTCGTCGAGGAACAGGACTCCACGGTGGGCCAGCGACGCGGAGCCCGGGCGGATGATGCCGCTGCCGCCGCCTACGATGGCCGCTTTGGTCGCGGTGTGGTGCGGAGCGAGAAACGGCGGGTACCTGAGCAACGGAACCTGCTGGGGCAAGGCTCCGGCTACCGAGTGGATGGCCGTAACCTCCAGCGCCGCCTCGCGGTCCAAGGCCGGCAGGATAGTCGGGATGCGCTCGGCCAGCATGGTCTTGCCGGCCCCCGGCGGTCCGAGCAGCGACAGATGATGCCCGCCCGCCGCGCTTACCTCGGCGGCGCGGCGGGCCAGGGACTGGCCGAGCAGCTCGGCCAGGTCGGGCGCCAGCGCGTGGGGGGCGAGAGCCGGATCGTTGCCGTCGCCGTCGCCGTCGCCGTCGCCGTCGGCGGAAGGGCGGAACTCGGCGGCGGGCGGGTTGCCGCGCAGGCCCGGGGTGCCGCGCAGCCAATCTGTCACCGCGGTCAGGCTGGCGGCCTCGATGACGCGTATCCCCGGTACCAGGGCGGCCTCGGGTGCGTTCTGCTCGGCCACCATGACGGTACCGAACCGGCCGTCGGCCGCCGCCGCGACCACCGCGGGGAGCACGCCGCGGACCGGCCGCAGCCGTCCGTTCAGGCCCAGCTCGCCGAAGAACATCACCCCGTCCGACGCCGGCCGCGGCACCGCGCCCGCCGCGGTGAGCAGCCCGACCGCAATGGCCAGGTCGAACCAGCTGCCGCGTTTGGGCAGGCTGGCCGGGGAAAGCGCTACCGTGATCTTGCGCTGCGGCCACTGCTCACCGCTGTTGACGATTGCCGCGTGGATCCGGTCCCGCGCCTCCCGCAGCGCGGTATCGGGCAGGCCGACCAGGATCATCCCGACCAGCCCGTTGGCGATGTCGACCTCGACCTCGACCACGTGACCGGTCACGCCCACCAGGGCGACCGAGAACGCGCGGGCCAGAGGCACGGCTAGCCCACTCCCTTGATGTGCTCGATGGTGAATCCGCCGGTGCCCTCGTAGATCAGGCCGATGACGTCGATCCGGACCTGATCGAAGCGGATGCCATGGGCATTCAGCCACTGCACCGCTAGCCGACGCAGGCGGGCGCGCTTGGCCCGGCTGACGGCCTCGAGCGGGCTGCCGTAGCGCACCGATGTCCGGGACTTCACCTCGCACACGACTAGCACCTGACGCTCGACCGCCACGATGTCGATCTCGCCGTCGGCGCTGCGCCAATTCCGGTCCAGGATCCGCAGTCCGTGCGACTCCAGGTACTTAGCCGCTTCCTGCTCGCCGGATTTGCCCAGTGCGTCCTTGGCCCGCATAGCGACCACCTCCGGCTTCGACGATCGCTGCCAGCGGGTTTACCGGCAGGACGGTCTTGCCAGGTGTGGATAACTCAAAGGACGGCAACGTCGATGTGGATACCGAACCGTAAATGTCGGTACCGGATGGTTAAATCCGCGAGGGCACGCTCTACGTTCTGGTTCAGCGCCTGGGTCCCGGCTTAGAGGCGGAAATGTGGCGGCTGGCGACCATGGCCCCTCAGGACACTGACTGGGTGATGGTCGCCGTGTAGTCACCGTCAATCGCCCCGTCGGGCACAGAGATCTCAATTTGCGGGTTCCAGCTGGCCGAGTTGTCCTCCACGACGTTCGTGGCGGCGACAACGTCCTGGGACGAGCCGGACATCACGGTCACCGAGGCTGGCGTCAATGTGGCCGAGCCTGTGGTATCGGTGAAACCGCTGATCAAGTACTCGACGTCAGCAACGGGTATGGTCTCCGCCGCGGTGGCGTCACCGGTGGTGAAATCGGTCGAGGAAACAGTGGCGGTCCAGTCGACCGGGCTCGCGCGGTTGTCGGTCACCTCGACAATGCCGAGCGCGGCTCTGTCGGTCCCGCCAGGCTCCGTCGCGCCAAGGTCGGCGCTGGCCGGCACGGTGATCGAGAGCACCCCGGCGGCACCGTCCGGGGGATCCGCGGTGGCCTTTGACCCGGCGGGAACATTTGACCCGCCGGGGCCCTTTGACCCGGCCGGGGCGTTTGACCCAGCGGGGGCGTTTGACCTGGTGGGGGCGTTTGGCCCGCCGGGGCCCTTTGGCCCGGTGGGGCCCTTTGACCCAGCGGCGACGGCCACACTGATGCTGCAGTGTGGATCGGTGCTTCCGGATGGGCAATTGTTCCCGGGCGTGGGAGATGTGACTGTGTCAGTGAGCGTCGCATCGCCGGTGTCGGTGGAGCTATGGGCGGTGACCGAATAGGTGATCGTCGCGGTCTGGCCACTGCTGAGAGCACCGGTCCAGGTCAGGTTCGGCGTAGTAAACGAGACGGTACCGGCACTGGCCCTGGCGTCGTAGTTGTAGGTGGCGTCATCGAGGACGCTGGTCAGGGGGTCCGCCAGGGTCGCGCCGGGGTACGAGGTCTGACCGGTGTCCGCCACCGTGATGGTGTAGTGAACGGTGCCGCCCGGCCTTACGGATGCGGCGTCCGCGCTCTTGGTAATGGTCAGCGCCGGGACACCTGCACCGGATTGGGTCGCGACGGGCGCAGGCGCGGCGACGGTCACGGTGATGCTGCAGTGTGGATCGGTGCTTCCGGATGGGCAATTGTTCCCAGGCGTGGGAGATGTGACGGTGTCAGTCAGCGTCGCATTGTGGGCGTCCGCCGAGCTATTGACGGTGACCGAATAGGTGATCGTCGCGGTCTGGCCACTGCTGAGAGCACCGGTCCAGGTCAGGTCCGGCGTAGTGAACGAGACGGTACCGGCGGTGGCGTGAGCGTCATTGTTGTAGGTGGCGTCATCGAGGACGCCGGTCAGGGGGTCCGTCAGGGTCGCGCCGGGGTACGAGGTCTGACCGGTATCCGTCACCGTGATGGTGTAGTGAACGGTGCCGCCTGGCACTACGGATGTGACATCCGCGCTCTTGGCGATGGTCAGCGCCGGGGCACTGGATTGGGTAGCGCCGGGCGTAGGCACGGCGAAGATAGCGACGATGCCGAGGGCCAGCGAGGAGAATCCACGCGTCTTACCTGAGGCGCGACTAAAGGTAGCTCTCATCGAGCGGATATTCTCCGTAAAAGAGGACGATCGCAAGCGATCGAACAATTCAGAGCCAGTGGCATCTCGGTTTCGTAGGGCATTTAGCCTCGCGTACACTCCGCTTTTTCGGGGACCATAACACGGAGCCGGTCATTAAGCAAGTCAGCAATCGTCTATAACGGTTCGATACACTGAGGATCTATGCCCATTTGCGGAAATATTAGCAGATCGCCGTTATTGTTCCTTTAGTGCACCACGCCCACGTTCACCGGTGAGGAACTCGCCAAAGAAGGCGGCAGGGAGGGTGAGCGGCGGGTTCTATGTATAACGCGACTTTTACATCGGGTTTGATGGCTGGCGCTGGCTTGTGCAGGGGTCGCGTTCTGGAGCCGGATTTAGCTTCGGTGAATGACACGTCGCCTGGGGTCATCTACTCCATTGTCCGGATCGTTCGACAGACAACTAAGCCGATGGCTGTCCCACCCCCCGGCCCATCCCGGGGGACGGACGGGCCCAGGCCGGATCAGGTACCGGTGACGCGGTTGTAGGGAGGACGCCCGGGCGGCTGCTCGGGGCGCGGTCCGGCCTTGATCGGCGGCACCTTGCGGTCCACGGCCCGGTGCCCGAGCTCGAACTCTTCGCCGTGGTGGGTGATGGTCAGCGGATCGCCGTCCACCAGCTGGTACCGGGCGCGGGCGCCCTGGATCGTGACGCTCAGCTTGCGGCCCTGGTAGCGCATCCGGAACATCAGCCGGGAGATGCCGTCGGGCAGCCGGGGGCTGAAGGCCAGCGGGCCGTTGCCCGCGCGCATCCCGCCGAAGCCCGCCACCAGCGCTATCCACGCCCCGGCCAGCGAGGCCATGTGGACGCCGTCGGAGGTGTTGTGCTCCACGTCCCGCAGGTCCATCAGCGCGGCCTCGGCCAGGTAGTCATGGGCGAGATCCAGCTGGCCGACCTCGGCGGCCATCACGGCCTGGGTGCAGGCCGACAGCGAGGAGTCGCGCACGGTGAGCGGTTCGTAGTAAGCGAAGTTGGCCGCCTTCTGCTCGGTGGTGAACGCCTCTGACCGCAGGTACATGGCCAGCACCAGGTCCGCCTGCTTGACGACCTGCTTGCGGTACAGCTGGAAGTACGGGTAGTGCAGCAGCAGCGGGTACTTCTCCTCCGGGGTGTTCTTGAAGTCCCACCGCGCGTAGTCGGTGAACCCCTCGTGCTGCGGGTGCACGCCCAGGCGCTCGTCGAACGGGATGTGCATCGCGTTGGAGGCGTCGCGCCAGGACGCCGCCTCTTCGGTGCTCACGCCGAGCGCCTCGGCCTCGGCGGGCAGCCGGGCGGTCGCGTCCGCGGCGCTGGCCAGGTTGGACTGGGCCATCAGGTTGGTATAGACGTTGTTGTCCTTGATCGCGCTGTACTCGTCCGGGCCGGTCACGCCCTCGATCCGGAAGTGGCCCATCGCGTCGTGCTGGCCGAGCGAGCGCCACAGCCGCGCGGTCT
>Ga0302178_10001026_pt1 | contig 24317 bp, 20 predicted proteins | sample I_Palsa_E1_3_FD_198790 | JGI IMG/M metagenome (GOLD analysis project Ga0302178, IMG submission 198790) | Peat permafrost microbial communities from Stordalen Mire near Abisko, Sweden - I_Palsa_E1_3 | ecosystem: Environmental > Terrestrial > Soil > Palsa > Peat permafrost | place: Sweden... | reverse complement strand
CATAGCGTGCATTTGAATCCCGATCGGGCTGAATCAAACAGCACGACCTCAAACCCTGCTCACCAGGAGAAAAAGGCTGCATAAATTTTATCCGTCGAGGCGACAACTAGCTTGAAATCTTCCGGCCCCACGCGCTACATGTAGATAGACCTGATGACCTGGCTCGACGGCATATTCCACGCGCTCATCGCCATCGATCAAGCCGGCCAACAGCGTGGCATTGGCATGTATCGTCACAGCATTATCGTGACCGCTGGCCGACGCCACGACACGCAGCCGCCCGCGCTTTTGATCCGCGGAAAAATGTTGCTCCTGATAGCTAGGGGCGATGCCGGCGACGTTAGGCATTAACCAGATTTGCAGCATATGCACGGGCTGCTCACGCGATTCATTGAATTCGCTATGCGTGATTCCTTTGCCTGCGCTCATGCGCTGCACATCGCCCGGCCGTATGGTCGAGCCATTGCCAATATTGTCGCGATGCGTAATTGCCCCCTCGAGCACATAGGTCACAATTTCCATATCGCGATGGCTATGCATAGGGAACCCCCCGGTTGGTGCGATATGGTCTTCGTTGATCACACGCAAAGCGCCAAAACTCATCTGCGCCGGATCGTAATAGTCGGCAAACGAAAAACTATGGAAACTGTCGAGCCAGCCATGGTTGGCGTGCCCCCTATCGGCCCCGCGGCGTAACTCGAACATATCAAACTCCTGTTTTCTAAAGTGGGATCAAAGTCATAAAGCCAAGCCCACACTCTATTAACTCTTGCTGTGCGACACAATCCGCATGCCTGCAATCCTTTATCCCACAAATAACTGCAATCCAAGGAGCGCGGTCGGTCGGTCGTCAGTGTGTGCTGCTTGATAGGAAACCTGTCCAATTTGGAGTAGAATCCCGCCCGTTTGCGGCTAAACCCGCATCCAAAAAACGCGTGGAACCACCGACTTGGTCATGTGTATAGTCACACATCCGGAAAGCGAAGATCGCAAGTTATTCGCTTGACACCCATAACGGGAGATTAATCTCATTTTTGTCGTTATATGCTGTCGAGCCGGACAGGCCGGCATGCCGCGCCCGAACCCAGTCGCATGCTCATGTGAGCGGTGCGCTACGTCGGCGGCCATGTAATCGCACGAGAGAGATATTTTTCTTGAGAGACGACTAGCCCGTTAAGGATAAAAGATGTTCTTGCAAGGTTATGGCCCGGCGCTACTCGCCGGCACTTGGCAGACGATACAATTGTCGCTGCTATCGTTGCTGGTTTCGTTTGTGCTCGGGCTGATTGGCGCAGGCGCCAAACTCTCGCGCAACCGGATCGTCTCCGGTATTGCGACCGGCTATACGACGCTGATCCGCGGCGTACCGGATTTAGTTTTGATGCTGCTGCTGTTCTTCAGCATGCAAATTTGGCTCAATGATCTGACCGACTGGCTGAATGTCGACGATATCAATATCAATCCGTTTGTTGCCGGGGTGCTGACCCTGGGCTTTATCTACGGCGCTTATTTCACCGAAACCTTCCGCGGTGCGTTCCTGGCCGTGCCACGCGGCCAGATCGAAGCAGGCACCTCATTCGGTATGTCGCGGGCGCAAATCTTCCGGCGCATTCTGTTCCCGCAAATGATGCGCTTTGCGCTACCGGGCATAGGTAATAACTGGCAAGTCCTCGTCAAGGCGACCGCCCTGGTTTCCATTATCGGTTTGGCCGATGTCGTCAAAGCGGCGCAGGATGCCGGCAAAGGCACCTTGCAACTATTCCTGTTTACGATGATTGCCGCCGCGATCTACCTCGGTATTACCACTATTTCGAACCTCGTGCTGATCGGGCTCGAACGCCACTACTCCACAGGCGTGCGCAAGGCAGAATTCTGATGATTTCCATCGTACATGACTACTGGCGTGCTTTTCTCTATACGGATGGCTATCACTTCACCGGTGTCGCCATTACTTTATGGTTGCTGACGATATCGATCGGTCTCGGTTTTTGCCTGTCGGTGCCGCTGTCGGTCGCCCGGGTTTCGGCTAATCGCTATATTTCCGCCCCGGTTTGGCTGTATACCTATATTTTCCGCGGCACACCGCTCTACGTGCAATTGCTGATCATCTACAGTGGGCTGTACAGTCTTGAAGCTGTGCGCGGGCAGCCCTTGCTCAATGAATTTTTCAAAGACGGCATGCACTGCACGCTGCTGGCGTTCACCCTGAACACCTGCGCCTACACCACCGAAATTTTCGCCGGCGCGATCAAATCGATGGCCTACGGCGAGATTGAAGCCGCCCGCGCATTCGGCATGTCGAGGTTTACCCAGTACCGTCGCATCATCTTGCCATCATCGCTACGACGCGCACTGCCGTATTACTCGAATGAAGTGATCCTGATGTTGCACGCCACCACCGTGGCCTTCACCGCCACCGTCCCCGACATTCTGAAAATCGCCCGTGATGCGAACTCGGCGACCTATATGTCGTTTCAAGCCTTCGGCATTGCGGCGCTGCTCTATCTGGTCATTTCCTTTACCTTGGTCTGGCTATTCCGCCAGGCCGAACGCCGCTGGCTCGCTTACTTGCAGCCGCAAAGCCCGGCGGCTCACTAAAAAACCAACGCCGGGCCGCGTCAATCGCGGCGACGGCTTTCGGATAAGCATATGGTCAAACTACAGGTTGAAGATCTCCACAAACAGTATGGAGAGCACAAGGTTTTGCAAGGCGTGTCGCTCAAGGCCAAGGCCGGCGACGTGATTAGTATCATTGGTTCGTCCGGCTCCGGGAAAAGCACTTTTTTGCGATGCATCAACTTCCTTGAACAACCCAATGCCGGTCGCATCCATCTGGATAATGAGGAAATCCGCACCACGCGAGATCGCTCCGGCGCCCTGCGCGTGGCCGACCCCAAGCAACTCCAGCGGATGCGCACCCGCTTGGCGATGGTGTTCCAGCACTTCAACCTGTGGGCACATTTGACAGTATTGGAAAACGTCACTGAAGCACCGCGCTATGTCTTGGGCTTGACGCGTGCCGAAGCCGAAGCCCGCGCCCGGATTTACCTTGAAAAAGTCGGGCTGGGGCCGGAAATCGAGAAGAAATACCCCTCTCATCTGTCCGGCGGACAGCAACAGCGTGTCGCCATCGCTCGTGCGCTGACCATGGACCCCGATGTCATGCTGTTCGATGAACCGACCTCCGCGCTAGACCCGGAGTTGGTTGGCGAAGTACTGAAAGTGATGCAGACCCTCGCAGAGGAAGGCCGCACGATGATTGTCGTGACGCACGAAATGGGTTTTGCGCGTAACGTCTCCAATCATGTGATGTTTCTACATCAAGGTCTGGTCGAGGAGGAAGGCTCACCGGACGAGGTGTTCACTCAGACGCGCAGCGATCGTCTCAAACGTTTTTTGTCAGGCAGCCTCAAGTAAGCTGAAGGTAACAGCGGCCCGCCGCTGTTATTGCTAAGGCATCCTCTGTTACGCCCCACCCGCCCCACCGCCTACAAAAGCCTTACAAACAGGGCTTTTTCGCCATTTTCTAGCGCTTTTCAGACAAAAGGTAGGCGCGACCACACAAAATCAGACCAGTCCTACACCCAAACCCATACTATTTCACTTACAGACAAACCCTAGTCATACAACAGATTTTTTGATTCAGTCGTGTATCTTTGCTAGATTAGTAACGAAAGTACGAAAACAAACTTTTTAAAAAGTAGTTTCACTTCAAAACGAAGACCGGTCGCGGTAAAACAGCGTGACAGGTCGATTGGTACGAGGGTAAACCGTCACGTACCAGCACGACACCCACAGGTGTCGCGGCGTTTTGGAGTAAGCCTGCTTGCTGCAAATTTTCTCACATCGTTTTCGATGATGCTTGGATTGCAGGAAATAGGTCTGGAGTACTGAGTAGCAAGACGTTAAACAAAATACACGGAGATAACAGCGATGAAGAAGACTTTACTGGCAGCGACGTTGATGGGTTTGAGCGCAGGTGCATTCGCGCAGAGCAGCGTCACGCTATATGGCCGCCTGGACAATGGTATCGAATATCAAACCGGCGTGCCGACAAGCAAAACCACTAGCCACTCACGCTTCCGCGTTGAAAGCGGCGACTGGGGCACCAGTATGTGGGGCATGAAAGGCGTCGAAGATATCGGCGGCGGCAACAAAATTCTGTTTAATTTGGAAGACGGCCTGAACACCGTGACCGGTGGCGGCGGCGGCAATGCCGGTACCGCTTTCAGCCGTTATGCCGATGTCGGTATCGCCAACGACAACTACGGTACCCTGTTGATCGGCAAGCAACAGTGGATTTCCAACATGGTTTGGGATTTCGACCCACTGGGTCAATCGAACTGGTCGTCGGCGTCGCTGGTCGGCGGTCGTAACTGGCCAGGTTCGCAAAACGACGTGTCCTATCAAACCCCGACCTGGGGCGGCTTCAATATGTACGGCGTGTATTCGCTGAGCGACTCGACCAGCTTTAACGGCAACACCACCGCGGGCGCGCAAAACGGTCGTCGCGACGGCTTGGCGGCCACCTACACCGCCAGCGTGTTCCAAGTGCGTGGCATTTATGACGAAATCCGCAGCAGCACCGGCGGCTTTACCGATGTCTATGCTTCGTCGCGCGAATACTTCGTCGGCGCCAACGTGTTCTTGGGCGCCTTCAAGTTGCAAGCCGCTTGGCAAGGTTCGCACGCACCGCAGGCAGCCGGCACCGCAGCCGCTCCGTCGACCACCAACCTCGAATGGGGCGGCGTCACCTACACGGTCAACCCGGCAATTGCGGTCACCGCAGCGGCTTACCATGTAAACGCCAACAATGGCGGCGGCTCGGCTACGCTGTACGCACTGGCCGGCACCTACAATCTGTCGAAGCGCACCTTGCTTGCTCTGGAAGCCGCCAGCGTGCATAACAGCTCGTCGGGCGCTTTCGGTCTGAACGCGAATGAACCGGGCACCGGCGATGCACCGCTGATGGGTCATGGCCAGTCAGGCGTGTTCCTGGACCTGCAACACGCGTTCTAATTAGCCAACACCCCGCCAGGGGTTCCACAGTTCTGTTGTCAGGGCGCGTCCTCAACCGGCGCGCCCAACCGGTAACATCGCGAGAAGTTTTATTTTATACGTTGCTGCGAGAGGCGCGTCACGGTGCACATCCTGATGGATATGCACCGTTTTTTATTGCGCGTCGAGTCACGCTCGACGAGTACTAAACTACACCCAGCGACGTTCCAACCATGCGCGTGAATAGCCCCGCTTAACGCAACGCGTTAACGCAAAAGGGTGCTGCATGCTTCTGCAACACCCCTTGGCAATCCTCCTGCCGCACACGCCTTAGCGGGCCCACCGCCCTATGCTTAGTCGACGCCTCGCCGCCGCGTTGCCGAAGGCGCCACGCCATGGCTGAGCCAATCGAGCACCTCATTGGTGGCAATGTCCCCCGTTTCACGTACCTGATTTGCGGACTGCACCAAGGCATTACCCGGCGCCGCACGCCGGATGGCAACACCGACCGCCAGCATGTCTATCATCACCAAATGCAAGACGCGGGAAATCATCGACATCTGCGACTCGCGGCTTTCGATGTGATCGGTTTCCAATGCCACCGTGGCTTTTTTTACCAGCGGTGTATTGCTGGAGGTAATCGCAATCACTTGCGCGCCTGCCTGCATCGCCACCTCAAGCACACGCAACAGCTCCGGCGCTTTCCCGGACTTCGAGATAGCGACAATCACATCCCCGGGGCCCAGCAATGCGGCGGAAGCTGCCTGCATATAAAGGTCGCTATAAGCGATCGTCGGGATACCGAAGCGAAAAAATTTATAGTGACCATCTTGCGCCACAATACTTGAATTGCCGAGCCCATAAAATTCGATCCGGCGCGCCCCGCTCAACAAGTCAATCGCACGTTCAACCTGCTCGAAATTCAAGCGCTCGCGCAACTGCAAAATGGCCGAGACCGTGTTGTCGAGCACCTTCGCGCCGAAGTCGGTTGCCGTGTCTCCCAGATGCACCTGACTGTGACTGAGCGGAATGGTGCCGGTTAATCCGGTCGCCAGTTTCAGCTTAAAGTCGGACAGGCCCTGGCAGCCCAGCGAGCGGCAAAAGCGAATCACGGTAGGCTGACTGACATCGGCCTTGCGAGCAATATCGACAATCGGATCGTTAATGATGGAGCGCGGATGATTGATTGCGAGGTCAGCCACCCGGCGCTCAGCCGGCGTCAAGGCGTCGCGCATTTGACGGATCCGTTCGAATACCGCGGACCGGCCGCCCGTGCGCGAGCTGAGCTGATCCGCGAGAATCGCGGCCACACCCAGGAACGCCGGGTTATCGGTGGTAATCACATAAGTCGGGACATCTTTCAGGTAAGCCTCGAAACGCCCTTTGGCCTCAAAGCGCTGACGAAATGAAGACTTCACAAAAAACTCACCGAGCCGCGGCACGACACCGCCGCCGATATAAATACCGCCCAGCGCGCCCATCGTCACGGCCATATTGCCCGCAAAGGTGCCTAGAATGCCGCAGAAGCAATCGAGGGTTTCTGCGGCCAATGGGTCGCCTTCGAGCGCCAATTTGACAATCGCGGCGGTCTCCATTGCGTCGTCGATCTTCTTCTTGGCGCGTGCGGCCAGCGCGCGGTAAATCAGCGTAATGCCGGGGCCGGCCGCGACCCGCTCAAACGACACATGCGACCACTGCTTGCGCGCATACGACAAAATATAATCTTCGCGTTCGTCGGCCGGCGCGAAACTGGTGTGCCCACCCTCGGAACCCAAGGCAAACCAGCGGTCATCGGCCGGAATCAAGCCCGACACACCGAGGCCGGTACCCGCGCCGACCAGGCCGATCACCGCGTTTTGACGCCGAATGCCGGGCCCGACCTGGATCCGCTGCGCGTCGCTCAGCACCGGCAAAGCCATCGCCAGCGCGGTAAAATCGTTGACCACCAACAGCGTATCGAAACCCACGACCCGGCGCGTCGCCTCGATCGAAAAACTCCAATGATGGTTGGTCATCTGCACCTGGTCGCCATCGACCGGGTTGGCAATCGCGATAGCCGCATGATTGACCCGGCTGACACGCACATCGGCCAGATAGTGCTGAATCGCGCTGGCTATATCGGGAAAATCCGCGCACGGATAGATCCGAATTTCGGTAATTTCGCCGGGCGCAATCTCCAGCGCAAACCGCGCATTGGTCCCGCCGATATCGGCGAGCAAGCGAGGACCATCGGGATGCTGATTATCACGCGAGCCACTGGATCTCGCCAACACGCCAGCCGCTCCCCCAGCCTTTGTGGCCCCACCTTCAGTCGGCACACCAGTAGACATCAATATTGACTCCGTTATGGTTCGCCAATTTGGAAATGGCGTTATTGTTTGAACCGGCGACGGCCTGATTCAGCACGTCCAACTTGCGCGCGCCGGAAATCAGCAAGAACAACTGCCGGGATTGAATCAGTGCATCCATCGACAAACTGATGCGAGCATGGGGCGCAACCGCCGGATGCACCACGACATAGCGGCTCGAGGTGCTAAGCACGTTGTCCCATTCGGGCGCATCGGCAAACAGCGAGGCCGTATGCCCATCCTCGCCCATGCCCAGCACAACCACATCGGGCTGACGATATAAGGGATCGGCATTGAGCCGCGCGGCCTGTTGCCCGGGTTCAACCGAGACATCGACCAGAGGCAGGAAACGACTGGCGGCTGCGGCGTGCTGCAGCAGTACCGAGCGCACCAAGGTCGCATTGCTGGCGGCGTCATGATCGGCGACCCAGCGGTCGTCGACCAGCGTCACGTCCACAGCACGCCAATCGAGTGGGCTGCGCGATAAACTTTCAAAAAAACGGCGTGGGCTGGCGCCCCCCGATACGGCAAGCGTGCGCGGCCCAACCTGAGCCGACACGGCCGGCTTGGACAAAACTGCCGCGACAGCTGCGGCCAAAGCCTCAGCTTGGCTACCTGGGTCGCCAAAGGTGTGCAACTTGATCACATCTCCCCCTTCTAGTTATTCATTTCTGCAACACGACTACGCTTCAATTTTCTTCTTCCAGCCAACATGTGCCATGTTGCGCGAGCATCGCGCTCGACGCGGCAGGCCCCCAGGTACCGGCGGCATAAGGCTTAGGCGCCGCACGCTGTGCTTGCCATTCGTTCAAGATGGGCTCGACCCACCGCCAAGCCGCTTCCTGCTCGTCACGCCTCACAAACAGAGCGAGGCGGCCATGGATCACATCGAGCAACAAGCGTTGATAGGCATCCATGCGCTCGTCTTTGAAGAACTGGTCAAATGCCAGATCCAGATGCACGCTTTGCAACTGCATGCCTTCTCCGGGTTGCTTCGCCAAGCAATACAGCCGGATCGATTCATTCGGCTGCAAACGAATCACAATCCGGTTGGCGCCGGGACGCAATGCGGTCGGGCCCAACGCGGAATGCGGCACCGGCCGGAAATTGACCACGATTTCGGCTACGCGATCCGCCAGCCGTTTGCCCGTACGCAGGAAAAACGGTACTCCCGCCCAACGCCAGTTATCAATTTCGACCTTAAGCGCCACAAAGGTTTCCGTCGTACTGTCGGCCTTCACCCCTGCCTCACGGTTATAGGCCGGCACCGGCGCGCCTTTGATCACCCCGGCATGGTATTGCCCGCGCACCGCCATCCGGCTGATATCGCGAGGATCGACGGGCTTGAGCGAACGCAGCACGCGCAGCTTTTCGTCGCGCACGCTATCGGAATCCATCGAGTGCGGCGGCTCCATCGCAACGATCGAGAGCAGTTGCAATAGATGATTCTGTACCATGTCGCGCAAGGCGCCCGTCTGGTCGTAGAAATCGCCGCGACTCTCGACGCCCAGCTCTTCGGCTATCGTTATCTGAATACTCTCGACCCATTCGCGGCGCCACAGCGGCTCGAACAAAGTGTTGCCAAAACGCAGCGCCAGCAGATTCTGCACCGACTCCTTACCGAGGTAATGATCGATCCGGTAGATCTGCTCTTCGGCGAATATTTCGCCGACGGCATCGTTGATCGCATTCGACGACGCCAGATCGTAACCGAGCGGCTTTTCGAGCACGATACGCGCGCCGCTGTTCAAATCGACATCGGCCAAGCCCCGGCAGATCGGCACAAACAATGACGGACCCGTCGCCAGATAAAACACGCGCGTGCCCTGGTGCTGGTCAAGCGCATCGAGATTATCGCGCAACAGCGCAAAATCTTCACGCTGCGCCAGATCCAAATACATATAGGAAATGCGCGCCTTGAAACTGTCCCAAACCCCGGCCCATGCCGCGGCATCGAGGCCGATGCTGTAGCGCGCCTTGACATGAGGCAATACATATTCATCGACCCATGCGTGAAAGGCGGCTGTATCCTGTTCATTCTTTGCCACGGCGACAATTTTGCCCTGGGCCTCCAGCGTACCTCCCTGGTGGGCGGCAAACAGGGCCGGCAAGATTTTGCGCATCGCCAGATCGCCGGTGCCCCCAAACAAGACGAAGGTAAATCGCGTCTCGGCCTGCATATTTCCCATTCTGAGTAGTCCGATAAAATAATTTTTGACACTTAATTGTAGTTTAACTACAATTCGATACAAGAGGTACCCCTAAATCTTAAAAATATCTAGCTCAGTCGAGGCTAAACAAGATTGCAGGGTAGGCCAACTATGTTCTGTATGGGTTCGCATGGTAGCGGTTCATACAGATGATACGAGGTCAGCCTCTTGCTAGAAATAAGAGCGCCGGTCAACCAGATCGCCCGCGAAAAAAAGAAGGAGACAAAGTTGCATACCATTCCACTCAAAGTCTGAGCGGTTGCGGGCCTTCGGGAACTGTAACCTACCCATGAGCTTCGCGCCCATGAGGCTCAACCCGATTGCTCGCCGCCCCTAAAAAATTACCGCCCCACGAGCCTGGAGCATAACGTTTTCAATTTGGTGTCTGGAGGAGATCACAATGAAATTGCGTACGATGATGGGTGCACTTTGCGCGGCCGGTCTGATGGTCGCTGGCGTTCAAGTAGCCAACGCGGCCGAACAGCTTGAAGTTCTGCATTGGTGGACTTCCGGCGGCGAATCCAAAGCCGTTGGCGTCCTGAAAGCCGATATGGACAAGCAAGGCTATCAGTGGAAAGACTTCGCTGTGGCCGGTGGCGCTGGCGCGGCTGCCATGACGGCACTGAAGACCCAGGTGATTTCGGGCAATGCCCCGAGCGCGGCGCAAATCAAAGGCCCGCTGATCAAGCAATGGGCTGACGAAGGTGTGCTGACCAATGTCGACGCTTCGGCGAAAGATTGGAGCAAAAATCTGCCGCCGGCTATCGATGCACTGATGAAATACAAAGGCCATTATGTGGCTGCGCCGTTCTCGGTGCACCGCGTCAACTGGCTGTGGCTCAATGCCGATGCCTTGAAGAAAGTCGGCGCAACCGCACCGACCACCTGGCCTGAATTTTTTGCCCTGGCTGACAAACTGAAGGCCGCCGGTTATATCCCGGTAGCGGACGGCGGCCAACCCTGGCAAGACCTGACCATCTGGGAAACGGTCGTGCTGTCGCAAGGCGCGCCGTTCTACAAGAAGGCCCTGGTTGACCTGGACCCGGCTACGCTGACCTCGCCGCAAATGGCCAACGTCTTTGACACCGTGCGTCATATCGAAAGCTATTTCGATGCGGGCCGTTCGGGTCGCGACTGGAACCTGGCCACCGCCATGGTGATCAACGGCAAGGCTGGCATGCAATTTATGGGTGACTGGGCCAAGGGCGAATTCGTCAACGCGGGCAAGGTTGCAGGTAAAGATTTCATTTGTGCGCCGGCTCCGGGCACCGCGACTTCGTATACCTATAACGTAGACTCGTTTGCGTTCTTCACGCAAAAGGGTCAAACGGCTGCAACCCCAGGCCAGTTGGCCCTGGCCGCCACCATCATGAGCCCGGAATTCCAGGAGCAGTTCAGCCTGAACAAGGGTTCGATCCCGGTACGTCTCGGTGTACCGATGGATAAATTCGATGCGTGCGGTAAACAGTCGTATGCTGACGAACAAACCGCACTGAAGAGTGGCGGCTATGTGCCTTCGCTGGCTCATGGCATGGCACAAAACGATGCAATCGCCGGCGCCATCTCCGATGCAGTGACCAAGTTCATGAACTCGGACGAAGACACGAAAACGGCTTTGCAAGAATTGGCTAAAGCTGCAAAAACCAAGTAACAAGGTCGCTGTTTGACCTAGTCAGGCCGCGCTGCCAGACAGACTTTCCAGTCTGGTGGCGCGGCCCCTTGATTTCTCACGCCACTGTCCGGTTTCCGGCCAGCGAGCCATTTTTCAGGAGTAGTGCAGTGACTGCTTCCCTCAGCGGACACAAGCCTGATCGGCTTGCGCCCCCACGCGAACAACTACGGACGTCGCGTTTCGCGGCATTGGCTGACGCGTGGATCCCACGCCTGGTTTTAGCGCCCAGCGTCGTCATCAGCCTGGTATTCGTGTACGGTTTTATTCTTGTCACAGGCTATTTGTCGCTGACTGGTTCGCACTTGATGCCGAACTATACGTTCGACGGCTTTTCGCGCTATACCGAGTTATTTGCCAACGATGTCTGGTGGACTTCGGCGGCCAATCTTGCCTGGTTCGGCATTCCATTTATCGCGATCTGTATCGGTCTAGGTCTGTTTCTGGCTATCCTGCTGGATCAGAAAATCCGCGGCGAAGGCGCCTTGCGGGCGATCTTCCTCTACCCGATGGCACTGTCGTTTATCGTCACCGGCACGACTTGGCAATGGATCTTGAATCCCACGCTGGGTGTACAAAAAGTGCTGCACGACTGGGGTTGGACCAGTTTCAACTTCGACTGGCTGGGCGACCCGAATAAAGCGATTTTCTGTGTCGTGATCGCCGCAGTCTGGCAATCGACAGGATTCGTGATGGCGCTATGCCTCGCCGGCCTGCGCGGCGTCGACGGCGAAATTTTCAAAGCGGCCCAGCTCGACGGCGCCAGCTTGCCGACCGTCTATCGCAAAATCGTGATCCCGAGCATGCGTCCGGTATTTTTCTCGGTGATGCTGATCCTGTCCCATATCACGATCAAAACCTTCGACTTGGTGGTGTCGCTCACGGCCGGCGGCCCGGGCACCTCATCGTCGTTACCCGCCATGTTTATGTACACCTTTTCCTTCAACCGCGGTCAGTTGGGCGTCGGCGCCGCGTCGTCGATGATGATGCTGGCAACCGTGATCGCCGTGCTGGTGCCATTGATGTATCTGGAATCGAGGAGCACCCGAAATGGCATCTAATGCGGAGTCGCATATGGGGCGTTTTACGATCAATCGCGCCATGATCTATGCGGTATTGATCCTGTTTGCGCTGTACTTCCTGTTCCCGATCTATGTGATGGTGTCGACCTCACTCAAGGATCTGGACGATCTGCGTACAGGCAATATGCTGACCTTCCCGACCCACTTGAGTTTTGCACCGTGGGCCAAAGCTTGGAGCGGCGCCTGTACAGGGGTGCGCTGCGACGGCATGGAGCCGTTTTTTATGAATTCAGTGCGGATGGTGATCCCGGCCGTCCTGATTTCATCGATCGTCGGTGCGTTCAACGGCTATGTGCTCACGCACTGGCGTTTTCGCGGCGCGGACCTGATTTTCACGATGCTGCTGGTTGGCTGTTTCATCCCGTTTCAGGCGATTTTGCTGCCGATGGCCCGTCTGCAGGGCATGCTGGGTCTGGCCAATACCACGGGCGGCCTGGTGCTGGTCCACGTGATTTACGGAATTGCATTTACCACTATGTTCTTCCGTAACTTTTATGTGAGCATCCCGGCCGAACTGGTCAAGGCAGCACGCATTGACGGCGCAGGGTTTTTCATGATTTTCACGCGCATCCTGCTGCCGGTGTCGCTGCCCATTTTCATGGTGTGCCTGATCTGGCAATTCACGCAAATCTGGAACGATTTCTTGTTCGGGATCGTATTCTCGGGCGTCGATTCGATGCCGATTACGGTGGCGCTGAACAACCTCGTCAATACCTCGACCGGCGTCAAGGAATACAACGTCGACATGGCAGGCGCGATTATCGCGGCACTCCCTACCCTGCTTGTCTATGTGATCGCGGGTCGTTATTTCGTGCGCGGGCTGACAGCCGGTGCGGTTAAAGGTTAACTCATAAAGGATTCAACGCATGGCAAGCCTTTCCATCCGTGACGTCTACAAGACCTACCCGAATGGGGTGCCGGTTCTTAAAGGCGTCAATATTGAAATCGAAGACGGCCAGTTCCTGATACTGGTGGGCGGCTCCGGTTGCGGCAAGTCGACCCTGCTGAATATGATTGCAGGCCTCGAAACCGTCACCAACGGCGAAATTCTGATCGACAACAAGGTCGTCAACAACCTGTCGCCGAAAGACCGCGACATCGCGATGGTGTTTCAGTCATATGCACTTTATCCGTCGATGACGGTACGCGAAAATATGTCGTTCGGCCTGAATATCCGCAAGGTACCGAAGCCCGAACAGAAACTTATTGTCGACCGTGTCTCGGACATGCTGCAAATTTCGCACCTGCTGGACCGCAAACCGGGGCAGTTATCCGGTGGGCAGCGTCAGCGCGTAGCGATGGGCCGTGCCCTGGCGCGCGACCCGGTGATGTTCCTGTTCGACGAGCCGCTGTCCAACCTGGATGCCAAGCTACGCATCGAGGTGCGCTCCGAAATCAAGCTGATGCATCAGCGCCTGGGCACGACCATCGTGTATGTCACGCACGATCAGATCGAAGCCATGACGCTGGGTGACAGAATCGCTGTGATGAAGGACGGCGTGGTCCAGCAGTTCGGCGCGCCGCAAGATATTTACGACAGCCCGGCGAATCTGTTTGTGGCAGGTTTTATCGGTTCGCCGCCGATGAACTTTATTAACGGCACGCTGGTGGAAGCCGGCTCCGGGGTCGGCATGCTGCTTGAAACCGGCGAGACGAAAACCATTCTGAATCTGCCCTTCAACCCGGCGGCAGTGCGTGATCATCTGAATCAGGAAGTGATTTTGGGCTTACGCCCAGAACGCATCACCGACAAACGCCACGCGCATAGCACCGCGGAATCGTTGCTGCAGGAAATCACCGTGAAAGTCGACGTCATCGAGCCGACCGGCCCAGATACGCTGGTGTTTACGCAAATCAACAATCGCCGCACGGTCTGCCGGGTTCACCCGAGCGCCGAACCGCGTGCCCACGAAAATATCGCCTTGTTGTTCGATGTATCAAAAGCGGTATTGTTCGACCCCAAGAGCGAAGGCCGGATCGCCTGATTTAATAAGAAAAAATCCTGCATCAGCAAACAGGGCGCGCATTGCGCCCTGTTTGCTTTCAAAACGACAAATGGGATCGTAGCAGCGATACAAAACCATGTCGCATTGATAATAGCGATCAATTTCCTTCTAATTTTTTCTTATCGTTTATCTTCTGATAAAGTAAATCTTCTACTGTCATGCGAGATAAGAGTGTTTCGTTCTGCGCACTATGTTCGACGTCCAGCAAACCTGCTTCGCTTATTTCGATGAATGGATGACGGCCAATGGTAAGCCATACTGTTGGCGTAGAGGGGTGGGTCCATTCGACGCGATAGCCTTTGGTGGCAGACACCTCCAGATATTCACCAGCGGTAAGAATATGCGGCGCGCACTCCCCTCTGACCAATATACCCGCCTCGCCACTTAGAACCATGACCATTACGCCACCCTCGCCGCAATAGAGCCAAACTCCATGTGGGGTTGAATAATCGATAGATACCATGCGCGTAACCACTATCCCGGCGTGGTGGCCGGCCGTCACCATTTGTGGGCAACCCTTTTGGGGATCTTGCTCCAGTTCAAATAAATTTCCGGTTGGTTTCATTAAACACCTCCATAACTCGACTTATCGCCTTCTCAATTACATTCAAAAAGATGATATTTACTTAATTTAATATACAGAAATATTTAGAAATATTTTTAAGAAATACCTAAATAAGACCAATACCAAAAACCTGAAGGTTGATCCGCATTTTTTCCGCAAACGGCTCACTTGAATAGGTACGTAAGGAACGAGTCATTTACAGCTGGTCTGATACGACGTAGAAAGAAGTTCAGGCGATGCCATTGGACTTTCACGGAGACCGCGGATAAAAGCTCGGCGATTCGGCTAGCGCGACATCACGCCTTTTCTCTCACCCGGCGGCGACTGGACAGGCGCCGGCCATCCCAGGCAAACACCTGCACTCGGGGCTGACGCACAGCGGCACGGATGGGAATACGGAAAGCGAACAGAGCGCCGCGGCGCCCTGTTCTTTTGTTAGCGATTAAAGCTTAAGCTCAGGCCCGCGCGTTGAGCTAAGCGTCGACGCTAGTTGCTCACACCTTATTGGCCGGCATCGTCTGCGCATCGCCCGCTGGGTCTGCCGCTGGGTCTCCCGTATGCGCTACCCAGCCGCCGCCCAACGCGCCGTACAAATCAATGCGCGCGGTCAATTGATTCAAGCGGGTTGAAATCAAACCTTGTTGTGCGCTGTATAGAGCATTTTGAGCCGTCAGCACCTGTAAATAGCTATCGCTGCCGGTTTGATAGCGCAAGGTCGACAGGTCGAGCGTGCGTTGATAATCCGCGGTGTAATGCGACTGCGCCGTCAACTGATCGCCATAGGTTGCGCTTGCGTCGAGCCCGTCGGCAACTTCACGGAACGCTGTCTGGATGGCTTTCTCATATTGAGCCACGGCGATATTTTTCTCGACATGCGCTAAATCGAGATTGGCTAAATTCGAGCCCGCGGTAAAAATCGGCATCGTCAAGCTGGGCACAAAGGTCCACGCACCCGATCCGGCTTTAAACAAGCCGGACAGCAGGGAACTGGCCGAGCCGCCGCTGCCGGTAATCGATATAGTGGGAAAGAATGCGGCCCGCGCGGCCCCAATATTGGCGTTCGACGCGCGCAAACTATCTTCCGCCGCCATGATGTCCGGGCGTCGTGTCAATAAATCGGCCGGCAAGCCCGCCGGGACATCCATCACCATCCGCGGGTCGTCGAGGGGCAAGCCGGCCGGTAAATCGGCGGGCAATGGCTCGCCAATCAACAACACCAGGGCATTCTGGGCTTGCAGCCAAATTCGGGTTTGCTCTGACTGATTCGCCGTCGCCTGGTCGACAACGGTTTTAGCTTGTTGCACATCGAGTTCGGAAGCAGTGCCGGCAGTGTACTGGCTTTGCACGAGTTGATAGGAAGCTTGTGACGACTTCAGCGTCGCCTCGGTGACGGCCAACTGCGCGTGACTCGCGCTCAGTGTCATATACTGATCTGCGACCTGGGACACCAAAAGAATCTGGGCGGCCTTGCGCGCTTGCGCGGTGGCCAGATACTTATACAGATCCTGGTCTTTCAAACTTCGCAATCGCCCGAAAAAATCAAGCTCCCATTGCACAGAAGCGCCGGTTTGGTAGGCGTCGGACACCATGGCTTGATGGGTATCGGACAGATTCGCCGGTGTACGGGAGGCCGTTTTCGATGCATTGACGCCGATCGACGGAAACAGACTGGCACGCTCAATTTGATACTGAGCACGCGAGGCCTGCACATTCAGCATCGCCACGCGCAGATCGCGGTTGTTCTGCAATGCCAAGGTGATCAACTGCTTTAAGCGCGGGTCGCCGAAGAAATCCTGCCAACCAAGATCCGCCGCAGCAGTGCTTGCGGCCGGCAAGGTCGCCCGATCCGGCTGCACAGCCTGCCCGATCGGGTATTGAGCCGCAATCGGCGGCGCCGGCCGCTGGTAATGCGGCTCCAGCGTACAAGCGCTAGTCAGCGCCGCCACCATCAGCGCCAGTGGAACGGAAAGTTTACGCATCATCATGTCCCTGTTGATTAAGCGGACCGGCGTCAGAAACGGTCGGCGCCGGGGTCTGGGCCTGCATACCGCTTGGCGCCGTGTTGTCTTGACTGAATTTGCTGCGCACGATGACAAAAAACATCGGGATCAAGAAAATCGCCAGGAAGGTCGCACTCAGCATCCCGCCAATCACGCCGGTTCCGATTGCATGCTGACTGCCTGAGCCTGCACCGTCACTGACCGCCAGCGGAAACACGCCGAGCACAAAGGCCATCGAAGTCATCAAAATCGGCCGCAGCCGTAGCCGGGCCGCTTCCACTGCCGCGTCATAGGCGCTCATTCCTTGGTGTTGCAGATCTTTGGCGAACTCGACAATCAGAATTGCGTTTTTCGCCGACAAGCCCACCGTCGTCAACAATCCCACTTGGAAATACACATCGTTTTCCAAGCCGCGCACCGACGTTGCCAGTAACGCCCCAATCACGCCCAAGGGCACGACCAACAGCACCGAGAACGGAATCGACCAGCTTTCGTACAATGCCGCCAAGCTCAGGAACACCACCAAAATTGAAATGGTGTATAACATCGGCGCTTGCGAGCCGGAGGCTCTTTCCTGATAGGACAAGCCGGTCCATTCGTACCCGATACCGGGCGGCAGTTGTTTGATCAAGCGCTCCATTTCATTCATCGCTTCGCCTGAGCTTTTTCCAGCAGCTGCCTGTCCTTGGATTTCGATCGAAGAAATACCGTTATAACGCTCCAGCTTGGGCGATCCGTAACTCCATGCGCCCGACGCGAAGGTGCTGAACGGCACCATATTGTTCTGGGCATTACGCACATAGAACAGGTTTAGGTCCTCCGGATTCATGCGATAGGGTGCATCGGCTTGCACGTAGACTTTCTTGATACGGCCATCGGTATCGAGGAAATTGTCGACATACTGCGAGGCCCAGGCAATCGAGAAAGTCTGGTCGATCGCCGCCAGCGACACACCAAGAGCCGAAGCTTTTTCGTGATCGATGGTGACCTTGTACTGTGGCGTGTCGTTCAAACCGTTTGGACGAACCAAAGCCAGCAAAGGATCTTTGGTGGCCATGGCCAGTAATTGATTACGCGCCGCCATCAATTTTTCGTGACCGAGGCCGCCCTTATCTTCGAGCTCAAGATCGAAGCCCGATGCTGTACCCAGTTCAGTAATCGCCGGCGGATTAATCGGGATCACTATCGCCCCTTGATAGCCCGCAAAATGCTTGGAGATCCGGCGAACCAAAGCCTGCGCCTTGAGATCCGGCGCGCCGCGTTGCTTCCAGTCTTTCAGGCGAACAAAGGTATTCCCCGAATTCTGACCGCGGCCGGCAAAATTAAAGCCGTTGATGGTGAACACCTGATCGACCACCGACGCCTCTTGACGCATTAGGTAATGGGTGACGTCGGCCAAGACCTTGGCCGTTTGCTCCTGGGTCGATCCCGGCGGGGTTTGCACCTGCACAAAGATATAACCTTGATCCTAATCGGGTAGAAATGAGGTTGGCAAACGCGCGAACATCAGTGCGATCGCGGCGAGGATCACGCCATAGATCAAGAACCAGCGCCCCGAACGCGCGATCACTTTTTTCACGCCGCCATGATAGCGATCCCGGCTACGGTTAAAGGTGCGGTTGAACCAACCGAAAAACCCAGTTTTGACTTCATGATGCCCTTTCTCAATCGGCTTGAGCATGGTGGCGCACAACGCCGGTGTCAAAATCAGAGCGACCAGCACCGACAACACCATGGCCGAGACAATCGTCAGGGCAAACTGCCGATAAATCGCGCCAACCGAGCCTGACGAAAACGCCGACGGCACGAACACCGCCGACAGCACCAGCGCCACGCCGACCAGAGCGCCCGTAATCTGTCCCATCGCCTTACGGGTTGCGTCACGCGGCGATAAACCTTCCTCGGTCATGACCCGCTCGACGTTTTCAACCACCACAATGGCATCGTCGACCAGTAAGCCGATCGCCAGCACCAGCCCGAACATCGACAAGGTGTTAATCGTAAAACCGAGCGCCGCCATCACACCGAACGTGCCTAACAGCACGACCGGCACCGCAATGGTCGGAATCAGCGTGGCGCGCAAATTCTGCAGAAACAAGTACATCACCAGGAACACCAGCACGATGCCCTCAAGCAGCGTTTTGATCACATCGACAATCGATGCTTTCACAAACGGCGTGGTGTCGTTCGGGTAATGGACCACCATGCCATGCGGGAAATATTTGGACAGTTCCGCCACCTTGGCGCGCACCGCGTCAGCCGTCTGCAAAGCATTGGCGCCCGGCGCCAATTGAATACCGAAACCGGCCGCCGCTTGATTGTTGTATTTGGAGTCGAAGTTGTAGTTCTCGCCACCCAAATTAACCTTGGCCACGTCTTTCAAGCGCACTTGCGAGCCGTCCGGATTCACCTTCAACAGGACATTTTCGAACTGCTCCGGGGTGCGCAACAACGTCGCTTCGCTGATCGTGGCGGTCAGCGTCTGGCCCGCGACCGACGGCGTGCCACCCAGTTGACCGCCGGCCACCTGGACGTTCTGCGCGGCCAGAGCTGCGCTGACATCGACCGGCGTCAGCGAATAGCTGGTCAGCTTGTGCGGGTCGAGCCAAACGCGCATGGCATATTGAGTCCCGAATAGCTGCACCGTGCCGACACCGTTGATACGGCTCAGTGGGTCTTGGATATTCGACGCCACATAATTCGCCAAATCATATTTATTCATACTGCCGTCGGTCGACACAAAAGCCAGCACCAGCAAGTAGCCGGTATTGGATTTCGTGACCTTGATGCCCTGCTGCTGAACTTCCTGCGGCAGCAGCGGGGTCGCCAGTTGCAATTTGTTTTGCACCTGAACCTGGGCGATATCGGGGTTGGTGCCGGCCTCAAAGGTCAAAGCAATATTCGACGAACCGGTATCGTCGCTGGTCGAAGAGATATACAACAAGTGATCGAGACCGCTCATCTGCTGCTCGACCACCTGCGTTACCGTGTCTTCCACGGTTTTCGCCGAGGCGCCCGGATAGCTAGTGGCAATCTGGACGGAAGGCGGAGCAATCGTCGGATATTGCGCCACCGGCAGGCTGAAAATCGATAAGCCGCCAGCCAGCATCAACAGCAGTGCGATCACCCAGGCAAAAATCGGGCGATCAATAAAAAACTTAGCCATAAAATGAATTCCCTGTTACTGCGCTGTCTGCGTGGCAGCCGCGCTATGCGGCACTGCGGCGGCGCCTGACTGCGGTTCGGCGACAGCGCCCGCGGACGGTGCGGGCACCGCGTTCACGGTCATCCCCGGGCGCACTTTTTGCAAACCCGCGACAATCACGCGCTCGCCCGCTTGCAAACCGCCGTTGACCACCCATTGGTTACCCAAGGTGCGCGTGGTGGTGACCACGCGCATCGAAACCTTGTTGTCCGAACCGACCACCAGCACCGTGGCATCGCCCTTCGGGTCATGAGTCACGCCGACTTCCGGCACCAAGATGGCACGGTCATTCACCCCTTCAGTCAGACTCGCCCGCACAAACATGCCCGGCAACAACACGTGCTGGGGGTTGGGAAACACGGCGCGCACCGTGACCGAGCCCGTGCCTTGATCTACCGTGATATCGGAGAATTGCAGCGTGCCAGCCAGCGGATAGGGCGTGCCGTCTTCGAGTATCAGCGACACCTTCGCCTGATTGGGACCGGCCATCTGCAAATCGCCCTTGGCCAATTCATTGCGCAAACGCAGGCCATCGAGGCTGGACTGTGTCAAATCAACATAGACAGGATCGATTTTCTGCACGGTCGACAGCAAGGTCGCCGCGCTCGCCTGCACATAGGCGCCCGGCGTCACTTGCGAGACGCCGATACGGCCACTAATCGGCGAGGTCACCGAGGTATAACCGAGATTGATGCGAGCGGTTTCAACCGCCGCCTGGCCCGCGTCGACATCGGCTTGCGCCTGACCGAGCGCGGCTACCGCATTGTCGTAATCCTGCTTACTGACGGCATGCGCCGCCACCAGGGTTTTGTAGCGCGCCGCTTGCGCCGCGACCGAGACCAGGCTGGCCTTGGCCTTTTCAAGCGCGGCTTGGGCGCTGTGGTATGTTGCCTGATAGGGCGCCGGATCGATCTGATACAAGCGCTCCCCGGCCTTGACCTCGGCGCCTTCGACAAAATCGCGGCTAAGGACAATGCCGTCGACGCGTGCCCGCACTTCGGCCGCCAAATTGGCATTCACGCGACCCGGCAGTTCGCTGGTCACGGTAACCGCTTGCGACTGCACAGTCACCACGGAAACCGTGGGCGTCTGCGCCGCGGGTGCGGGCGGCTTTTTCCCGCACGCGGCCAGCGCCAATACGGCAACGCCGACCGCCACGGCGGATGCAAGGCGGCGGGAACGGAGTGTTAAATCAAAATATGTGCTTTCGATGCGCATGGAGCGACCTCTCTAAAAACGATGAATGAAAGCCGGCAGGCCGCGCGCGGGTCTGGCCTTTCATACTGAGCGAGTCGCAACTATGCAAAAGAATCGCCGTGCGCCAGCAGGCGACTCATATTTTTAGGACTAAGAGAAGTCGGGGGTCTTTAGTTTTTAAGATTTTTCTTATGGATCTGAGGCTTTATTACGGAGTATTAAATATTGGAATTGGGCGTTTTTTGGTCCGATTGGTTGATTGGAGCTAGTTCATCGAAAAATATTATTTGATGGAATTTGACATGGTTTGCTGCGTCCCGTCTTGCCGAAACGTCTGCATTGGGATCGAAGCTCGATGGACGCGGTCGATCCAGCGCATTCCGTGTATGGCGGCGAGGATGGCGTTCAAGCCAATCTTAGCGATACTACGAAAGCACATCCGTCACTACTCGTAGTATCACCCTCATCCTGTCGACGATCAGTCTTCACAAGCGAGACGATTGCGCAATTCTGCCCGAGCTAAAAATCGGATTTTTAAAATGTCATTTACGCAAAGAGTTCGGCCGCATCTGGTGGTAAATGACGATGGCCATCTTTAAATAATACCGGATGATAATGTACACCCGGACCACCTTTTTTAACACGACGCTGATAATAGCTCAATCTCGTAGATCCGTAACGCCAATCATTGGTTTTACTCAAAGGCAAAAGCGAATCTGCGGAAACCTCACCAAAATATGCGGTAACCGGTTTACCGGATATCAATGATAGCATCGCTCCAGAGCTTCGAATTTTACCGTTTGCTCCATAATTAGATATAAGATGAATAGAATCGTATTCATCAACTCTGATACCGGCTTTTGATAAATCGTTCGCTAACACACCGATATCGCACAGAGTGTCTGGCTTTCTGGCGTTCCGCCTATTTTTGTCAGAGAAATCTCCTGTGAGGAGATCTGATGGCCCGTCATGGCTATACATACCAACCACTTCGATGTTTAACCTTCGCTCACCGGCGTCACCAAGATCTTCATATGTGAGAACTCCATTAATTGGCTGGCGTACGTTACTTGAATCTCCTTGCATAAGATCGCCGCCGCGACGGCGACCGCTGCGCGATATTTCATCCGTGGTGTTCTTCTTCAAATATCGCGAGTGAATGTGATCTATCGCAGTCGTGGCAAAGGAAATGACACCCAATCCCAGCGCGGCATAGCCAAGCGCTTTAGAAAGACCCGGATCGGATTTCGCGGTAAGGTTACTCGCTATCCCGGTCCCGGTAGCAACGACTCCTGCTCCCGCGGCAAGCGCCTCCGCGGACAACGATGCCGTTATGGTCTCCGCGGCAAGAAGAGCCGCAATCGATGACCCCAGTGTGGCAATGGCCAATATAGCGCTTCCCAGCCCAACGATGGCGCCAATAATGCCCCCTATCGCGCCAGAACTCATATGCCCACTCGGGTCAGACTGATTGATCGGGTCCCCCTCGCAATAGGTATATTGATTCAGACCGGCGGGACCGAACGGACTCCAATTATCTGGTCCATTAAAACGCATTAGCTTCGGTTTATAGGTGCGATATCCATTACCCAAATGATAGCTCTGGCTAAGCGGGTCGAGCCGCTCGCCATTAAAACCCGGCAACATTGCGTTGCCGGCACTGCGTCCGGCAGTGCTACCGAAGGGAGAGTAGCTAAAACCCTTGGCAGCACCACCGCCGTCATTGCCCCAAAGAAGACTACTCATGTTATCCAAGGCGTTGATACTAACGTCACTCATTTTAGGATTCCTAAATTATTTAAATTACATATTAAATTATGCAAACGACATCGATCGACGTCATTGTGCTACGTGCAACGACTACATCAATCAGTCCTGCGCCCCTGCCTGCAAGCCCTTATTGATATAACCGTCCGTCAGTGCCGCGACCTGCTTGCCGCCATTGATGGCAGTCGCGGTATGCGCCTCTGCATCTGAGGCCGGGGCCGCAGGTACATCAGGCTGAGCGTCGGCGTTGTCCAGCTGCGAATCGTCCTTTCCTTCATCCGTCGGCTTGGTTTCACCTTTGCAGAATAAATGTGAGGCCAGCACCAATATAAATCCCAGTGTCGCTATCCCACGGCTCCAGCCATGGGGTAAGTCTTCTTTCAAGTCCGGCGGCAAGGAAGCCCATGCGCCAAGCAATGTCGGTCCAATACCGAATATCACGGCCATCGAAGCGGCGATCCGTACCGACATCTGCCGATGCGCCTGCCGCCATTCTGCAATCGCTTGAATTTTCATTTGATGCTCCTTTGCGGTTCGCTCCAGACGCCTGCTTGCTCGTACAGAAGGCGATCCAGTTTTTGCTCAATATTCGTCAACCTCTCGTGTACGTCAGCCTTCTGCTCGGCTTCGTCTTTCTCAAGATGGATGGTTTGACTCTCAAGATTGGTAATGCGCTGATCGAAGTTCAGGTAGACGCTAATGCCCGAACCCAGCGTCGGCACCAGCAATGCGAGCATCGCCACAAGTACCGATAAACGCGACGATTTATCCGGCGACCAGCTATCTGGCGGTATCGACGCACCCGGTTTCATTTCATTTTTCATATAATGCCTCTCTTATCCTGCACCCTCGCAAGGTCAAGCCTTCGAGCACGCTTATTAATATCCGCCTTGGATTATCATCGGCGCCCGACGCGCTAGGCGATGGCGACCAGGAATGCTTAAAACTAGGATTTCACTCTGCCATCGGCGTGCGGGGCCTTCAAAGCAAATAAAGGCAAACCTTCTCGATCGTTGTGCGAGACGCATGACAGAGCAGGCCCGGGCAACGGCTCGGAAACCGGCAAGTAGATAAATTGACAAACAAGAGGGTGATAAGACCGACAGCTGAGATCATAAAGATTGCCGGTTGCGACGCACCGGCATCCCAATCCACCCAAGTTAAGACATTTCAGCAATTTTTCTGACTCATGGCCTTGTGCGGTTTTCGACCTGGGCTACGTGGTTTTGAGCGATTTTCACGATGGCGGTACGTCCGACCGGCAATCAAG
>Ga0302178_10001024_pt1 | contig 24337 bp, 30 predicted proteins | sample I_Palsa_E1_3_FD_198790 | JGI IMG/M metagenome (GOLD analysis project Ga0302178, IMG submission 198790) | Peat permafrost microbial communities from Stordalen Mire near Abisko, Sweden - I_Palsa_E1_3 | ecosystem: Environmental > Terrestrial > Soil > Palsa > Peat permafrost | place: Sweden... | reverse complement strand
TTTTGCCATACAACTTCCCTGCATGACGAATGCGGGCTTTCAGGCGAGGGCGCAAGTCTCCCTGCTGCGACCGGCGCAGGTTCGCCACGCGTCGCCCACGGGAAGCGTTGCGCGGAAGAAATCAGACAGACGGGGATAGCGGCGTCGCGAGGAAACGAGCCGCGCCGAGGTCACATCAGCCAATGACTCAATGCCGCGTGTTCTCGTCCAGCGGCAGAAGGAGCGCTGTCACGCTAACGTCTTGCTGCAGTTCGGGCCAGTAGAGCCGCTGCTTATCGATCGAAATCGCAAAACAATCCCGCTCCACCGGCGAAGCCGACGCCAGGGCAGGAAACTGGGTCAGAGGAAAGTGAGCCACCCGGCCGTCGGCCAGGTCCAGCACCATAAAGCGTGCATCGAAATGCACATCCACCGCAGCGCCTTTCATGACCGGCTCCTTGAGAGAGGCAAGCCATCCAAGCGTATCGCGCCGAAACCTGGCGTTCAAGCAGGAAAAAGCGGGTACGAGCACGGCGCAGGCGCTTGTGCTCCATATAGCAAAAACGCCCCGAAGGGCGTTTTTGTCTACAAGCCTCTCCCGTTTCCGGAAGACGCCCGTTTAGAAGTTGAAGTTGTCGATATTGCTGGAATCAAACGTAGTCGGCGGTCCAAGAATGATTTCGCCTTGCGGTCCGATCGTGCGCTTGCCGAGCTTACCGGCGTCGAACGACTCGCCTTCCTTGCCGGTAATCGTCCCCGACGACAGCGCCGCTGCCGCATAAGCCGCCAGATACCCCAGCTGATTCGGATCCCACAACTGGAATGCCTTCACAGTGCCATTCTTGACGAACGCACGCATCTGGTTCGGCGTACCCAGACCCGTCACATCCACCTTGCCCTTGCTCGAAGACGTCGAGATATAACGCGCTGCCGCTGCAATCCCCACGGTCGTCGGCGCAACGATCGCCTTCAGATTCGGGTAGGCCTGCAACAAGCCTTGGGTTTCGACAAACGACTTCTGGTCGTCGTCGTTGCCGTAGGCGATCTTCACGAGCTTGATCTTCGAGTATTCAGGCTTCTTCAGTTCCTCCTGCATCCACTTGATCCAGGTGTTCTGGTTGGTTGCATTCGGCGTCGCCGAGAGAATTGCAAACTCGCCCTCGCCGCCCATCAGCTTCGCCACCAGTTGAACCTGCCCACGGCCAATGCCTTCCGCGTTGGCCTGATTCACAAACAGTTGCCGCCCGTCCGGCGCCGTATCCGAATCGAAGGTCACGACCTTGATGCCCTGCGACATCGCCTTCTTCAGGTAGGGCACCACTGCGTTCGCGTCGTTGGCGGCAATCACGATCGCATCCTGGCGCTGCGTGATCAGCGTGTTGATGTATTGCACCTGCGACGATGCGCCTGCATCCGACGGCCCCACCACCTTGCCGACGCCGCCGAATTCCTTGATCGCGGCCATGCCGCCGTTATCGGCAATCACCTCATACGGGTTGTTGATCTGCTTCGGGATGAATGCAATCTTCAGGCCGCTTTTGATATCGGCTGCGCCCGCCGCGCAACTGATGCCCAAGAGGGCCGCGCAGAGCGCGACCGCTCCGGCCTGACGTAGGGGTTTGAACATGAAGTGTCTCCTGGCTGAATAGTCGGACGTTGAAGCGTCCGGGTTGTTGATATCAGGAACGGCACACCGTACGGCCTTCGTACGGCTATGAAGCGGTAGACTTAGCGATAAACCGCCGGTCGCGCATCCAGCGCCAGCGGGCCACCAGATTTGGAATCAGCACAGACGCGAGCAGCAGTACGCCGGTCACGATCGTGAGCGTTTCGCTCGAGACGTCATCGAGCGTCAGCGCATTTTTCAGCACGCCGATAATCAGCAGCGACAGCAACACGCCGATCATCGAGCCGCGTCCACCGAAAATACTCACGCCGCCGAACAGCACCGCCGCAATCACCGACAACTCGAAGCCTTCGCCGTTGTCGCCGCGTGCGCTGGTAAAGCGCAGCGTGTACACCACGCCGGCCAATGCGCTCATCACGCCCGACAAAACAAACAGACGCAAACGGATCTTCGCCACTTCGATGCCGGAGAACGTCGCGGCAGTGGGGTTGGCGCCGATCGCATAGAGACTGCGGCCAAACGCAGTAGCCTGCAGCAGCACCGTAAACACCACGGCGCCGACTATCACAATCACAAACGGCAACGGAATAAAGGTCGCGCCGAGATTGTCCATGCCGAAGGCCGTATAGCCCGCCGGAAAATCCGCGACGGCCTGATCGCCGAGCAGCACATACGCGAGTCCGCGAAACAGCGCGAGCGTGCCGATTGTGACGGCCAGCGAAGGCAGATTCAGCTTGACGATCACGAGGCCGTTCAAGAGCCCGGCCAATGCGCCGACAATCAGTACCAGCACGATCACCAGCGGCATTGGCAAGCCCATATGCCAGAGCACGCCCATCAGTGCACTCGATGCACCGAGCACCGACGCAACCGACAGATCGATTTCGGCGGCCACGATAATCAGCGTCATCGGCAAGGCCATCAGCGCGATCTCGGTCAGATCGGCGAGGACGTTGGTGATATTGGCACCGGTCAGAAACACCGGCGAGAGCACCCTGCCGAGCACCAGCGACAACACCAGCACGATGACAAGCAGGATTTCCCAGCGCAGCGGCGTCTCGCGCTTGCGGGTCAACAGCGCGGAATCGGGTTTAGCCATGATCGCGTTTCCTCATCATGCGTTTGGCGACAGAGCGGGCGAGCAAGGTGTCGGCTGCAATCGCAGCGACGATCAGCGCACCCTGAATGGCCTGCTCCCAAAACGGCGACACGCGCAGCACCACCAGCGCAATACTGATGACACCGAGCACCAGCGCGCCAAGCGTCGCGCCGAGAATCGTGCCGACACCACCGGTAATCGCCACGCTACCGACCACCGCTGCCGCGACCACCTGCAATTCGATGCCCTTCGCCGTGCTCGCGTCGACGGTGCCGAAGCGCGCCAGCCACAGTGCCCCGGCAAAGCCCGCAATCGCGCCGGACAACAGAAAGCCCGACATCACGCGGCGCTCGACATTGACCCCGGCGAGACGCGCGGCCTCCGGATTCGAGCCGATCGCATAGTGCTCACGGCCGGCGCGAAACTGCTTCAGATACATCGACAAGCCGACCAGCACCACAATCGCGATCACCGCGAGCGTCGGTACGCCGAGGATCACCCCCGTCGCGAGTCGCGAATACGCATCGGGCAAGCTGGTTGCGTTGATCTGTCCGCCGTGCACCCAGGCGTAGTCCGCGCCGCGGAAGATATAGAGCGTCGACAAGGTGGCGACCAGCGACGGCACGCGCCCCACAGCCACCAGCAACGCGTTGATGCCGCCCGCCACCAGACCGATCGCCAGCCCCGCCGCGAGCGCGACGATCACTGGCATATGCGGAAACGCGACATACAGGCTGCCGACCGCATAAGCGCTGACACCGACCGTCGAACCGACCGACAGGTCGATATGCCGCATCAGGATCACCACCGTCATGCCGGCGGTCAGCAAGCTGATGATCGACACATTCAGCAGCACGTCGCGCAGGTTCTGCATATTCAGAAACTGCGGTCTCGCGAGGCCCGTCCCTGCGATCAGCAGGATCAGCACGATAAACAGCGTGGTCTCACGGCTTTTCGCAATGGTCGCGACGAGGCCGCCGGATTTCGCGTTAGAGCTTCCGACGGAGGGAGGCTGCACCGGCGCCGGATGGGGATGAGTATGAGAATGGCGCATTATGCGGCGTGCCCTAGTGGGTTCACAGGCTGGCCGAGCGCGGCGCCCATGATGCGTTCTTCGTTTGCGTCGGCGCGCGAAATTTCGGCGCTGATACGTCCTTCGTGCATCACCAGCACGCGGTCGGCCATGCCGAGCACCTCGGGCAGTTCGCTCGAGATCATCAGCACCGCCATGCCGCCCGTGACCAGTTCGGCCAGCGCGCTATACACCTCGGCTTTGGCGCCGACGTCGATGCCGCGCGTCGGTTCGTCGATGATCAAGACCTTGGGATCGGTCGCCAGCCACTTGCCGAGCACGACCTTCTGCTGATTGCCGCCGGACAGCGTGCCGACCGGCGCGTTGGCATCGCCCGCCTTCAGCCGCAGCCGCGAGCCCCATTGCGCCGCAAGTTGTGTTTCGCTGCGCGTGGAGATGAGTCCGTGTTTGACGAGACGTCCGAGCACCGTCATCGATGCATTGCACGCGATGCTCAGCTCAAGCGCGAGCCCCTGCTGACGGCGGTCTTCCGGCACCAGCGCGAGCCCTGCCCGCACCGCCGCCGCGGGACGCCCGGTTGCGAGCGGCTTGCCGGCGATCCAGACTTCACCCGCATCGAGCGGATCAATACCGAAGATCGCCCGCGCCACTTCGCTGCGCCCGGCTCCCACCAGGCCCGCCAGCGCGACAATCTCGCCGGCGCGGACTTCGAATGAGATGTCCTTGAACACGCCAACACGCGTCAGGCCACGCACCGACAAGCGGACTTCGCCCGGCGTCACATCGGCCTTCGGATAGAAGCTTTCCAGATCGCGCCCGACCATTTTGGCGACGATCGCGGCGGTTGTCAGATCCGCCGTGGGGGCATCGAACACCTTCGCACCGTCGCGCATGATGGTGACGTGCTGCGTCAGCGCAGACACTTCATCGAGACGATGGGTGATAAACAGGATCGCCACATCGCGCTCACGCAGCTTGCGGACGATGGCAAACAGCCGCTCCACTTCGGTCAAAGACAGCGCAGCAGTCGGCTCGTCCATGATCAGCACATTCGCGTTTAGCGAGAGCGCCTTGGCAATCTCAATCACCTGCTGGTCCGCAATGGACAGACCGCGCACCAGCTGGTCCGCCTGCAGATCGACGCCAAGCGATGCCAGCAGCCCATCCACCTCGCGGCGCATCGCGTCATACTGAATCCGCCCGATGCGGTCCACCGGCTGCCGTCCCATGAAGATGTTTTCGGCAATCGAAAGATCGAAGAACAACGTGGGTTCCTGGTAGATCACCGCAAGACCCGCGTCGCGTGCCTCGGCGGGCGTCGCAAAACGACGCGCCACGCCGTCGATCACGATCTCGCCGGTGTCGGGCTGATGGACGCCCGCCAGAATCTTCACGAGCGTGGATTTACCCGCGCCGTTCTCGCCGAGCAGCGCATGCACTTCGCCCGGCAATAGCTTGAGATCGCCGTCGGACAATGCGCGGACCCTGCCGAACGATTTGCTTGCGTGCCGCAGTTCAAGCCGGGGCGCAGCGGTTATCTGTTCCTGCACTACCTGTCTCCTCCATCGTGCGGCGTCGCAAACGCGCCGCGTTTCATCGGGGATGCCGTCCAGCTACGTTTCGTGCGTCAGATTCGATAGATGCGCTCCGCGTTCCGGCAAAACAGCGCGTCCTTCTCGCTCTCGCTGGCGTCCGCGACAATCGAAGCATAGGCGCGCCAGAGATCCTCATACGTTCCAAACAACCGGTCGACCGGGAAGTTCGAGGCGAACATCGCGCGCTCGACGCCGAATGTGTCGATCGTCTCAAGCACATAAGGCCGCAGGCTCTCGACCGACCACTTGTGATCGAACATCGCCAGCCCGCTGATTTTCACGGCCACGTTGGGGCAGCCGGCCAGTTGCCGCATGCCCTCACGCCACGCACGATATCCCGCCACGCTGTTGCGGTCCACGAACATGCCGGCGTGATTGACGATGAACTGCGTGTCGGCATGGGCGCGGGCCAGCGCAACCGCCTCTTCCATCTGCGACGGATAGAGTTGCAGATCGAACGACAGGTTATAGCGGCGCAGCAACGCAAAATTCTCGCGCCACACGGGATCGCGCATCAGATGACGTCCGATGTAGTCGAACAGCTTCGTTTCATGCACATTCAGGATCTGGCGAATGCCGCGCGTATTCGCAAACGCCGCGTGTGCTTCGAGCACCTGCTGGGCATTCGGCGCGGCCAGATCTGCGGCCGCAACGATGCCGTTCGGCATACCGCGCGAGCCCGCTTCGTTCGCCACGCCCTGCAACCAGCGCGTCTCTTCGACCGGATCGGCCGGATCGTGATTCGCCTCGACGTGCACCACTTTCAGAATCTCAATCCCGCCGGCTTCGCCCAACAGATTGGCAATCAGATAGTCGTGCTTCAGTTCGCGCGCGTCACCGACAAACGACACCCCCGGATTCTCGAGCCACGGGTAATGATGTGTCTTCAGATCCCACAAGTGAATATGCGGGTCGATAACTTGCATGGGGCTTGTCTCCTTGCATCAGCCTCAATCAATCACGTGACGCTTCGATGCGCTTTGCGTCATTCAACTCGGCACTTGCAGACGAAACACCGGCTCCAGCGCCTGTTGCAGGGGCGTGTGATCCGGAGCGGTCTGCATGATGTCGGCCATGTGATCCCACCATTTGCGCATGACGTCGAGTTCCGGCAAACGGTCCATATGATGATCGTCGGTGCGCGTCAGGATGGCAAAGAGGTGGTCGGTGCCGGCATCGAAGAAGATGCGGTAGTCGCGCACGCCGGCTTGACGCAGCGCATCAACCAGCTCGGGCCAAATCTCCAGGTGCCGGCGCTCGTATTCCTCGCGCATGCCGGGGTTGAGCACCATCCGGAAAGCGATTGTCTCCATTGCGACCTATCTCCAGTCCTGACTATTTATGTGTCGGAGCGCTTTCTCGGCGAAGCGCCTGATCGGACTATAATTCCTCGATCGATAGCCTCTCAATCCGTTGTTGGGATTGGGCGATCCAGAAACCGAATCGCACGGCCGCTGCCGCATCGACCGAACCGCTCCGCCAACCGCATCTTTCTTTCCCATGAGCCAGAACGCCGCCACCGTCGCCCTCGTCAACCGGCTCAAATTCAAGCATCTGGCGCTGCTCGTCGCGCTGGACGATGCCCGCAATCTCCACCAGGCCGCTGACGCCGTCAATGTCGCCCAACCCAGCGCATCCCGCATGCTGGGAGATATCGAAGAAGCGTTCGGCTTCCTGCTCTTCGAGCGCAACGCGCGCGGCATGACGCCCACGCCGCTCGGCGTCGTCACCCTCGCCTACGCGCGGCGCGCGCTGGCGGAGCTGACCCGCTTCGCCGAAGACCTCGACGTCAAACGCAAGGGCGGACACGGCCAGTTGACCGTGGGCGCCATCATGGGCGCCGCACCCGACCTGCTGGCCATGGCCGTCGCCACCTTGAAAACCGAGCGGCCGCTGCTCAATGTGCGCATCCTCGGCGAAACCAGCGATCAGGTGGTCCAGTTGCTGCACCGCCGCGAAGTGGATCTCGCGCTCGGCCGGCTCACCAACCCCTTGCAGCACAACGATTTCAGCTTCGAGCCGCTCGCGCGCGAGACCTTGCTGCTGGTGGTGCGCACGGCCCATCCGCTGGCGCAGCGCTCGTCCATTAGCTTGCGCGAGCTGATCGACTGGCCGTGGGTCGCGCAGCCGCTCACCAGTCCGGCGCGCGTGCTGTTCGAAGAAGAACTCGCCCGTGCAGGGCTCGCGACGCCGGTTAACCTGACCGAATGCGCGTCGATCTTCGCTACGCTGCAATTGCTCGAAAACTACGATGCTGTGGCGATGCTGCCCGAATCTGTGGTGCGCGACCATGTGCGCGGCAAACTGCTGGTGGCGCTGCCCGTCGAAATCGGCAAGAGTCTTGCCGGTTTCGGCATCCTCACGCGCAAGGAAGAACCGCTCGCCGAGCCGGCGCTGCATTTCATCGACCTGCTGCGCAACGTCTCGCTCAAGCTTGCCCGCGACGCTACCACCCAACCGCATGCTGCCGCCACTGGCGATGCCGTGCCGCTGCCCGCTCATTGATCGACTCACCGACCTGCGTGCGTTCACTGCAGGTTGACGAACAAGCCGCCGTCCACCAGCAAAGCCGCGCCCGTCACATAGCGGGCACGGTCTGAGGCGAGGAACACCACGCAGTCCGCGACATCCTCGGGACGCCCCAGGCGGCCTAACGGAATGCGCTTTTCGAAGTAGGCCTTCTTGGCTTCGTCGGCGAGATCCTCAGCGTTCAGGTCGGTCGCAATGGTGCCCGGCATCACCGAGTTGCAGCGAATCCCGTACGGCCCCAAAGCAACCGCGCACGACTGCATCAGCGAATGCACGCCGGCCTTGGTGGGCGTGTAATGCGTCTGCATGCCGCCGCCCACCAGCGCGCTAATTGAACTGGTGGCGACAATCGCACCGCCCGTCCCTTGTGCTTTCATCTGCTGTGCCGCCGCCTGAGTCACGAAGAAGGCGCCGTTCAGGTTGACCGCCACGGTCGTCTCCAGCACCTCAGGCGGCATGTCGAGAAACGCATGAAACGGACAGATGCCCGCATTGCTCGCCAGTACGTCGACTTTGCCGAAGGCCTCGACCGTGCGCCTGACCAGTTCCGCACCGGTTTCGTGCACCGCGACGTTGCCTTCCACGGCAATGGCTCGACGGCCCAGCCCCTCGATTTCCGCCAGCACTTCTGCTACGGCCGAGCGGCGTCCATACGATGCGTCGTTATCGCCCCAGTAGTTGATCGCCACGTCGGCACCGTCGCGGGCGCAAGCCACGGCGATGGCCCTGCCAATACCGCGCGATCCGCCTGTCACGATCACTACCTTGTCCTTGAGCAGCACTTCTTTCTCCTTGATCGATTGAGCCGTCGCCCTCTTCTTCAGTCCGTCACCTCGGGACTGAGGTTCAACGCTCGCCGTTCAGCGCGCGCCGCTTAACGAGGATACGGCCGCACCAACGCACATTCCGGATTGAGTCGCACGCCGAAGCCCGGCGTGTCCGGCACCTTCATCCGACCGTTGACGGGCACCGGTTCATCGAGCAGCAACGGCGTGAACATCGGCACCACCTCATCGGCCTTCGGCGCCATCATCAGAAACTCCGCGAACGGCGAGTTGTGACGCGTGACGACGAAGTGATAGCTGTACACCGACGAGCCGTGCGGCACCACCATTACGTTGTGCGCATCGGCCAGCGCGGAAATCTTGATCAGCTCGGTAATGCCGCCGCACCAGCCCACATCCGGCTGGATCAGATCGCAGCAATTCATCTCCAGCAGCATGCGAAAGCCCCAGCGCGTCGCTTCGTGCTCGCCCGTCGAGACCATCATGCCGCGCGGCACGTTGCGGCGCAGTTCGGCGTAACCCCAGTAGTCATCCGGCGGCAGCGCTTCTTCGATCCATTTCAGGCCGTATTCATGCGCCGCTTGCGCGAGGCGCGTGGCATACGGCACGTCGAGACTCATCCAGCAGTCGTACATCAGCCAGAAGTCATCGCCGACGCGGCTGCGCATGTCGGCGAGGCGCTCGATGTTCTTCTTGAGCCCTTCCTCCCCTTCAGCCGGCCCGTGCTGCAAAGGCAGCTTGCCGCCGATAAAGCCCATCTCCTTGGCCAGATCGGGACGCGCGCCGGTTGCATAGAACACCAGTTCGTCGCGCACCGGGCCACCCAGCAGTTGATACACCGGCTCCTGACGAATCTTGGCGAGCAGATCCCACAGTGCGAGATCGACGCCGGAAATCGTATTCAGCACCACGCCCTTGCGGCCGTAATAGAGCGTGGAGAAGTACATCTGATCCCACATCTTCTCGATGTCGGTGACCAGTTGGCCTTCGAGGAAACGCGCCAGATGTTTCTCGACGATAAACGCGCCGATCTCGCCACCGGTCGTCACCGCGAAGCCGACGGTGCCGTCGCTCGCTTCGATCTCGACCACCAGCGTGCCCAGCACATTGATGCCGAACGACTGGCGGCTTTGCCGGTACTCCGGATAGCGCGCCATTGGCGTCGAAATGTGATCGTCGATCCAGTGACCGTCCGGCTGATCGTGATAATCCGCGCCGCCGCCACGGACGATAAAGGCACGCACGTGCTTGATAGTAGGCATGGCCATAAGAAAAGGCTCCGTTTTTAGTGCAGTAAAGCGCGGCCGTCGATGGTTGGCGGGCGCGGTGTATCAGTGGTGGATGAGTGGCGTAAGAGACTCGGCCGCCATGCCGTTCTCCCGGCGAAACAGCGTCCCGATCAGCAACGCCGCCAACAGGCTCGCCGCGCCGAGTACCAGCAAGCCCGCCGAGGTCGAAGCAAACGTGTGTTCCGCGGCGGTGCGCAGCGACGGCGCAATAAAGCCGCCCAGCCCGCCGAGCGAGTTGATCAGCGCGATGCCGCCCGCCGCCGCCGCGCCCGTCAGATAGCGCGTGGGGAACGTCCAGAACAGCGGTTGCGCGGCGATAAAGCCGCTTGCCGCGCAACAAAGTGCAGCGAGCCCAAGCAACGGACTCTGCGACAGGCCGGACGCGCCAATGCCAAGCCCGGCGAGCACCAGCAGCGCGACGGCCCAGCGGCGATGCCCGCCGGTGCGATCCGCGCGCCGCGGCACGATCCAGGTCACGGCGAGCGCACACAGCCACGGCAAGGCCGCGACGAGTCCGACACGCAGGCCTACGGTTGTGCCCAGCAACGCCGCGACCTGCTGCGGCAGATAGAAGATCACGCCGTATACGCTCATCTGGATCAGCAGATAGATCCCCGACAGCGCCAGCACGCGGCGATCGAGCAGCGCGGCAAGGAGATTGCGCGGCCCATGCGCCGAAGCATTGAGAGCGTCCGCGTCAAGGGCCCCGCGCAAGACGGCACGTTGCGCACTGTCGAGCCAGCGCGCGTCTTCGGGCCGGTTGTCCAGATACCAGAATGCCCACACGCCGACCGCTGTCGCCATGCCGCCTTCGATCAGGAACAGCCATTGCCAGCCGGCCAGGCCTGCTGCCCCTTGCAGCTCGAGCAACAGCCCCGAGAGCGGACTGCCGAAGATAAACGCGAGCGGCGCGCCGAAATAGAACACCCCGACAGCACGTGCTCGCGCCGACTGAGGGAACCAGTGTGTGAGGTAATAGATCACGCCCGGAAAGAACCCGGCTTCCGCGACGCCGAGCAGAAAGCGCAGCGTGTAAAACGCCGTGGGGGTGTGGGCGAAGCACATAGATGCCGACACCAGTCCCCACGTCACCATGATCCGGCACATCCACGCACGGGCGCCGACACGATGCAGCAACAGATTGCTTGGCACTTCGAACAATGCATAACCGATGAAGAACACCCCGGCGCCGAACGCGAACGCGGCATTCGACAAGCCGGTATCGTGCTGCAGCGCTTTTTGCGCGAAGCCGATATTGGCGCGATCGAGAAAGGCCAGCACATACATCAACAATAGAAACGGCAATAGCCGCCGCATCACCTTGCTGTTGATCGCCTCGAGGGAAGTGGGCGAATTCGGATTCACTGTGTCTCCTGTGTCGACCAGAGTTAGCGCTTTAACGCTTACTCTGGTCCCATGCAAAGCGGTCGACCAGAGTTAGCGCCCCCCCCCTACTCCGATCGCATGGCTGCTGGCCGGATCCGGTCGCACACAAAGGCGCGCTATCCTGCGCGTCCAATTTTGCCGCCTGCGTCGCTGTGCAGACGGCACCGCGTGGCATGACGCGTAAGCGTCAGTAAGTCGCGCGTCCGCCGGACAGATCGAACACCGAACCGGTGCTGAACGCGCAGTCTTCCGACGACAGCCACAGGATCAGCGAGGCCGCCTCTTCGGGCAACAGGAACCGATTCATGGGAATCTTCGAGAGCATGTAGTCGATATGCTGCTGCGACATCGAATCGAAGATTTCGGTCTTGGCAGCCGCCGGCGTGACGGCGTTGACGAGGATGTTCTTGGTGGCGAGTTCTTTGCCGAGCGATTTGGTGAGACCGATCAGACCGGCTTTCGACGCGCTGTAGTGCGACGCGTTCGGATTGCCCTCCTTGCCGGCCACCGACGCGATATTGACGATGCGGCCGTAGCCCTGCTTGAGCATCTGCGGCACGACTGCGCGGCAGGTCAGGTACGGGCCGATCAGGTTCACATCGATCACCCGGCGCCAGACGTCGGGCTCCAGTTCCCACGTCGTACCATTGCCGCCGGTGATGCCGGCGCAATTGACCAGCACGTCGATCGTGCCGTGGGCCGCGAGGGTTTGCGTGACCGCATTGGCCACCGAGGTTTCGTCCGTCAGTTCGACGATCGCCGACGACACCTTGCCCAATTCGGCCAGTTCGCTCTGGCTGCGCTCCAGGCGCGCCGCGTCGACATCCCAGAGGGCGACCGAGGCGCCCGAGTTCAGGGCGCGTTGCGCCACTGCATAGCCAATGCCGCGCGCACCGCCAGTAATGACGACAGTACGCCCCTCCAGATCGATTCGGTTCATTGCTTGTCTCGCTTCCGTGATCGGGTTCGTGCTGCGTCCCGGTATGGTTGTGTCGGTGTCAGCCAATATACGGCGCGGCCGATACCTGAACAATTCGAGTATAGGAAGGTGCGATAACAAAAGTGAATCGGGGCATGGCGCGAAGGGTTACGTCAGCGAACGCGACCGGCTTTCCTGCCTCACGAACGCCGTGCACTGCGGGCCGCTGCGCGCGCGGCAAGAATGCCACCCAATGCGCCACCGAGATGGCTTTGCCATGACATGCCAGGGTAAATCGGCATCAGGCCGAAGAGCATGGTCAGCCCGTAGCTGGCCGCCACGAACAGCGCCACCAGCAGCGCTAGAACGTGCCGTGTGTAGTAGCCACGTGCGACGAGGTACCCGGCGTAACCGAACACCAGGCCGCTCGCGCCGATGTGCACCGTGTAGGGCGCACCAATCAGCCAGGCGCACAGGCCCGCGCCCAGCATCGCACCGATTGTCGCCTGCCAGAAGTTCGCGATGCGCGGCCACATGCACAGCCAGCCCAGAATGAGCAGCCCGCCCGTGTTGGCTGCCAGGTGCATCATGCTTGCATGCAGCCACGGGGCAAACAAGATGCCCTGCAGCCCGCCGAGCGTGCGCGGCACCACCCCATGCCGGTTAAACTGCAGGAACGGCAGCGCGGCCGACAAAAGAAAGACCACCCACATGGAACCGACAAAGGCGGCGAGAAGGACAAAGCGATACTTGAGCTGCGCGAAGAGCGAGTCAGCGGTGGAAGCCGCGCGTGCGAGCCGTATCGAGTCTTGCGGCATTACCCGCAGCTCTGAACGCTAGCGTGAACTCTTGTGCGCGAAACGAGTGTGCTGTCGTGTCTCAACGACGAACTTCGGTAGCCTTGACTGCTGCGCCGCGCTCTTCGAAATACATCGGGTCGAGCGGTACCGTCACATCGAACATCGAGGCTTTGCGGCGGCCGCCGGCTCCCCAATAATCGACCTGCCCCCGCTGGCCGATGACAATGACTTCGCGGGCGCCACCTTCGAGATAGGCCATGATCCTCCTGTCGATGTCGTGCGTCCGGTCACTATCTAGCAGCACCTCGACACAAAGCTCTGGGACAAACGGCGCCGGGTCGTCGCGGTCAAAACTTTCCCACTTGTCACACGGCATCCATACGACATCCGGGACCCTGATGCCAAACGATGGGGTGGTAACTGCGACCGACATGGCCGCAAGGTGACCGATCTTTTCGGTCAGGTGGCAGTAGACATCTGTAAGCACTATCTGGCGCCTGGCTGACGGGGCGCGATTCACTATCGCCTCGCCGAGTTCGTCTAGTTCATATCTGTGGCGCCCCGTTGAGTCCGCCTCCGGAACAACGCGATGCCATGCGGCGAGGAGTTCGTAGCGGTCCAAAAGTGCTGGTGTGCCCATAGTCGTCTCGCAGGGAAGTCACGTAAGCGTAAACCCTCTGGCAATGACTTGACAATTGTTATGTATTTGCGCGCCGCACAATCGGGGCTATGCTAGTCACGATGTAGCAAGTGCGCTCTTGCATCGCGGGAACGGGGCTCATGCGGCTCCCCCTCCCCGCGCTACAAGCGGCTACAGTTCAATGCTCATCTGGTTTATGAGGCTTATTGTGCATCGCACCAAATGAACCGTTGTGAGCACGCAATGGGCACCTCATAATTTGATGGATTAGGATGTCAGGTCCGACAGGCGACGCGAAGGGGGCGTGGGCAGCCTTGGGATTAAGCCCCTCACCAGACGCCCTACCGGTTGACGACAGGAGGTCCAACATGAAACTTGACGACGCCACTTTCCGCCGATTGCGCCGTCTCGCTCCGGTTCTCGATGACGTACTCAATGCAGGAGAGGTCGAGCATGCATGCCAGGCCATGGATCTGGCATCGCTTGCTCAGTTATGCTCACAGATGGTAGATGCGTACCACGACCAGCACCCGCTCGAGCTTGCGCAAGCGCAAGCCGAGGCCGGTGAGTCGCAGTAGCACGGAGCTAAGACTTCACCCGGTTGCGCCCCGCCGACTTCGCCGCACCTCGCCGCCGTAGCGCGACCAGATCCACCGGACGTCTCACGACTGAGTCGATACACTCGGCCACCGCGGCCAGCACGTCGTCACCGGCGGCGTGGCCGTAGGTATCGTTAAAGCCCTTGAAGTAATCGACGTCGACGAACAGCACCCATGGCCACCGCCACCGCGGTCCCCGCGATGCCGGCGAGGTACGGATGGCTGCCTACCTTGTGCGTGATCGCCGCTCCGTACTTTGCGTCTGGCTTTGCGCCAGCGCCGACGCAGGGAAAGCACTCGATGCGTCACCCGTCCCCCTTCGTGGTGAATAGCGCAGTCGTTATATGGATTGGTCCATCTAACGCGCCGGAAGGTTCACCAGGCGAGGTATTCGACAGACGACAGGCAATTGCGGGCGTGGCCGGTTTTTCGGCATGGCTGACGGACACATTACAGCACCATGCCACGCGAACGCCACCGTTTGCCGCTAAAATCATGCCAGCTACCCCGGCGCGAGCATTCAGCAAGCGGCCACGTGCTCGGGCCGGCCAGCACCTGCCCAGACCAACCCAGGCCACCGCCCAGCGGGCCGCGCATCGCCGCCGGCCGCGATGCGTGTGTTGCCCCAGAGACGCCGGACCCAGCAAGGAACCATGTCGACGACCGGTTCGGATTTACCCAGCCTGCTCCCGGCCCTGCTGCCGCGGTTGTGGGCGTTCGCCTTGCGCATTTCGGGCGACCGGCACGATGCCGAAGACCTGGTGCAACGCGCCTGCGTGCGCGCGCTCGAACGCGCGCATCAGCTGCAGCCCGGCACCTCGGCATTGAGCTGGATGTTTGCCATCGTGCATTCCACCTGGATCAACGAGTTGCGCGCCCGTAGCCGGCGCAACCGCTCGAGCACGGAGTGGGATGACGACATGCTGGAAACCATCGCCGATCCGGCCATGCGTACCCCGGAGGAAAATGCCATCAATAACCAGATTGTCAGTGCCGTCGGCCGGCTACCTGAAGCGCAGCGCCTCGTGATGCTGCTCGTGGCCGTCGAAGGACTCAGCTATGTCGAAGCCGCAGAGGTGCTCGAGGTGCCGATCGGCACCGTCATGAGCCGCCTGTCACGCGCACGCCAGACCATCGGCGCGCTGTTCGGGGTGCGCGACAGTCAAAGAACAAAAGTAGCAGTCGCTAGTAAGGACCCGGTCTCATGAAGATGGACTCTATCCTGCTGATGGCATACGTGGACGGCGAACTGTCCGCAGAGGAATGCCAGGAGGTCGAAAAGGAGATCGCCGTGTCGCCCGACGCCGCCGAATTCGTCGCCCAGTTGCAGACCGCACGCTTGCCGTATGCGGAAGCCTTCGCGCAGCAAAAATTGCCGCCCGTGCCAGACAGCCTGACCTCGGCGGTCGCGGCGATGGCGCGTGCCCATGAGCAACGCACAACCACGCCAGGGGCGAACGACGCCGCCGTCGCGCCCAACGCGTTCACTCCGCCCTCCGCGCCTGTGCGCTCACGACTGCGGATCGCGCCGCAATGGCTCGCGGTGGCGTTTGTGGCCGGCTTGTTCTGCTACGGCGTCGGCATGCGCTTCCTGCCGGGCGTCGGCGCGGGCTCGACCAGCATGCCCACGGCGACGCTGGCGGAGGCCAATCCGGATGCGTCGAGCTGGGTCGCAGCGGCCGCGGGCTATCAGCAACTTTATTCGCGCGATACCGTGGCGCAGGTGCCCGTCAATGCCGAAGTCACCGCGCTAACGGTCGACGAAATCCAGCATCAGGACGGCCTGAATGTGCGGATTCCCGATCTGAGTGCAGCGGGGCTGACCTTCAAGCGCGTGCAGCGATTGCGCTATGACGACAAGCCGCTGGTTCAGATCGTCTATCTGCCCCAGCAAGGCGGCCCGATCGCGCTATGCGTGATGAAGGAAGCCAAGCCTGACGCCGCGCTGGCCGAGCACCGCATCGACAGCATGAATGTCGTGACCTGGCGGCACGCCGATCTCAGCTATGCGCTGATCGGCAAACCTGAAGGAACGGATCTGTCGGCCCTGGCCAAACATATCTCCGATAACAACATGCAGACGCTATTCGGCGATGCGGGTACTTCGATGCTCGCGGCTAACTGAATGTAAGGTAACGGGCCGCGCGTGCGCAGACGTTTCGTTGCACACGCACGGCCACCGTGTGCCCCAGACGCGTTGCGGGCCAACCTCAGCCGCTCCCAGACACCCACGTAAAAAAGACCGTCACGTCACGGAATAAGCCGCCAACAGCAGGCGTTCAATAGGGTAACCAGCGACGCTGCACGCCGCCTCCAGGCTCGCGTGCGTCGAAGGTTATCTTCTTTCCATTCCACGAGACGTCTATGAAAATGAATCGAATGCTCACGGCTGTGGTGTTGTCGCTGAGTCTCGCGGCACCTGCGCTCGCGGTCGCCGACACGCTGAATCTGAAAGCCGATCTGCTCGCTTCCACCGAAGTGCCGCCCAAAACCAGCGATGGACATGGCGAACTGACGGGCAGCTACGACACGTCGTCGAAAGTGCTGCAATGGAAGGTCACCTATGCAGACCTCACTGGGCCGGCCAGCATGGCGCATTTTCATGGCCCGGCACCCGCCGGCAAGAACGCAGGGGTCGTGATTCCGATTCCGATGGACAAGCTGGCTAGCCCGATCGAAGGCCAGGCCACGCTCACCGCCGCGCAGGAAAGCGACCTGCTCGCCGGCAACTGGTATTTCAACGTGCATACCGCGAAGAATCCGGGCGGCGAAATTCGCGGCCAGGTCGAACAGGTCAAGTAGGCACCCCTCCGTTCTGCTCCCTGCGCAGTGCAACGGATCGACCCGCCGGTCAGTTGCACTGCGCGCTCTGCACACCCCACTCGCCCCTCTCGCAACAACCGCCGTACAGGATGCTCCTCGCTTGACACGTATATGCCTCGTCAGGTATATAAGAAATATGGAATCGACATTTGCCATCATCGCCGAGCCGAACCGCCGCGCCATCCTGAGTCTGCTTGCCTCCGCCGAGCGGTCCGTGGGCGATATCGAGGAGCAGTTAAGCCTGTCGCAACCCTCGGTTTCAAAACATCTGCGGGTCCTTCGCGAAGCCGGATTCGTGGAGTCGCGCGTCGATGCACAGCGGCGTCTCTATCGCATCAAACCCGAGCCGCTGATGGAGATCGACGCGTGGCTCGAGCCGTTCCGCCAATACTGGTCGGGGCACCTCGACGCCCTCGAACGCCATCTCGATCAGATGGATCCCGTACCGCAACGAAAGGGAAAGAAACGATGAGCAAGCGCGACGAATATATGCCGGGCCCTGCCGCCGGCGCCGAAGTCCGCAAGGACGGAGAAAAGTGGACACTCGTTCTGGTCCGCGAATTGCGCCATCCGCCGGAGAAAGTGTGGAAAGCATTGACCGACCCGGCCAGCCTGCGTGAATGGGCGCCGTTCGATGCTGACCGGAGTCTCGCTGCAGTCGGCCCCGTCAAGCTTTCGACGGTCGGAACGCCGGCGCCCCAGGTCTCGCAGACGCAGGTCACGCGCGCCGAGGCGCCGAGGCTGCTCGAGTACCGCTGGGGCGACAACGATATGCGATGGCAACTCGAGCCGCTCGGCGACGGCACGCGTCTTACGCTTTGGCACAACATCAATCGCGGCTTCATAGCCATGGGCGCAGCCGGCTGGCACATCTGCCTCGACGTGCTTGAACGCCTCGTTGCAGACGAACCCATCGGACGTATTGTCGGCGGCGAAGCGATGAAATTCGGCTGGCCGCGTTTGAACGACGAGTACACGAAGCAATTCGGACTCTGAGCCCTCAGGAGGACTACATGAGAAAAACGGATTCAATCGAGGAACAGTCAGCATCCGAGCTGATCGACCAACGGATCGCCGATCTCGCAGACTGGCGCGGGGCAACCTTGAGCAGGATGCGCGAACTCATCCAGGACGCGGACCCGGACGTCGTGGAGGAATGGAAGTGGAGGGGCACGCCGGTGTGGTCGCACGATGGGATCATCTGCACCGGCGAGTCCTACAAAGCGGTCGTGAAGTTGACCTTCGCCAAGGGCGCGTCGTTGAAGGATCCGTCAAAGCTCTTCAACTCGAGCCTCGACGGGAACACCAGGCGTGCGATCGACATCCACGAGGGCGAAGAGATCAACGCGGATAAGTTCAAGGCACTCATCCGTGCCGCCATCGCCCTTAATACATCCGCTGCGGCGGCAAAGCCGAAGCGGGCGAAAAAGGCGACATAGGCAATTGACGTGATGGACACAGCGCCGTCGATCACTCCATGACGATCTGTACCTTCACGTCCGTGGGCTTGCCGCTTGCCGCTTCTTCGAAGGCCTTAATGCCGTCCGCGAACGGGAACGTGCGTGAGATAAACGGCTTGATATCGAGCCGTCCCGACGCGATCAACTGGATGGCCCGCGGGAACATATTGGCGTAGCGGAACACCGACTCGATCCGCACTTCCTTGATCTGCACCGCAACAATATCGATAGGCACCGCGTTCTGCGGCATGCCGACGAGCACGAGGCAGCCACCGGGACACAGCAGATCGACAATGCCTTCGAATGCCTTCTCGTTCCCACTGGCTTCGAAGACGACATTCGCGCCCCACCCCTCGGTGAGTTCGGTGACGACATCCTTCGGTTTCCGGTCACGGATATTGACCGCCGTCACGCCCTGCACGCCGCCGATCAGTTCGAGCTTCTCGGGCACCCTATCGCACACGATCGCGCGGCTGCAGCCGCCGGCGAGCGCGGCCAGCGCACACATCATGCCAATCGTCCCCGCGCCCAGAATAACGGCCACGTCCCCCGGTTTTATCTTCGCCTTGGTGGCCGCCTGCATGCCAATGGCCAAAGGCTCGACAATCGCGCCCTCCGCGAAACTGACGTTGTCCGGCAGCTTGAAAGTAAACGCAGCGGGATGCACGACGAATGGCGTGAGGCAGCCATGCACGGGCGGCGTCGCCCAGAACCGCACGCTCGGGTCGAGGTTATACATGCCCTCGCGCGAGGCCCGCGATGCCATGTCCGGCACGCCGGGTTCCATGCAGACACGATCGCCCACCTTCAGGTGCGTCACCTCATCGCCGATCTGGATCACGGTACCGGCTGCTTCGTGGCCGAGCACCATCGGTTCATTGACGACGAATGGCCCAATACGGCCATGCTGATAATAGTGAATGTCGCTGCCGCAAATGCCCACCGTGTTGATGCGAATGCGCACATCGCGCGAACCGACAACTTGCGGCAAGGTAAACGGGCGCAAGCTGATACGACGCGCTTCTTCGAGAACCAGTGCTTCCATGATTGAAGCCCTCTGCTATGGGATAAAACGGAATGAAATCAGACGGCCTGAAAAGCGCCGTCTAGTGCAAGGCTTTCTTCCAACGCCAACCCCATAGTAATTCACCGCCCCGGGCTTCGCTTTTTATCTCACCGCGCCCATCGTGAGCCCCTGGACCAAAACTCGCGCTACGCGGACGACGGAAACGCCATACCACCTTCCGCCTCGCTCCAGCGCGCGACCCACTCGGGCAACGCCGGCGACGGCTGCGTGACGCCCGACAGTTGCAATAACTCGGCGGTCGTCACGACCCCGCCACTTCGCTTCAGAAACCGGGCTCGGACGACCGCCAACGCGACTTGCGCATCGTCGCGCACGAAACCTTGTTCGATGAAGATATGCTTTTCGTCCCAGCCGATCACGCGGGTCTCTACGTTATAGTGGTCGCCAAGCTCGAGCGAGCGGTGAAAACGTATCGTTTCCAGCGTGACGACGGGATACCAGCCTTTTGCCTTCAATTGCTTCCACAAGCCGCTACGCATCATCAGATCGACGCGCGCCGGATCGAGGACCGTCAAATAACGTCCGTTGTTCATATGGAGCAGTACGTCCAGGTCATTGACCCAGACGCGAAACGGCGTGACGCACGTATCGAGCACATGCAACCGGCTCCGGCGGCGGCTGGAGAGCAACAAAAGCAACAAACGAAGTAGCAGACTCATACGCAAACCCGGTGATGGGGACGCACCGCACGTGGCACGCAAACGTGCATGGTAGTCGCGCAGATGCGATCCAGGACGGATACGATGGGACAAGTCTGTAGAACACTAACTCGAAAAGGAACGACGTGCCGTAGCGAAGCTATACCCGACCAGCCAGCCACGCGTCTATTGCGACGGCTGAGCACCGTTGTTAGTGGGCTTGGGCAGCCGCCTGGAGAGGCTGCGCAGCGTCGCGCAGACGAGGCGAACGCGCGATTCGTAGTCCTGCGGGTCGCCGACCCGCAGCGACTGGTACTGGAGCAGCATCGGCTCTGCCCTTTTCCACCCATAGGCCCATTCGGTATCGAACTCGGCCGGAGCCGACAGCGAGCGCCTGAGTCGCTCCTTGTATTCCGCAACCTGCACGGCCGTATAGCCGCACAGGTCGCGCCCAAGGTGCGCACCACGGCCGGCCGATTGAATCCGGTCGGCGACGGCACCGGCATCTTCGTAAGCATTCGCCGTACACACATAACACGTAGCCAGGCACAGCGCGACGATGCCGCGACCTGTAGTGGTCATTGAGGACCTCCTTCAGCAATACGCCTGTCGCCGATGTGGCAAAAACACCGCCCTGTTTGCTTGCACGCTCACCCTCAGAACCGGTAGCCCACACCTGCAAATATCACATCGGTATCGCGGTCGTAACGCGTCACCACCCGGTTCCATTCGAGCCGCGCGTCCCAATGCTGGGTAAAGCGATACGAACCTGCAATCGTGACGAGCCCGGAGACTTTGCCAGCTCCCGGTCCCGGTGATTCGCTGTGCTCGTTTTCATTGATCGCGTAGTAGACGCCGGCGCCCACCGCCAGCGTGACCTTGTCGTTCAGGAACGCACGGGTTGCCCAGAGTTGGCTGGCACGCCGTCCCGGCGCGCCAGCTTGCTACTGCCTTCATGCAGATAGCCGAGCGTCACGTCGAGATATTTGGCAAGGCCACGCCGGTATTCGATGGCACCGCCCAGCGCCGACGGCGAACTCGTCGAGTTGACGATGGTTTTGCCCAGATACACGGCCACTTCGTTGTTCGTCACCTTCGTCGCGCTGCCGGCCGCCCAGTCGCGCGGACCCGGGGTGTCCGGTGCGTCAAGCTGATAGCCCACGCCGAACATTACGCTGGTCGCATCCGGTCCGCGCTGCACATGCACGCGATTGAGTTGCAACTGGGTAATCCAGCGGCTCGATGCGTAATACGCGGCGCGTACGCTGTAGACCACGCCCCAGCCGTGGGTATCGGAATAGCTTCCGCCCTGCCCGGCTGTGGTCGTGTCGAAGTAGCGGTAAGGCCCGACGCCTGCCTGCAGGACAAACTTAGGATTACCAACCGGAATGCGCCCCCATAGCTGAAGCAGCTGGCCGTCGCGATGATGGTCTGGGATATGTCCTTCGTTCAACCATGAGAAGCTGCCCGCAAAGTACTGCCCGAGCCCTTCCGGGTAATTGAAAGCCCAACTGTAGGTATTGGTGTCGCCTGCCCTCGAACCTCCGCCGAACAACGAAAACTCCTGGGCTTCCGCGCCCGGCGCGCCGAGCAATCCGCCTGCGACCAGCACCACGCCCAGCAAGGTATTGCACACCGGACGCGCTAAGGTTCCCCCCGCGCCGGTCTCCATTTGCCTTGGCACGTCTTCAGGCGAGTCCGCGAGGGCGGCACGAGCGTGCCGATACACCTGCTCGCGCGCCTCGCGTGCGAATTGCTGCTTTTCTATCAGCTTGAGCTTGCGGGTGCGGTCCGCGCCCAGCACCGCGTAATAGCGCTGGGCGTGCACGCGCTTGAAGCGCGCATAGAAGTCGGGCCCTGGCAGACCGGAGTCGGTACAGAGGAGCGCGCCATAGTCCGCAAGCTGCGGGTCGCAGATGGACGACGTCGCCTTCTCCAACGCCGCATAGCGCCTGTTCAGAGGAAGAGTGGGTGGAAAGATCGCGTGGAAGCTGCCGTACGGAACCAGCTTCCCGCGCCGCGCTGCCCGCAAGAGCAACTGGGCAATCCGCGCCTCGAGTTCGATGTCCATATTTAGTCCCTGTCATAACAGCGAGTGCGGGCAGGAACCGCTACAGCTCGCAGACAGGACCTAGCCGACGCGCTGCTTCCCTGCACCCGTTTGCCCTTCGATGTTCGTTACTTCACGTCCCGTGTCCGGCGCCGTCCGCCGGTGCCAAAGACGTTCAGCCGCCTGCCACGCCGGCGACGGGGTTCAGCCTTCACCTCGGGGCCGCAACGACCACGTACTGCACCGTTGGGCCGACATATTGGGGCTGGTACCAGTTCGGACCGCACTGCTCATACACCACGCCCGCGATCATGACGTTGTTGCAGCTCGGCGGCAGGGCCGCGACGGTCGTCCCTACCACGATCGCAGTCGTCACGCCCACGGCCACACCGACCGCCACAGGATCGACATACCATCCGTTGTCGTGGTGATGGTGGTCGTGATCGTCGTCATGGTGGCCATCGTCGTGATGGTCGTGATCGTCGTCGTGGTGCCCGTCGTCATGGTGGTCGCTGCCTCCGCTATCGTGGTGGTCGCTTCCGCCGCCGTTGCTGCTGCCGCCGTGCGAGTTCTGGCCGCCTCCGCCTCCACCACCGCCGCCGTTGCTACTGCCACGTGCGAGTTCTGCCCGCCCCCACCTCCGCCTCCGTTGGACGACTGGCCGCCACCGTGCGAAGGTTGACCGCCGCCATGGGAAGGGCTGCCGCCAGGCGCCCCGCCAACATTGCCGCCGCCGTGGGAACCGCCCCCGCCTCCCTGAAAGCTGCCGCCTCCCCCGCCATGGAATCCGCCGCCTCCGCCTCCCTGGAATCCGCCGCCTCCGCCTCCCTGAAAGCCCCCGCCTCCGCCGCCGTGGAAGCCCCCACCGCCTTGGTGAATACTGGTGCGCGCCCCGCCGCGAATGCCAAAGGCGAAGGTGGTGGCAGAGGTCGTCGAGAAGGCAAGGGCGAGCGCCATAGCGGTCAATCGCGTCAGTGGTTTCATTGCGCGTCTCCCTGTTGGCCGTCGCCCGATGCCACAGGCGGCCGCATCGGAATCTCATGCGCCCCCGGACCGGGATGGAACTCGAAGGTGGCGGCGTCGAAGGTGGGATCTACCGTCCATTGGTAGTTGACCGCGTGCCGCGGCCGCGACGGCTGGGTGGTATCGGTGACGACAAACCGGCACGGCAACGGTCGCGCACCGGTCTGGATCCAGAGCTCCCAATCGAGGCCCGGCTGTTGATACGCGTAGTGGTTGCACCACTTGCCGTCGACCTTATCGAGCCCGATAAACAGCGCGCTCGTCAGCGCCTTTTCGTCATTCGATTGCTCGCCCCAATAAAACAGGTCGACGAGCGGAAGCTGGACGCCGTATTTCTCGTCGGCGTCGGTAATCAACTGACGGATGGTGGGGGGCGCCGGCACCTTGCTGTAGTAATGATGCGTGTCGTTGAACAGCACAAAGGTGTGGCCGTCATAGATCAGGCCCTTCGGCGCGCGGCTCCCCGTGATCACGACCTTGACCTTGTTCGGACGCTGCACGGACATCTCTGTGTGATGCAAAAAGCCGACGTTCTGTCCGGTGGTCAGTACGCCATCCGTCACGCTGTCCGCCCCGATACGGAAGCTCTTCAGGCTACGCAGATAGTTGCCGAGCTTGTTCAGGGCATCGACAGCCTGGGGTTGCATCTCCGCTTGCGCTTGCGCCGGCGCCGGTTCGTCGCTCCCGGACCCCGGAACCTGGGCCAGGGCGACCGATGCGCCGGCCATAGCGGCCAGCACGGAGCCTATCAGGACTACGCGCCTGACTCGCAAGGCGCTTTCGCCGCCCCGACGTGAAATGAACAGGTTCACTATGCTCTCCTAAATCACTGAAACGTTGCGCTAACTGGGCATTCAGTTGCGTCGCCATTCAGAAAATTAAATAATGGCGTCCGAACCGGTCTGGACGATGCGGATTTCACGTGGCAATAGCTATCGCCATGTAAAACGCGTACGCGAAAAATCAAACCTCCCCG
>Ga0302178_10001023_pt1 | contig 24362 bp, 22 predicted proteins | sample I_Palsa_E1_3_FD_198790 | JGI IMG/M metagenome (GOLD analysis project Ga0302178, IMG submission 198790) | Peat permafrost microbial communities from Stordalen Mire near Abisko, Sweden - I_Palsa_E1_3 | ecosystem: Environmental > Terrestrial > Soil > Palsa > Peat permafrost | place: Sweden... | reverse complement strand
TCGGCATTCGGCGGTGCGCGTGGCCGCACCGATGTGCCGAAGATCGTCGACTGGTACATGGAAGGCAAGATCAACATCGACGATCTGATCACGCACCGTCTGCCGCTCGAACGCATCAACGAAGGCTTCGACCTGATGAAGAAGGGCGAGTCGATCCGCTCGGTGGTGCTGTATTAGGCAACGTGCCAACCGTCTCTTTTTCGCTTGCAGCAAGTGTCAATTCACTGGCGGCTCCACTTGCCAGTGACTTTTCCCACGAAGGTATGAGTGGGCGATATGGGCCCGGTGCTCATATCGTTTTCTTCGGTACGGTTACGCCTGCGTCTACTAGCAGTCAGGCGGCTCGTCGGTCATCAGTGCCGGCACTGTTAGACACCCTTAGTCGCCGCGTGTAAGCGCATCAGGGCTCGTTGCCTGCCCCACTGCGGGCGTTCGCATACCCGTGAGGGGCTTGTAGGCGGGTGGGCAGGTAAGCGTGCTTCGTCTCATCGTGTGTCCCAAACCGGTACGTCTTACCGACGCCGATGATCTGAAGCGGTGATCACGTCCGTCGACGGTACGGCGATAGATGCTCCTGCCAAGCCACGGCACGAACGGATACTCCGCATAAGCGTTACTGCCGATATATATCCAGTTGTGCAGAACGGCTGCACGATGATTCCCTGAAGAAATTGAAAAGGAGAACGGGTCGGGCGAGAAGCCCGGAGGGCGAGGTTGGCTCGGGGCGGACAGCTTCCTGGATGCGTCGAGGTATCCATAGGTATAAGCGCACTATGTCCACGTAGAACTGCGGCGGCCGTTCGTACAATAGTTTTCTGGGAGTCGTCCGTTTATCTTGATCCCATGGACTTAGCGATTTCATGTGAGTGTCAGCCATGTCAAACGTTGTGCGTAGCTCCCTCTGCTTGAATAGTGGCAAATCGACACGAGGGCTGCTGACATGAACGCGCTCGAAAAGTGGCACAACCGCCCGCTGCAGGTTCGTGTGTTGGATCGCTGCGATGAATGCGGCAAGTTGAAGGAAGATGTTCGGAAGCACGTGAACCTTTGGCCGAATATTACCGCCGTCTGCTGTGCGGAGTGCTTCGCCGAAATGACCACGGAATGCATCGGATTTGCACTCTACAAGTAGCCAATGAAGACCGCAATGAGATAAATCCTTCCGCATCGGCGACAGCCCACACGGTGACGGTAACGATAGAGGAAGAGTACCAGATGAAGTTCCTATCGCGGGGCATGAGGTCGGTGCTGAACATTAGATACCCTCGCTTCACCGCCATCGAATTGTGGGTCCTCGTCGTCTCCATCATCATCGCAGCGGCAATACAGATGTGAGTGACCCGTCGATGGTCTCGTCAATACCCTGTCTGAAATCTGGAATACGTCCACGCGTGCCGACGTCATGAGCGACGTTCGCACACGGTTTTTTCGCGGAATATTGGAAAGACATTTATGATCGGCTTACGTTTGATTTCGGCTGCGGCTTTCTTTGGTTTCGCTGGTATCTGTCACGCCCAATCCCCAGCGAAGGTTCAGGATGCTGGCGTCGAGGCGAATCCACCGTCCATCACAACGTGTGTCGCATGTCACGGTGCACAGGGCGCAGGCACGGTAAGCGGCGGCCCGCGACTTGCGGGCCAAAATCCGGATTATCTCGCGCATGCGCTCGCAATGTTCAAGGCAGGCACGCGCGCGAGCGACACCATGCAAGCGGTCGCACGCAACCTTTCCGATAGCGATATACACAATCTGGCGATGTTCTTTTCAGAGCAGAATCCGCCGCTTGCCGCCGGAGCCGCTCCACCGTCGCAGAGCCTGGTGATCGCCGGAAAGCAACTCGCCGAGATGGGTGCTGGACCCGACATCCCTGCCTGTTTCAGCTGTCACGCGGCGGGTGGCAAGGGCAACGGCGCGCGCTTTCCAGGCATCGCGGGCGAGCCGGCGGCGTTTGTCGTCGCCCGGTTACACGCATTTCAGTCACGCGCGAAGGGGAAAACGCCGGCGCCAGGTTCGATGACGGCGGTCGCGGCGATGCTGAGCGACACGCAGATTGAAGCGGCCGCGGCTTACCTTTCGGTAGCCAGACCTTGATAGGCGACATAGACGGTACCTCCGAAACGATCCCGGCTATCGCCCTCACGCTTACAGGTCTTGTCAACAGGGCGATGGTTCTGATGACGCCCGCTGCCTGACCGGCTATGTCAACCGGAAACCCAGTGCGGAGCCATTCAGCCCGGAATATTTTCGCGGATCACGACAACTTCTCGATTTCGGCTACGTTCGACCGCCGCGGAAACGAGCCAAAGCACCAGGCCGCCGATTGCGAGAAGACTCCCCACCCATCCTGGCGCCGTCCATCCGTATCCCGCAGAGATGGCCATGCCACCGAGCAACGGTCCGAGTGCGTTGGCCGTGTTAAACGCCGAGTGATTGAGCGCTGCTGCGAGGCCCTGGGCATCTCCAGCCACGTCCATCAACCGTGTCTGGAGAAGCGCTCCCAGTGAGCCGCCGATACCAATCAGGAACACATCAAGCGTGATGGTCCAGACATGGGCGGCCATTAATGGGAATAGTGCCAGAGATGCTGCGCTCCAGACCAGCACCGCGCCGGTAGTGCGCATCAGGGCTCGATCAGCGAGTATCGGTACGACAATGTTGCCGATCGTAAAGCCCAGGCCAAGGACGCTTAGAACGACCGGAGCCGATTGCGCTGAAACGCCGGTCACCGCGCCAAGAACATTGGCCAGATACGTATAGACGGCAAACATCCCACCGAATCCGACCGCACCGATGCCGAGCGTCAGCCACACCTGTGCGCGTCCAAGTGCTCCGATCTCTCGCAGCGGGCTGGATTTCGCATCGGCCGGCTGCGCCGGTGCCAATAACCGTACCAGTGTCATCGTAAGTATGCCGAACAACGCAACGAGGCCAAAGCTCCAGCGCCAGCCAACGGCCTGCCCTAGCCAGTTGGCAAGTGGAACTCCCAAAATGGTCGCAGACGTCAACCCAAGAAAAACGCGTCCTACCGCTGCCGTTCGACGATTCTCAGGAACAACGGAGGTCGCCATCAGCGCCGCGGCTCCGAAATATGCGCCGTGAGGAAGCCCGCTAAGAAAGCGGAAGACCAGCATCCAATGGTAAGTAGGCGCCAGGCCGCTCATCCCATTTGCAAGCGCAAACATGGCCATCAGGATGGTCAATAACGTACGCCGTGCAACCCGCGCAGCCACTACCGCAATGACCGGCGTGCCCACGACGACGCCCAGCGCGTATGCACTGATCACATGACCCGCCGTAGGCGCGTCGATTCCAAAGTCTCGCGCGAACATCGGCAACAGGCTCATCGTCGCGAACTCGGTGGTTCCGATGGCAAATGCGCCAAGGGCGAGCGCAAACAAGATCCAACCGCCCGTTAGCGTTTTGTTACCAGCGTCACTCATTGCTTGTCCTCAGGCAGCCTATGCAGCCTCATCAATCATTCCACGCACGACGCGGGCTCATGCGGACTCAACCACGTGCCGTTCATGCGGCCATGAATTTGCCACACGAACGGTGTTGCGCGTGGATCGCATTTGCGCCTAAGCGTACGGCATCGCGAGCAGAATAAGTGCCGGCTGTTGCGTGCGGTTGTGCAGCGCGCGCCGCTCGTTCGGTTCGAGGCGACACGAGTCATGCCGCCCCAGTGCGACTTCCCCGGTGTCGGTCTGAACGTTGACAGTGCCTTCGAGGACGACGTAGTGTTTCTCGACCCCGGAGCCCGACAACGTCGTATGGCCGCCTGGCTCGATGGTCGACACCCCGAGCCAGAGCGACTGCGACGGCCCCGCCTCATGTCCTTGCAGACGCACGCACTGCATACCGAAGTGGTTGTCCGGGAAGTAGGCGGGTGCCTTGCTGAAGCGCGTGACGTTCATGGCTTGAGCAGCACGCGATGTTGCGCGCCGTTAAACACGATACGGTACGCGTCTGCCGCCTGTTCAAGCGGAAATACATGGTCTTCTACAATCGGAAATGGCTTCAAGGCGCCGCGCTCGAACGAACCGGCGAGACGATCGAGTATGGCCGCGCCTTCGACGCTGTCGAGCGCAAGCGTATCGACGCCGACGTAGGTTCGTTGGCCGCGGTAGAACTCGAGAATGTCGAACGGTACCGCGCGCTCGATCGTCGAGATAAAGATCTGGGTGCCCCGTAGCGCCATTGCGCGGTTTGCCTTATCGAAGTAAGGGCTGCCGACCGTGTTGAAGACGATGTCGGCGCCATGGCCGCCGGTGAGATCGCGTACGACGTTGTCCAGATTGTCGGCCGATTCGATCATCGTGACATTGCCGTTCGCGTGACCGACGTACGGTGGGGCATTGCGTTCGACCCCGAACACCTGGGCGCCCGCCAGCGTGGCCAACTGGATCGCAGCCTGACCGACCTTGCCGTTCGCGCCGAGCACGAGTACCACCTTGCCCTCCGCGGCACCGCCCGCGCGGCGCAGGCCTTCGGCGGCGGTCACGAAGGGCACGCCGATTGCGCCAGCTTCGTCCATCGACAGGGCGGCGGGCTTCTCGCGCACGCTCGCAACCGGTACGACGACATAGTTTGCGTGAGCGCCATTGTTGCGAATGCCGAGTTCGCCGCCACTGCCCCAGACTTTTTTGCCAATCAGCGCAGCAGGACCGTCCACCACGACGCCGGCATAGTCGCGGCCTGGTGTGCGGGGCCAGACGGCGTGAGGCATGAAGCCCAGTACCGCCTTGACGTCGCTCGGATTAACGCCGGAGCTCGCGACCTCCACGAGGCACTCGCCGGCTTTGACGGCCGGCCGGGATTGTTCTACGAAATTCAACTCCAGAGCGTCGATGTTCGCACTCTTGGCTTTCACGGTTACCGCTTGTGGCATGTTACTTTTCCTTGTAGATGATGTTTTCGGTTCCGCCATTCTGGTAGGCGAGAGCAAGTGCCGCATAGCGCTCGGCGATCGCGCCAAACGCGCTCACCTCGTTGCTGTCCATGACACGCAGCAGCTTGGCGGGGTTCCCCGCCCACAGTTCGCCCGCGCCGACCACCTTGCCTGGTGTCAAAACCGCGCCGGCAGCCAGCATCCCACCGCGGCGGATCACCGCGCCGTCGAGCACACGCGCGCCGAAGCCGACAAAGCCGGTGTCCTCAATCGTGCAGGAATGCAGAATGGCGCCGTGTCCCACGGACACGGCATCGCCGATGACCGTAGGGCGCCCGGTCGAGCAGTGGACGATCGATCCATCCTGGATGTTGGTGCCGGTTCCCACGGAGATGCGCTGGACGTCGCCGCGCAGCACGCAGTTGAACCAGATCGAGGAACGTGCGCCGACCTCGACATCGCCAATGACGGCGGCGCCTGCTGCGACGAACACGCTCGAATGGACGCGCGGCAGCATGCGCAGATGTACGAAGGACTCGGGTATGTTCACGGCAACTCCAGCAGATCACGCGCTTCGCGCGCCGAAGCGATTTCCCCGCCCATCGACAGTACGATGTCCCGTGCCCGGGCCACTAATTGCGCGTTGCTCTCAGCAAGCACGCCCCGGGAGAAGTAAATGTTGTCTTCGAGACCGACCCGCACATGGCCGCCTGCCAGCCACGATTGAGCGACGATGGGAAACTCGTAGCGGCCGATGCCGAAGGCTGACCACGCGGCGCCAGCCGGCAACAGGTTGCGCGCATAAAACAATGTCTCCGGGCTTGCCGAGAAACCGTATTTCACGCCGGTGACCAGCGTCCACAAGCCGGGGCCATCGAGCACGCCGTCCTTGATGAGATCCAGCCCCAGATGAATGTCGCCGCTGTCGAACACTTCGAGTTCCGGTTTGACGCCTGCCTCACGGATGATGTGAGCCATGCGCGTGACATTGCGTGGCGTATTGATCACCACCTGTGCGCCGGAGTTCATCGTATTCAGGTCAAGGCTGCAGATATCGGGCTTCAGCGCCGCGATATGTTCGACGCGCCGTTCCGGACGCAGGAGCGTCGTACCGGCGCCGGCAATCTTTGGATCGTCCTCGCTGGGTACGAAGCGTCCGCCGGGACCTGTGGTCAGGTTGATGATGAGTTGTTGGTCGGCGGCACGAATCAACTGAATGACTTCGCGGTATAGATCCAGTTCCATCGAGGGCTGGCCCGTGGCAGGATTCCGCACGTGAATATGGGCGACTGAAGCACCGGCAGCGGCGGCCTCAAGCGCAGATTGCGCAATTTGCGCAGGCGTGATCGGAAGTCCCGGATGTTGCTCCGGCTTCGTCAGGTTGCCCGTGATGGCGCAGGTAATGATTGTTTTGCGGGAATGCATCAGTGGGACTCTCTTGTATCAGGTTGTGACACGCAGACGTGCCGGGACAAAACCGGTGCCAGCACTCGTGACTGGGGCCGTTTTGCCTGACTAGCTGAGGCGTCGTCCGCCGTCGACGACGATGGTGGTGCCGGTGCTGAATGTCAGGTGTGTCGCGCACGCCTCGATGGCCTGCGCGATGTCGTCAGCGCTGCCGATGCGGCGTAACGGTGTCGTGTTTGCGACCTTGTCGTTGAAGTCGGCGCTGCGGCCCGGTACAAATCCCGTGTCCACCACGCCGGGCGACACGTTCAGGATGCGCACGCGCGGCGCGAGCACGCGTGCGAGCGACATGGTCATCACGTCGAGCCCCGCCTTCGCCGCGCAATAAGCGATGTTGCTGCCGATGCCGTTCGATCCGGAGATCGACGACACATTCACGATCAGGCCTGCGCCGGACTTGTCCAGCAACGCGCGAAATGCACGCACCGCGGCGAACTGGGCGCGCCAGTTGACGCGCATGATGTCGTCGATGAGTTCATCGGTCAGTGCGTCGAGGTCAGCGTGCGGGACCGGCTTGGTGAATCCGGCGGCATTGACGAGCACATCGGCATGGCCATAGCGACCGGCTACGTCAGCAGCGAGCTGGTTCAGCGTAGCGCTGTCGGCGATAGACACCGCAGCTGCTAAGTGACCGGTGCCGGGCAATCCCGTAACGATCTCCTGCGCGCTCTCTACTGTCTGACCTGCGACGACAACGCGTGCGCCCGCGGCGGCGAAGCGCCGGCCCGTCGCAACACCGATGCCACCGGTACCGCCGATAACGACTACGACTTTTCCTGCGAGTGATTCGGACATATTGAGCCTCTTTATAACGGTGGTTACTTGATCGGGGGGACCGGATAGGTCGGCGTGCCTTCAGCCAGCACGAAGTCATAGTCAAGTGTGTAAAACGATCCGTCGACGGGCTCCGGCGCTCCCGTTTCGCGCAGTTCATAGCGGCCGACCAGGTCGCGCGTCACACCGAATGCGACATCGGAATTCAGGTGGTCGGAATCGTCGGCGAACACCTGCGTCACGAGCGTGTCGTAGCCCTCTGCGATGACGACGAAATGAATGTGTGCCGGGCGGTAAGGATGCCGTTGCTGGGCGGCGAGGAGGGGACCCACCGGTCCGTGCGTCGGCACGGGATAACCGGACGGACGTACGCTGCGGAAATAGAATTCTCCGTGTTCGTCCGTACGGAACTGGCCGCGTAGATTCATTTCCGGTTGCTCCGGATCCTGGTTTTCGTAAAGGCCGACCGGCGAAGCCTGCCACACGTCCACTTGTGCACCCACAAGCGGCTCGCGGCGTGCGTTCTGCACTTTTGCTCTGACGAATAGCGGCTTGCCCGGCGACCCTTCGGCGGCGATGTTCGCGCCATTTTCATAGCGCGGTGCGCCACCACGGAAAAACGGTCCAAGCAGTGCGCCGGAGGTGCGTTCTTGCGGGTTGGAGTTATTCAGCAGGGTGACCAGCGTCGAGATTCCGAGTACGTCGGCGAGCAGAACCACCTCGTTATGCAAGTCGTTGCATGTCAGGCCGACTTCTTTCAGGAACGCGTGTCCCTGCTCGAACTCCTGATCCGTAAGACGCACCTCCCGGAGAAACGCGTGGCTGTGCCTGACCAATGCAAGCAGGATCTGTTTCAGGCGCGGATTGGTCGTATTGCGCATGGCAGCTTCCACGATTCCGGTCACGGCATCGGCGTTTTCGATGATGCCCTGTGAAGCAATTTCGTTCATGTCCACTTCTCGTCAGTTCGTGCAATCGATTGCATACTATGGCGCGCATTTGGGACTGTCAAGCGTGGACCCGTGTTCTCGGCGACAACGGCTTTTCCAAGCCTGGCGGCACTCCGTTGGTGATTTTTAGGCACGGAATAGCCCGTAAACTCAAACTTAAAAGAGTGTTTTGCGCTTTACGACAAGAATGCTGATGTGGGGGTAAACACCTGGATATGCGATCTGACAGCAGGCGTACATTAATGCAATCGATTGCGTAAATACTTAGAATATGAAGGGTTAAATTCATGGCACCGCACGCCGGTCGTTCGTTGAAGCGGCGCTGTAATCTGCAGACGGAAAGAGAGTACGAATGGCTTACACACTGATCAAGAACGCACTTATCGTCACGATGGACGAGACGCAGGGTGACTTTCGCGGCGACATCCTGATCGACGGCACGCGTATCGCGGCCCTGGGGCAGGCGCTTGAGTCGCCGGAAGCCGTCCTCGTGGATGCGACGGACTTCATCGTCATACCTGGCCTTGTCAACGCCCACCTGCATACCTGGCAGGCTGGCCTGCGCACGATCGCATCGAACTGGACCTTGCCCGAGTATTTCCGTTGGGTGCATGCGGGGCTTGCGACTCAATTCGAACCAGAGGACATCCGGATCGCGACGTTAGCCGGCGCGCTGAACCAGCTTGAGAACGGCACGACGACGCTGGCGGATTGGTGCCACAACAATCCGACGCCACTTCACACCGACGCGGGAGTCGAGGGATTAAGGCAGGCCGGGATTCGCGCAACATTCATCCATGGCACGCCCAAGCCGGACCCCGTGCCGGGTCAGCGGCCGTTCTGGGAGGTGCCGCATCCGCGCAGTGAGGTAGTGCGTCTCATGCGCGAACTCGGCCCGCATGACGGCTTGCTGAGCCTTGGTCTGGCGATTCTCGGGCCGCACTATTCGACCCTTGAGGTGGCGCTGGAAGATTTTGCACTCGCGCGTGAATTCGGCCTGATCGCCTCGATGCACCAGGGAGGTGGACCCGCCAGGAGCCCGGGCGGATGGGAGAAATTGGAGGCCGCGGGGCTATTGGGCAAGTCGATCAACATCGTCCACGGTAACGATCTGCCGGACGAACAGCTAGCGCGCTTTATCGACGCTGGTGTGAGCTTTACTGTTACGGGCGAAAGCGAAATGATCTCCGGTCACGGGCATCCCATAGTAGGGCGCCTGCGCGATCTCGGCGTCAGGCCGTCGCTGGGAAGCGATATCGAATCGGCATTGTCCGGCGACATGCTGACTGCGGCGCGCATCACGCTGTCGCATCAGCGCGCGTTGGACAACATCGCCGCGCGCAACGCAGGTGGGATCGGCGGCAAGAACCGTGTGCGCACCCGCGATGCGCTCGCGTGGATCACGATTGAAGGCGCGCGCATGCTGGGACAGGAAGATGCAATCGGCTCACTCGTGCCGGGCAAGCAGGCGGATCTCGTGATGATTTCCACCCGGTCACTCAACATGCAACCCGTACATGACCCCGTTTCGGCGGTCGTCATGCACGCGAACCAGTCAAATATCGACTCCGTGATGGTGGCCGGCAATTGGCGCAAGCGCCATGGCAGGCTGATGCACGACGACGTGGGAGCCGTCATGGAGGCGCTACAACGCACGAGCAGCCGGATTGTCGGCGCGCTCGGCATTCAACCGTCGGATATTCAGTAAGGAAATACACTTTGAATACGCGTAACCAGACCGTTACCGATGCAGCCGGAACGTTTGCGCCGGGCCGTGCAATTCTTATCCGCCAGGCGCACGTCATCTCGATGGATGACGCGATCGGCGACCTGATTGGCGACGTGCTCGTCAAGGACGGAAAGATCGTCGAGGTCGCACCGTCAATCGAGGCGCCGCACGCCGCTGTGATTGACGGACAGCACAAGGTGCTGATCCCGGGTTTCGTCAACACTCACCTTCATCTGTGGCAGACGGTGATGAAAGGCTGTGCAGGCGACTGGACCTTTAACGACTATCTGCAGCATGCGCTAGGCGCGGCCGGCAAGCAGTTCACGCCTCACGACGTTTATCTGTCCACTTTCATCGGCGCGCTCGAGCAGATGGACGCGGGCGTAACGACGGTGTTCGACTGGGCACACATTCTCAATACGCCGGATCACACTGACCGTGCAATCGACGGTCTTCAGGACTCCGGAATTCGTGCCGTGTTCGGCCATGGCACGCCCGGCGACGACGTCGGCAAGTGGTACTACCAGAGCACCACACCGCACCTTGACGACGTGGTCCGGGTCCGCAAGCACCGGCTCACCTCTGACGATGATCTGGTGACGCTGGGCTTGTCGATGCGTGGTCCTGATTTCGCGACGCCGGAAGTCACGCGCGCTGACATCGAACTGGCGCGTTCGCTCGGCATCATGTCCAGCATGCATGTGGCGGTAGGGATGTACGGAGAGTATGTGCCGCATATTCGTGCGCTCGGCCAGGCAGGCCTGCTAGGGCCGGATATCAACCTCACGCATGGCAATCGTCTTGCCGACGACGAGATCGCGATGGCCGTGGATGCGGGTGTAAGCATCACCGTCACGCCGGAAGTGGAAATGCAGATGGGACACGGCCTGCCCATCACCGGCAGGGTGCGTGCAGCGGGCGGAAACGTCGTGCTCGGCACGGATGTGGTGTCCAGTGTGAGCGCCGATATGTTTTCGCAGATGCGCTTTGCGGTGCAACTGGAACGGGGGCTTGCCAACTCACGCCTGCATCAGGAAGGACTGATGCCTGAGCGCTTCACGGTCAATGCCCGCGACATGTTGCGTTCGGCGACGATTCACGGCGCTCGTGCGCTGGGGCTCGCGAATCGCACCGGCTCCGTGACACCGGGCAAGGAAGCCGATCTGACATTGCTCGCATGGGATCATGCGCACTTCCAGCCGCGTCTGGACCCGGTGCAAGCCGTCGTCTTTCATGGCGCCGTGACGAACGTCCACACGGTCATGGTGAAGGGGCAGGTGCAGAAATATCGCTATCAATCCCTGAAGCGGCCGGTGCAGGCACTGCGAGACGCGGAAAAAGCCGGAGCGCGAATCCTGCAGGCTCTGGCGCTGCCGCAAACCGCGGCACTTTGAGCTCGGGCCCGGGAAGTTGCCGGGCCATCACGCCTCGCGACGGGCGCGCTTTACACGCGCGTCGGCGAGGGCGCTGCGGTCGACTCGCGGATCATCAGTTCCGGCCGCAAAACGACGTTGATGTTCCCCTTGCCGCTTCCCTGCAAGGTGTCGATGATCAATGCGGCAGCCCTTGCGCCCATCTCGTACAAGGGTAGATGAATGGTGGTCATGGCTGGCGCGACGGAATCCATCAAGGGCATGTCGTTGTGACCAATCACCGAAACATCGTCCGGACACCGCAGTCCCGCCGCACGCAACGCATCGTAGCAGCCTAGCGCAATCAGATCGTTGCCCGCGACGATCGCCGTGATTTTCTTGCCCTTTTCCAGCAACGCGCTGCAAGCGGCCTTGCCTGCCGAACGTGAATAAGCGTCGCTTTGCACGACAGGGCAAGCACTCAGTTTCAGGTTGTTCTCCTTGAGCGCGTCGAGAAACCCCTGCTTGCGCTGGAAACCGGTAGACAGTTCGATGGGGCCGCCAACGTGGGCGATGTGGCTGTGCCCAAGCTGGGTTAGATGAGCGACGGCCAGCCGCATCGCCAGGTGGCTGTCGCCGACCACGCAGGACACGCGTCCGCTATCGTCGCTGCGGTTGACGACGACGACCGGAAGTCCTTCCTCCAGACAATGCATCAGCACGGGGTCGTTTCGCTCGGCGGTGGCGAGAATCAGTCCGTCGACGCGCCGGCCCACCATCTGATCGACCACGAAGCGCTTGCGCTCCGCCGTGCCCGCCGCATTGGCGATCAACGGCAGCATGCCTCGCTTGGCGAGTTCGTCCTCAATCCCGCGGCAGATGGGCGGAAAAATCGGGTTGGTGATGTCCGGGAGGATGACCCCGATGGTGCCCGAGCGGCTGGTCCGCAAGGTGGCCGCAATTCGATTGGGCGAGTAGTTGAGCTTCTGGGCGGCCTTGAGCACACGATCCGCGACTTCGGCGCCGATCAGGTGACGCGTGGCCGGGTTCATCACTCGGGACACGGTGGACGCATGAACACCGGCTAGCTCCGCAAGCTCGCTTATTGTCGAGCGTCTCTTGATGGTCATGAGTGGGCACGTCTGTGCAAAAAGGGCAACGCGCTATTTTAGCGCGTCGTAATTCGACGGCGACCGAATGTTGCGACGCTTGGACCTCATAAAAGCCCGCAATGCAACGCGATGGTTATTCGCGGCGTCCCGCTACGTCCTCAACGGAAAATGGCAACTCTTGCTGAATCGCCACACGCTCGTGTGATTCGTTGCTGGCAACCGTCAGGGCACTCACGCGAACGCCGATCAGGCGGAGCCTTCGATCGAGGACGATGCGTTTGAGGCACTCGGTGGCCGCGTGACGGATCGACGCTGCATCAGCGGTTGAGACGGGAAGTGTCACGTCTCTCGTGACCGTTTTGAAATCGGCAAACCTGATCTTGATACCGACGGTGCGCCCCACATAGCCCTTGCGGGCCAAATCGTCAGCAACGCGGGTACACAATCCGGTGAATGCAACTGACAGTGCGGGGCGGTCCTGACGCGGATGCATGTCGCGCTCGAAGGTTGTCTCGCGGCTCATTGACTTCGGTTCGGAACTTACCACGACGGGCCGCTCATCGAAGCCTTGCGCGGCCTCAGCCAGCCACGCGGAATAGCTGCGCCCGAAGTGTTCCTGCAGCAGGCCGAGATCCGCTTTCGCCAACTCTCCGACCGTCGAAATGCTCAGCGTCGCGAGCCGCTCCGTCGCCTTTGGACCGATGCCGTTGACTTTCTTCACCGGCAACGGCCAGACACGGAGTGGCACGTCTTGAGGCGTCAGGATCGTCAGGCCGTCAGGCTTGTCGAGTTCCGAGCCGATTTTAGCGAGGAGTTTATTGGGCGCGACGCAGATCGAGCACGTCAGCCCTGTGGCCTCGTTCACGGCACGTTTGATGCGCGCGGCGATGTCGCGCGGCTCGCCGGGCAGATCGGTCAGATCGATATAGATTTCGTCGATGCCACGGTCTTCGATCTGTTGCGTGAACGTGGCGACAGCCGATTTGAACAGTCGGGAATAGTGGCGATATGAATCGAAGTCGGTGGGTAGCAGCACTGCGTCAGGCGCAAGCTGGGCCGCCTTCATCATTCCCATCGCAGAGAACACCCCGAGCGCCCGTGCTTCGTAGGTGGAGGTCGTGACGACACCCCGGCCGGCGTAATCGCGAAGCCGTGCGAATCTCCGGCTGCCGTCGGGCAAAAGCTCTGGCGCTGCGTTCCTGCCGCCGCCGATAACCACGGGCTGCCCGCGTAACTCCGGGTAGCGCAATAGTTCAACCGATGCGTAAAACGCGTCCATGTCCAGATGCGCGATGCGGCGGGTTTCAGAAATCATGGTTTGCTGACAGGAAACGGGTGCGGTTAAACAGTGGGAGCCGCCAGTGGCATTATACCTGTTCATCCATACAGTATGCGTCGCCCGAACCGCGTTGCGGCGAGCGCACTGGGAACGGTCGCGGTTGCGGCAAAACTTTGAAACAGCACAATCGAGATTGATCTATCTAAACTTGCTTGCTAGCCTTGTGAAAATTGCATGGGGACATTTGATGCGTTACTCAAACGAGGATCACGATGCGCACGCGAGGTTGTTCAATCGCGACGGGATGGTCCTCCTGAAGCAGCATTTTCCAAAGGAAGCGCTTTCAGGGTGGCGGCAGGCCTTCGATAGCATTCTTGCCCATAGACTGCAGGAGAACGCAACGGCTGTGCGCGGCGCCAACAGGCACTACATCACGTTGCCGTTTGCCGGCGTGTTCGCGGATGAGCGCATATTCTGCGACCCTGACGTGCTGGCTATTGTCGAACGCGTCGCAGGTGAAGATCCGGTCATGTGTCAACTCGCGACGGACACACCGTTGCGCGGCTCAACGTATCAGGACGTCCATCGCGACACACCAGCCCTGTTCGACGACCTTCCGGAAACACCGTCGTTTCAACTCGCTGTCAATTTTCCGCTTTGCGATGTGACCGCAGATAACGGTCCGTTCGAAACGACCCTTGGCACCCATAGAATGAATTCGGAAGAAGCGATGAAGGCCTATCTGGCGGGGCAGATTTCATTGCACACCATTCCGATGGAACTCGGCGATGTGCTGATTCGCGACGTCAGGGCATTGCATCGCGGCACGCCAAATAATACCGATGTACCGCGTCCCATGGTCGTCATTGGATACAGTAGAAGCTGGTATTTCAGGCCGGAAGTTCATATCGACGTCCCGCGCGATGTATTCCAACAACTCGGCCCGCGAGCAAAGCGCCTGCTCCGGTATATGCCCCAGGTCGACGACGCCGGCGCCGTCCAAAGCGGCGAGAATTACCTCAAATTCGCCTACTGACGTCAGCGGGCGTCTCCGACGAATCTGAAAGGCAACATGAAACGACTATTCCTCGCTGCGCTCGCAGCCACCACCTTCGCGACTTGCGTTCATGCGCAAAGCAACGCGTCCGGCCCGCTCGTTACGTCCGCAGGCAAACTGCAATTCGAGCGCGTCGATCGCGGGTTCGTGGCAATGGTCGACAACGAAGTTTTCGATCGCTTCGGCGCAAACACGCTCACGCATTTCGATGACATCGGCAACGCAAATGACACTGTCAGGCGCACGCTCGTGCAGACCGATTCCGGCCCGGTGCTGTACGACTTTCGCCACCATCCACCGCTTGTGCAGCGCTTGAGTGAGCGCCTGATGGTCAGGCGGGTGTTCTGGCAAAGCGATGAAGTCGTGATGCAAGGACCGCAAGGATGGTTTCGATTCAAGGAAGGTGTGCTGACGAAGCTGCAATCGTCGACGACGACGTACCATTGATTACGCCATGAGCGCCAACCATGCTTTGCCCACGCAAACCGGCATGCCCGTATTCCAGACGAGGGGCGATACCAACGCATTCGGTAACGACGCGATCGCGTTGCGCTGGACGGTCAAGGACGAACGTCTCGTCGATTTTTCGTTGACGGACTTTGCGCGGGATCGCACGCTACCCATCGTCGCGCCGTTCGCGCTATGGCTCGCTGACGGAAGTACTGTAGGCGTGGCCGAACTGAGGATCCTGGCGCCCGTGCACGAAACCGTGCTCGCACCGGACCCCCGCGCAGCCCGCCTGGCAGGACGAATCGCGGGACGACGTGCGAGTGCCTTCCTCGTCGACGGCCGAGGCCGCCTAAAAGTGGAATGGAGCGTGGAGCAGCGCGAAGGCTCACGATACCTACGTGTACAGGTAGCTATTACGGCGCTTCTTCAGGACGAAGATATCGCTGTCGTGTCATTGCTGGAGACACGTGCTGCCGATGCGCGTGCCAGCAGCGGCCTGAAGGGCACGCCTGTCATCGCGGGCAACTTCTATCTGGGCGTCGAGCAGCCGCTTGCGGAAAGTCATGTGGACGGCGACAGCGTTAGCTTTACTCTGCAACGCACGTTGCCGCTGGAAAAGAACCGGACACTGGTCTACTCCGCCGTGGCCGGGGTAGTGCGAGACGGCCAGTTGCGGCGCGACTTCGCCACCTATCTGGAACGGGAACGGGCTCACCCGTATCGCGCGTTTCTGCACTACAACAGCTGGGGTGACATCGGCTACCTCACGCCGTACACGCAGGATCAGGCGCTGGAACGCATTGAAACCATCGGTCGCGAGTTGCATGGAGCGCGCGGGGTGCAGATCGATTCTTTTCTGTTCGACGATGGCTGGGACGACCTTAGCGGCAACTGGCGTTTCAGCAAGGATTTTCCACATGGCTTCGTTCCGCTGCGCGACGCGGCAGCACGATACGGCGCCGCGCCCGGCATATGGCTGTCTCCTTGGGGTGGCTACGGAGCGCCGCAACAGGAACGCGTGACGCGCGGCCGCGCCGCCGGATATGAGGTCATCGGTAACGGCCTTGCGCTATCAGGGCCGAATTACTATCGACGCTTTCATGAAGTCGTGATGGCCTTGCTTGATGAGGGCGACGTCAACCAGTTCAAGTTCGACGGTACAGGTAACGCCGACAGGGTGTTTCCAGGCAGCCTCTTCGATAGCGATTGGGACGCAGCGATTCAGCTCATCGAGGACATCCGCGCGGCCAAACCCGACGCCTTCGTCAACCTCTCGACCGGTACGCATCCGTCGCCGTTCTGGCTACGCTACGCAGACTCGATCTGGCGCGGTGGCAAAGACGATGACCTGGCGGGAACCGGCACTCATCGCGAACGCTGGATCACGTACCGGGATGCGCAGACCTATCACAACGTCGTGGTGCGCAGTCCGCTCTTCCCACTCAATTCGCTGATGCTGCACGGCATCCTCTATGCGCAGCGCAATCCGCGCCTTAACACTACAACCGGCGGTGATTTCGCTAACGAGGTGCGTTCCTATTTCGGAAGCGGCACGCAATTGCAGGAGCTATACATCACGCCAGCGCTGCTCACCGAGGACGACTGGGACGTGCTCGCGGACGCCGCCCGATGGGCGCGTGAAAACAGCGACGTACTGCGCGACAGTCATTGGATTGGCGGAGCACCAGACCGGCAAGAGGTCTACGGCTGGGCAGCGTGGACCTCGCACAAGGCGATCATCACGCTGCGCAATCCGGACGCCCACGCGCAGCGCTTCGAGCTGGATCTGCACCGGCAACTGGAGTTGCCGGACGCGGCGGCGGGACGGTTCGCTCTGCGTAGCACTTGGCATGAAGGAGCTTCCGATATTCCGGCTGTGCTCGACGCTGATTCGTCGCAGGAAGTCCAGCTCGCGCCGTTCGAAGTGCTCACACTGGAACTGTTGCCGATTGCTGAAGGGCAGTAGGGGAGTAGCGGGTCGGCGCACCCGGCATCGGCCTGGGGCGTTCGCGCTAAGCCAGCGTATTCGCCAGTTCCACCGGCTTCGCCTGCAGCTGGTGCAAGTCAAAGATAAGTACCTCGTTGTCACCTTGAACGAGCCACGGCGCGGGGCAATACAAGCGCCTTTGAGGACCGATATTCCAATAGCGTCCGAGATTGTGCCCGTTCACCCAGACAACGCCCTTGGTCCAGTTGCTCATGTCGAGCCAGGTGTCGCCGACTTCATTCAGCGGCAAGCTTGCCTTGAAAAAAAGCCCGGGCTTTAACGGGTTCACGCAGTTCCCCTCCAGCTTGGCGATAAAGGTTTCATCCATGGGCAGCAGGAAGACATCCCAGTCCTTGAGCAGGGAGAACGACCCGTCGGCGTTATTCAGCCTGACTGGATCGAACAGTCCTTTGCGGTCGACGATCGCCGGCCCGTAATTGACCCGCCCCATGCCCTCCACGAGGATCTCCAACGATACCGGGCCGCCCGCGTGCGACGCGTGCTCGGGCGGCGTCGAAGGTAGGGGGAGTGATGCACGGTGCATCACGTGGAGCGGTTGCGCGTACTCCGGCGGTACTGGTGACCTCGACACGCTGCCCGCATAGCGCTCGCCGACGAAAACGGTCGCGTAGTCATGCACAGTGCAGATGTCCAGCATGCCGTTCGCGGCCTCATGCAACTGCTTGCGGTACAGGACGAACCCAAATGCCTGATCATAACTTTCAAAGGACTGCGGATCGACGCTCTGTTCCCGCGGCAGTGCCGTGGGGAGATTGTCCCAGATCGACGCGTAGATCGTTGGCATCAAGGCGTTGATAGCGGCGAGTTCGAGTGTGGCGATGGCGTCGGGTATGTCGGGCAAAGCGGCCGGCAGATAGCTGGCGATGATGTCGCGGTACTTCATGTACTTGGCTGTCGCCATGCCCTGCTCGTTGATCGGCGCCGAATAGTCGTAACTGGTGATATCAGGTTGATAGTTGCCCGAATCATCCACGTTCGCACCGGCATAAAAGCCGAAGCTCGTGCCGCCGTGAATGACATACAGATTGAACGACCGTTTCGACTGCATGAATGCAGTCAGGGTCGAGGGGAGGTCGTAGTTCGTACCCGCGAAACCGGGTTCGCCCCAATGGGTAAGCCACCCTGGGTACACCTCGCCGGCCATCGCGGGCACAGCGGGGAATTCGCGGCGGACGGTTGCGATTTGCGCCGCGTCGCCATTGCTCAACGCAATCGCACCACCGGTGACTGTGGTGCGATTTCGTTCAAGTTGCGTGAGCCCGTCTTCGGTGTAGAACGGCCCCGTTACGCCTCCTTTGAGCCAAAGCTGCCTGAGCTCTTCGAGGTACGCCGGATTGCCGCCATACGAACCGAATTCGTTTTCGATCTGGATCATCAGGATCGGTCCGCCGTGATGGATCAGCAGCGGCCTGATACGCGGGACCAGTTCGTCGATGTAGCGCGCCACCGCCGCCATGTAGCGAGAATCGGTGGCCGAATCAGTCCTCAACTGGATGTCCGGATCGCTCAACAGGTAGGAAGGGAGGCCTCCCAGATCCCATTCGGCGCAGACGTAAGGCCCGGGACGCAGCAGCACCCACATCCCTTCGGACTGGCACAGCTGGATGAAGGCCTCGATGTCGCGGTTACCGCTATGGAAATCGAACACGCCTCGGCGGATCTCGTGGTAATTCCACATGATGTACAAGGCAATGCAGTTCATCCCCATCGCCCTGGCCATCCTGATTCGGTGTTGCCAATACTCGCGCGGAATGCGAGCCGGGTGCATCTCGCCGCTGCGAATCTGGAACGGCTCGCCGTCGAGCAGGAAGTCCTCGCCGTTGGGGCTGAAAGAGAAGGTGTGGCCGCGTTCGATGTTCACGGTGCACTCGCACTTTGGCGCCGGAGGCGCGGTTGAACAAAGCCAAGGATGAAAACCAGTATATCAACGAGGCGGCCGACCTTTTCGCGCGAGGCTAACCCGCTGGTTTCAAAGAAACCCAAGAATTTCCGCAGTTTCCGCTTAAAACCCCACCGAGGGATAAGGAGTAAGTAAATACCCTGATCGATACATAGGGATGCAGACGAAGTCTCGCAGGAAGTAGGCGACCGTTGCAGCCATGCCCTAAAGCTTCGCGAAACGAAGCCGATATCGTGGCAATGGACAATGAAAATTCCGGCAGAGAACGGTCCATGCGCGTATCACATCACCACTACGGAGGATAGCGTGCGATGTTTCGCATCAAGCGAGCTCGCGCGCGTGACGCTATGTTCAAACGCTTAACGATACAGAATGGGCTCACGCTCACGATTGCGGGCTACACGCTCGCGTTGATCGCCACGATGCTCGTCGCCGTGCTGGGTCTCAAGCAGAGCAACGATGCGCTTAAGCAGACATATGCGACCGATACGGTAGCGATCACCCATCTGAAGACGAGTTCCGAACTGATGCTGCAAGTGCAGCTGGCGCTCGGCAACTACGAGACGCTGTTTTCGATGGGACGCGCGAGCGATGACCTGCTGCCGAAGGCGCGCGCCGTGCTGAAGGCGAGCGACGACAACTGGGCGGCGTATCTGGCAAAGCCGCGCAACGCCGAAGAGTCGCGCGCCGCCGATGCGGTGCAGGCCGCCCGCGCGGCGCTCATCAAGCAGGCGCTTGAGCCGGAGTTCCAGCAGCTCTCGCAAAACGACTATTACAAATTCCACACGACCCGGGGTGAGGCCGACCCGCTCAACGCCCGCTATGCGCAGGCGATGAACGCGCTCGAAGCGTTGCAGGTGGATCATCAGCAGGCGCGCTTCGACCAGGCGCAGGCGCAGTTTCATCGGCTGATGGTCGCGGCGGGCATGATCGCGCTAGCGGCGCTCGGCATTGGCCTGTTTGCCCGCGCCGTCCTGGCGGCAGTCATCGGGCGGCCGCTCACCCGCATGCAGTCGATGATGAGCGAGATCGCGTCGAGTCAGGACTTCACGCGCCGCGTTCCGGTCGGGCGGATGGACGAGATCGGGCGCTCGATCGTCGCGTTCAACGGGATGATCGAGAAGATCCAGCAGAGCTCCGCGCTGCTCAAGCAGAAGACCGCCGACATCCAGGCGATGCTGCAGAACATTCAGCAAGGGATGCTAACCGTCGTCGACGGCGCGCTCGTGCACGCCGAGTACTCGGCCTACCTTGAGGCGATCTTCGAGACGCAGGACATCGCCGGGCGTCCGGTCATGGAGCTCGTGTTCGACCACACCGATCTGAACGCCGACGTGCGCTCGCAGGTCGACGCCGCGATTCATGCCTGCATCGGCGAGGACGCGATCAACTTCACGTTCAACCAGCACCTGCTCGTGAACGAGGTCGCGAAGACGATGACCGACGGCCGCGTGAAGACGCTTGACCTGAGCTGGTCGGCGATCACCGACGAGAACGACACGGTCATGCGCCTGATGCTCTGCGTGCGCGACGTAACCGAGCTGCGGCAGCTTGCCGCCGAGGCGGGCGAGCAGAAGCGCCGGCTCGAGATGATCGGTGAGATTCTCGCGGTCAACGAGGAGAAGTTCCATCATTTCGTCGACAGCGCGACGGGCTTCGTCAACGAGAACGAGCGGATTATCCGCCAACACGCGCAGGCCGACAGCGCGGCGCTCGCCGAGTTGTTCCGCAACGTGCACACGATCAAGGGCAACGCGCGAACCTACAGCCTGCAGCATTTGACGAGCATCGTGCACGAGACCGAGCGGCGCTACGATGCGCTGCGCCGCAACGATGTCAGCGAAGAGTGGAATCAGGAAGTGCTGATTGCGGACCTCGAGCGCGTGAAGGAAGCGATCGAGCGTTACAGGACGATCAACGATGTGAGCCTGGGCCGCAAGAACGGAGGGCGCCGCGGTAGCGCCGAGTACTATCTGATGGTCGACCAGGGGCATATCCAGGAGAGCCTGCGCATCCTGGAAGCGGTGGACCCGGTCGACGTTCGCAGCCTGCTGACGATGCGCGATTCGGTACACCGGACCTTGCGCATCGTCGGCACCGAAACGATCGGGGAGGCGCTATCGGGCATGCTCGAATCGCTTCCGTCGCTGGCGCGGGAACTCGGCAAAGAGCCACCCATCGTGCGTATCCACGACGACGGCTACCGCGTGAACAGGCAGGTCAGCAGCACGCTGAAGAACGTCTTCATGCACCTGATGCGCAACTCGGTCGATCACGGCATCGAGGCCGCGGCTGCACGCGTCGCGCAGGGCAAAGCGGCGGCCGGCACGATCGCCATCGAAGCCGGCGTCGACAGGGGAGCGCTGCAGATCACCTTGAGCGACGACGGCCGTGGCCTCGCGCTCGGACGCATTCGGAGCATCGCGAGCGCGCGCGGCTGGCTCGACGCCGATGCACAACTGAGCGACGAGTTGGTCGCCGACTTCATCTTTCACCCGGGTTTCTCGACCGCTGAGAAGGTCACGGAAGTGTCCGGGCGCGGCGTGGGCATGGACGCCGTGCGGGACTTCCTGAAGCGCGAGAACGGCACCATCGAGCTGCGCTTCACGGACGACCGGCGTGGTGCGGACTACCGTCTGTTCCAGATCGTGGTCTGCCTGCCGGAGCGGTGCGCGGTGCACAGCATGGGCGTGCCGGAGGAGAAAGAAGAGAAGCCGTTGCAGGTCGACGCGCTGTCCGATTGAGCGAATTGGAGAAGGGTAGTGGTCGAACGATATGGAATCTTGATTGTTGCATTAGCGCTTGGCCTCCTGGCCGCGCTCGCGGCTGCGTGGCGCGCGCGGCGCCGCGGCGCGCAGGCGCTCGCGCAGCAGCGCGCCGAAGCCAAGGCGCACCATGACGCCGCGCTTGCGCAAGCCGACGCTCAGCATCAGGAGCAGGCCGAGCAGCAAAAACGCGAGTTCGAGTCGCTCGTCGCGGGCCTGCGCGGCGACCTGGCCGAGCGGTCGGCGAGCGAGGACGAAGCACACGCGGCGCGCGCCGCTGTCCTTGAGTTCAAGGAGGAATGGGGACGGCAGGCGGCGTCCATCGCGGCCGAGGCGGCCCGGCTCAAGGCACTCGCAGTGACCTTCGAGCGCTGGCACGAGCAGATGATCTCGCTGGTGGAGCAGAACCAGGAGATGCACAGCAAGAATCAGGAGCTGTCGTCGATCGTCGCGCACGTGCTGATCGTGTCGCTGAACGCGTCGATCGAGGCGGCGCGCGCAGGCGCCGCCGGACGCGGTTTCTCGGTGGTCGCGAGCGAGGTGCGCACGCTCGCGTCGCGCTCGCAGGAACTGTCGAAGAGCTATCGGGACAGCCTGCATCGCAACGACCTGATCACGACCGCGACGTTCCAGGACATTCAGGCGGGCGGCAAGATGATCGTCGCCTCGCTCGGCAGCGTCGCGGCGCTCGCGAACCAGCTTCAATCCAGGCTCGAGCAGGCGGCGACGTGATTAGCGAGCAAGCAAAGGACAGCATCGAGCGGATCTTCCGCCAGGCCGCGCGTCTGCGCCTGACGGTCGACTCCGGTGATTCGTGCGACATCGCGCACGGGGAGCCGCACGACGGCGCGGTGGATGGCGAGCTCATCGTGCTGACGATTTCATCGATCTCTTTCAGGCTGTTGCTGGTCCTGCATTTCGATAACGACGACGCCACGCGCACCTACTACCTCGGCGCAGGGGAGGCGACGCTCGAAGAAAGGCTGCTCGAAATCTGCAACCTGTGCTGTGGCGCGATGAACCATCAGCTCGTCGAGTACTTTCCGGACCTCGGAATGTCGACGCCGTACGTGCTGAGCGGCCACTGCGTGTCGTATCTGGGTCAGTTGAAGCCTGATTTCATCGCCTCGTATCGCGTGACGGTCAACGGCGCTGTGCAACTCGGCGCGACGGTGTGCGTCTGTGCTGACGCGCCGCTTGATTTCGTAGCGACCGTCGCCGAGGTCGCGGATGTCGCCGAGAGCGTCGGTGAACTCGAACTGTTTTGACATTGGCCTGAAGGTCAGGACGCGGCGGCGTCGAGGCTGGCGAGCTGGATTTGTTTTGACAGATTGTCTGTTAACGATTTAAGAGGAAAACATCATGGCGAAAATTTTGGTGGTGGACGATTCGAGCACCGTGCGCGACGAAGTGGCCGGCTTCCTGAGAAAGAACGGCCTCGACGTGGACACGGCGGTCGACGGCAAGGACGGCCTCGCGAAGCTGCGGATGAGCCCGGGGACCAGGCTCGTCATCAGCGACGTGAACATGCCGAACATGGACGGGCTGACGATGGTCGAGAAGATTCGCGGCGAGCTTGCGAACCAGACCGTCAACGTGATCATGCTGACGACGGAAAGCAGCCCGGCGATGAAGGAGCGTGGCAAGGCGGCGGGCGTGAAGGGGTGGATTGTCAAGCCGTTCAAGGGCGAAGTGGTGCTTGAGACGTTTCGTAAGCTCGCGGGCTGAGCGGTTGGCTGCAACTGCCAGATGAAGTAGGGGGCCATGACAGCATCAGCGCGCGTCTTTGAAAAGACGCGACTATGAATTTTTTCTGTCACCCAGGACAATTTTGTGGATATTGGGCGGATATACCCAGTTGCGAGCCTGGAGCGCGATGAGATCCATAAATGCGGGAGGACCACTGCAGTAGATCTGAGTGTTCGCATGGGCTGGGCTCATCGCGTGAGACGTTTTCTGCTCCAGTCGGTCAGCATCCAGGCCAAAATGGTGATGGACCCCACCTGCGCTTTTAAGCGCGTCAAGTTCTTCCCGAAAGACTCCACGTTCAGGTGATCGAGCGAAGTTGTGCAGCTCGAATATTTGGCCTGCCGAGGCAAGCCGGGTAGCGATTCCCGCGATCGATGCAGCGCCCACGCCTCCAGCAAAAAGTATCGATCGTGTGCGACCGTCTAAAACAACGGTAGGACTCCGTGGCGTTGCAATGAACGCCTCGTCTCCTTGACTCAAGGAGAGATCAGCTGTTCCTGTATCCGAGTTGTCATCATCTTGTCTCACAGCGATTACATATGCACGCGGCCGAGACGTAAAAGAGCAAAGGGGATATATTCTCTCTCTATAGACGACGTTGTCGAGAACAAGTGTGATGCAGGCGCCATGATCAAACGACGGAAGCTCCGATCGGGACCTGGTTTGAAGTTCAACGGCATGGTAACTCTCGGCAAGTTGCCATTTGCGTGTGATGGTGACTGAGAGGAAGTTGTCGTGCATGTCGTCTCCAATAGGACCTTCGTCTTCCGAAATCGGGCATTCCTCGATGTCTGGATTGCGCGAGATGGCCGGTCCAGGAACTGTTGGAAGGACCGCTGAATGTCAGATTCAGGTTAGGGCGGAAGATATCCACCAGCAAGG
>Ga0302178_10001021_pt1 | contig 24396 bp, 19 predicted proteins | sample I_Palsa_E1_3_FD_198790 | JGI IMG/M metagenome (GOLD analysis project Ga0302178, IMG submission 198790) | Peat permafrost microbial communities from Stordalen Mire near Abisko, Sweden - I_Palsa_E1_3 | ecosystem: Environmental > Terrestrial > Soil > Palsa > Peat permafrost | place: Sweden... | reverse complement strand
GAAGATGGCGTGTTGCTTGCCATCAAGGACATGCACGTGAGCGGGTTGATGGTCGTTTAAATAAATCACGACGCGGGCAGCGCCGATGCGGAAAATCGTTGGCATGTAGTCACTTTATCCGTTAGCTGCGCGCAAGTAAACCCAAACGCTTGGGTTTACTTGCGACTGTTGTTTTCCGCCGCGAAAGACCGTCTGCAGGGACAGGCCAAGCTTAGGCAGGAAGCAGTCACGGCGCTATCAGCCGAATGGCCGAGGAGCCCGGTTTATCAAGCGCCACGCGCGCCGCGTCGAGTATTTATTACTGGGCTGGCTTAGAATGACAGCCACTTTTGGGCAAGTTACTTCAGGCGTTTCATTGCGGCCCTCGGCACAGCAATGCGCAATGCCACGGCGCGAACGGATCACTCGCCGCGCGGCATTCGCGCCCTGTGCAACACGTCTGTCCTTGCCCGTTTTGCAGCCCGTCAAGCCACCGGTTTCTCTCGACATCATGCCCATCACTTCACCTCAGTTCGCGCCTCTTGCACAACTTGCCGCCGCGCTTCGTGACGGTAGAACTACCAGCCGCGAGCTGGTGGAGCAGGCACTCGAGCGCATTGCAGACCCTTCGGGGCAGGGAGCGGTTTCCTTCCTCCACGTTGACGCAGAGCGCGCCCGCGCCGCCGCCGACGCCCACGACGCATTGCGCCGTGCGGGCACCGTCCTCTCGCCACTCGCGGGCGTTCCTGTGTCGATCAAGGATCTCTTCGATATCGAAGGCCAGGTGACGCGCGCCGGCTCGCGGGTACTGGCCGACGCGCTGCCAGCCAAGGCCGACGCTATCGCCGTAGCCAGGCTGCGGCGAGCAGGTGGCGTGATCGTCGGGCGCACCAACATGAGCGAATTCGCGTTCTCCGGGCTCGGGCTCAACCCGCACTTCGGAACGCCGCACTCGCCGTATCGAAGCGATGTGGCGGGAGACGAGCGGATTGCCGGGGGTTCGTCATCAGGCGCTGCAGCGTCGGTGGCCGACGGCATGGCGGCCATTGCACTCGGCACCGACACCGGTGGCTCCATTCGCATCCCGGCCGCGCTCTGCGGACTCACCGGCTTCAAGCCGACCGCTGCCCGCGTGCCTACGCAAGGCGGCGTGCCGCTTTCCACCACGCTCGACTCGTTCGGGCCGATCGGGTTGTCGGTGGCGTGCTGCGCGCTTGTAGACCGCATCCTGTCCGGCCGGGACTCCGGCGTGCCAGCGACCCGTCCACTGGACGGCGTGCGTCTTGGCGTGCTGACGAACTACGTCATGGACGGTGTCGACGAAACGGTCGCCAGTGCCTACTCCGCGGCAATCGGGCATCTGTCGGCAGCCGGTGCGCTGGTGGAAGACGTGCGTTTCGCGCCGCTCGAGCGGCTCGCCGAGATCAATCGATTCAGCTTCGCGTCAGTTGAGGCTTACGCATGGCATCGGCCGCTATTGCAGGCACACGCCGATGAATACGATCCGCGCGTCCGCGTGCGGATCCTGAAAGGGCAGCCCGCCAGCGCGGCTGATTACATCGACTTGTTGCAGGCGCGCGCCGCGATGATCGAGCAGGCGCGCGCACTGTGGCAGCGCTTCGACGCCATTGTGTGCCCGAGCGTCCCGGTCGTACCGCCGCGTGTGGCTGACCTCGAACACGACGACGAAGCGTTTGGGCGGACCAACGCGCTGATCCTGCGCAACCCCTCCGTTTTCAATTTCCTCGATAGTTGCGCATTGTCGCTGCCGTGCCATCCGCGGGGCGAGGCGCCGGTCGGCCTCATGCTGGCCGGAGCGCCGTTCGGCGACGATGCGCTGCTCTCCATCGGTCGTGCCGTCGAAGCCGTACTCGAAACCACGCGCTGAGCCGCTCATGCCGCGCCTGAAAGCGCCAGGCGATCACGATCGCGATAGAATTCCGTCGCCGGATGTGCTCTTTCAGGTGTTTTTTTCTCGAACAATTCGGAAAATATGAACAACTCCTTGAATCATTTCACCATGCACCACGACGACCGCGGGATTCGCCGCGAACGACGATTGCTGGTCTTGCTCGCTGTGATCTCTCTGGGGCTCGTTGGCGGAGCGCTCTATCTTCAGTTCGTCAAAGGTGAAGATCCCTGCCCGCTGTGCATCATTCAACGCTACTTTTTCGTGCTGATCGCAGTCTTTGCCTTGCTCGGCGCTTCGTTCCGGGGATGGCGCGGGATCGCATTGCTCGAAACGCTGGTTGCGCTGTCCGCTCTCGGGGGCGTGGTCGCGGCCGGACGGCACGTTTATGTACAGGCGCATCCGGGGTTCAGCTGCGGGTTCGATGCCCTCCAGCCTGTCGTGGATTCTCTTCCGCCCGCGCAGTGGCTACCTCAGGTCTTCAAGGTCGCCGGGCTTTGCGAGACGCCCTATCCGCCCATCTTCGGACTCTCGCTTCCGCAATGGGGTCTTATCGCGTTTGCGGTGATCTTCCTGGCCGTTGCCGGCAGTTTGTGGGGTAAGCGCAGGTTGCGCGCTGGTTGAATGGGGATGGCAGGCGGTTCTGACCTTAGATCTTGGCTGAACCGCTCTCGCGTTCCGCAAAAGCTGGAGCCTCGGTGCGAGGCGAGCCTTCGACTTGCCAAAGACCACCGTTGCCTAGCCACGCTTTCCTGCAGCGCCACCGCGCACGAACGTCCATCGCCGTTGGCCGATCCGGCGGCCTTGGACCCCCCCGGCCAGAGCCGTGTCCTCGCGCTCTCGTTGCATCGCAGTCCCTCCGCCTCAATATCCCTGCGCACCGGTTTGCGGCGCTTTCTCCGCCGACCCTCATCCGTCTCTTCGCATAGTCTTGATACGTTCGCCGGAATCTTTTTGAGATATTGCGGTGATATCGTTATCTTTGGATGGCGATCCACGTGCGCGCTTTCGGTCTGGTTTCTTTTGAATCCTGATGCCGATTTTCGCGTAACGCGCGCCCGATCCGCAATGTCCTGGACTTGTTTATGACAACGCAAACCATCCGGTTCTTCCATCGCAACGCGCTGCGCGAAGTGCACGACGTACCGGCCTCCCGTACGGTGCTCCAGCATTTGCGCGAGCACGACCAATGCACCGGTACCAAAGAGGGATGCGCGGAAGGCGATTGCGGTGCCTGCACGGTGGTGATCGGCGAACTCGATGCACAAGGCCAGCCCGTCCTCAAGGCCGTCAACGCCTGCATCCAGTTCATGCCTACGCTTGATGGCCGGGCGCTCTTTACTGTGGAAGACCTGCGCGCCAAGGACGGCACGCTGCATCCGGTCCAGCAAGCCATGGTCGATTGCCACGGCTCCCAATGCGGCTTCTGCACGCCCGGGTTCGTGATGTCGATGTGGGCCCTTTATCAGAATCAGCCGGCCGACGCCGGCCTGCCCACCCGTGACGAAATCAACGCCGCCCTCTCTGGCAATCTCTGCCGCTGCACGGGCTATCGTCCGATCGTGGATGCGTCGCAGAAAATGTTCGAGTACCCTCGCGCGCCGCTTGATCGCGACACGCTCAAACGCCAGCTCGAAACCATCCAGCGCAAGGAAACCCTTGAATACTCAGGGCCCGACGCGCGCGGCGCTGCATTCGGTCACCCAACGTTCTTCGCGCCCGTCTCGCTCACCGAATTCGCCCGCTTGCGCGCCGACCATCCGGACGCGCGCATCCTGGCCGGCAGCACCGACGTGGGCCTGTGGGTCACCAAGCAGTTCCGCAATCTCGGGGACGTCCTGTATATCGGCAATGTGAACGAACTCAAGTCGATCACCCGCGACGGGCAATGGCTGAGCATAGGAGCTGCCGCCTCACTGGAAGAGTCATACGGTGCGCTCTCGGCCGTTTATCCGGAACTGGCGGAACTGTGGACGCGCTTTGCATCTCGGCCTATCCGGAACGCCGGCACGCTCGGCGGTAACGTAGCGAACGGTTCACCCATCGGCGATTCCATGCCGGCACTGATTGCCCTCAATGCGCAAATCGTGCTGCAAAAAGCCGCCAAGGTCCGCACGATGCCGCTCGAGGCCTTCTATCTCGGCTATCAAAAATCCGCGTTGGAAACTGGCGAATTCGTCGCGGGGGTTCGCGTGCCGTTGCCATCGGCGAAACTGCGCTTCCGGACTTACAAGATATCCAAGCGCTACGACCAGGACATCTCGGCGGTGTGCGCCGCGTTCGCCGTGACACTCGACGGCACCCGCGTGAGCGCCGCGCGTTTCGCGTTTGGCGGCATGGCTGCCACGCCCAAACGGGCATCGAATGCGGAAGCCGTACTGGTGAACGAGGAGTGGAACGAAGCCAACGTGCAAGCCGCCATGCGCGCGCTGGACGTTGACTTCCAGCCACTCACCGACATGCGTGCGTCGAGCGCATACCGCAGCAAGGTGGCGCGCAACGTGCTGTGGCGTTTCTTCCTCGAGACTCGTGAGGATTCGCCGCTCGCACTGCGCGACGTCAACGCGTTCGCGTTCGACTTGCCATGAACGGCATAACGCCACACCAAGCTCCAAGGACCACGCGATGAACAAGCGTACCGATCCACACCACATCGACCGTGCCGCCGCAGACGCACTCGCGCTGCACGGCGGCGAGAAAACGCCGGAGCGCGCCACGATCGGCGTCGGCTTGCCGCACGAATCGGCGAGTCTGCATGTGAGCGGCGAAGCGACTTACGTTGATGACATCGGCGAACTGCGTGGCACGCTGCACGCGGCGCTCGGTCTGTCGCGGCATGCGCATGCGCGCATCGTCTCGATCAATCTCGACCTGGTTCTGGCCGCGCCTGGCGTGATCGCCGTGTTCACCGCCGACGACATCCCCGGCGAGAACAATTGCGGCCCCGTTCTCCATGACGACCCGATTCTCGCGAAAGATGAAGTGCTGTATCTGGGACAACCAGTGTTCGTGGTCATCGCGCAAACGCACGATCTCGCGCGCCGTGCGGCGGCGCTGGCCAAAAGCGAAGAAGTGATCCGGTACGAACCGCGCGAAGCCATCCTGACGCCGCGCGAAGCCCGCGCGAGACAGCAGTTCGTACTGCCGCCGCTGCATCTGAAACGCGGCGATCCGGACGGGAAAATCGCCGCGGCGGCGCATAGGCTGCAAGGTGAATTCGAGGTTGGCGGACAGGAACAGTTCTATCTCGAAGGGCAGATTGCGTATGCCATTCCGAGGGAACTGGATGGCTTGCTCGTCTACAGTTCCACGCAGCATCCAAGTGAAATGCAGCATCTGGTCGCGCATATGCTCGATTGGCCAACGCATAACGTGATCTGCGAATGCCGCCGGATGGGCGGCGGGTTCGGCGGCAAGGAATCGCAGTCGGGCGTTTTCGCATGCATCGCGTCGCTGGCTGCGCACCTGCTGCATCGGCCGGTGAAATTGCGCGCGGATCGTGACGACGACTTCATGATCACCGGCAAACGCCACGACGCCATCTACACCTACGAAGCCGGTTTCGATGACGACGGCCGCTTGCAAGGCGCGCGTGTGGAAATCGCGTTGCGCGCGGGTTATTCGGCGGATTTGTCGGGTGCGGTGGCCACACGCGCCGTCTGTCATTTCGACAACGCGTATTACCTGCAGGACGTCGATATCACCGCGCTCTGCTGCCGCACCAACACGCAGTCGAACACGGCGTTTCGCGGCTTCGGCGGTCCGCAAGGCGCGCTGGTGATGGAAGTGATGATGGACGAAATCGCGCACCGGCTGAAGCGCGATCCCGTCGATATCCGTCGCGTCAATTACTACGGCATCACCGAGCGCAACGTGACGCCCTACGGCCAGACCGTGGAAGACAACATCATCGTGCCGCTGACCGACGAGCTGGTGGCGTCGAGTGCATATGTGCAGCGGCGCAACGCAATTGCCGCGTTCAATGCAACGAGTCCCGTGCTCAAACGGGGCATCGCGTTCACGCCGGTCAAGTTCGGCATTTCGTTCAACGTGCCATTCCTGAACCAGGCGGGCGCGCTCGTGCATGTCTACAAAGACGGCTCCGCGCTCGTGAATCATGGCGGCACCGAGATGGGCCAGGGCCTGAACACCAAGGTCGCGCAGGTCGTGGCGAATGCGCTGGGTGTGGCGTTGTCGCGCGTGCGCGTGACCGCTACCGACACCTCGAAGATCGCGAATACTTCCGCCACCGCCGCGTCCACCGGCAGCGACTTGAACGGCAAGGCGGCCGAAGCCGCCGCGCTTACCATTCGAGGACGCCTTGCAGAACTTGCCGCGAAGCAGCTCGGCGGACGCGCGGAAGACGTGCGTTTTCACGATGGCGTGGTCGAGTCGAACGGCGGCCAGATGCCTTTTGATCAACTGGTCGGGGCAGCCTATCTCTCGCGCGTGCAGTTGTGGTCGGATGGTTTTTACGCCACCCCCAAGGTCAACTGGGATTCGAAAACGCTGACCGGCCAGCCCTTCTACTACTTCGCGTATGGCGCGGCGATCTCGGAAGTGGTCGTGGACACGCTCACCGGCGAATGGCGCCTGTTGCGCGCGGACATCCTCCACGACGCGGGACAGTCGATCAATCCAGCGCTCGACATCGGCCAGGTGGAAGGCGGTTTTGTCCAGGGCATGGGCTGGCTCACGACGGAAGAACTCTGGTGGAATCGTGACGGCCGCCTGATGACGCATGCGCCGTCCACCTACAAGATTCCATCGGTGAGCGACATCCCGGCCGAAATGAACGTCGCGCTCTACGATAACCAGAACGTCGAGCCGACCGTGTTCCGGTCGAAAGCCGTGGGCGAACCGCCATTGCTGCTCGGTTTCTCGGTGTTGCTTGCAATCCGCGCAGCGGTGGCGTCGGTCGCGCCCAATTCAACCGACGCGCCCGTACTGCGCGCCCCGGCCACGCCCGAATCGATCCTGAATGCACTGGACGCACAGGCATTGAAAACGCTCGCCGCGACGACTCCGGACGTCGCCCAGCCCGCGCAGGTCAACTAACCAACCCGGAACCTACTCGATGCAAGCCTGGCTACACGATCTGCAACACCTGCTCGCACACGGCGACGCCGTCGTGCTGGTGACGGTCGCGCGCGTGGAAGGCTCGGCGCCGCGCGAACCGGGCACGAAGATGATCGTCACACGCGACGATGCACGCCACACGATCGGCGGCGGCCATCTGGAATGGAAGGCGATTGAAACCGCGCGGCAAGTGCTGAAAGACGGCGCGCGCAGTCCGCATATGCGGCGGCTCGAGCGCTTCGCACTGGGCCCAAGCCTCGGTCAATGCTGCGGCGGCGCGGTCGTGCTGGCGTTCGAGCGGCTCGACATAGGCGATCTCGGCTGGGTCACGTCGTTGAACAAACGCATGGCGCAGGGGCAATCCACCGTGCGCAGCGTCGGCTTCGGCCCGATTCCGGACGGCGTGATGATCTCCGATCCAGAACCGGGAGTAGCCGGCCCCGATTGCCTGCTCTGGGACGGCGCGGGTTTCGACGACAGCGGCGCATTGCTGACCGAAACCATCGCGCTACGCGAGTTTCCAGTCGTGCTGTTCGGTGCCGGCCACGTGGGCGCGGCGCTGGTCAGGGTGCTCGCGAATCTGCCGTGCCGCGTGGTGTGGGTCGACGAGCGCGATGAAACCTTCCCGCCCATGGACCGGCTGCCCCCAAACGTCACGATGGACGCCAGCGGGACCCCGGACGCCGCCGTGGACGAAGCGCCGGCCAATAGTTACTTTTTGGTGATGACGCACAACCACGCGCTCGATCTCGCGCTCGCCGAGCGCATTCTCCGGCGCGGCGATTTCGCCTACTTCGGCATGATCGGCTCGCATACGAAGAAGGTGCAGTTCGAACGCCGGTTGGCGTCGCGGGGCATAGATCCTGTACGGATCGGGCGCATGACGTGCCCCATCGGCGTACCCGGCATTGACGATAAAGCGCCGGAAATGATTGCAGTTTCGGTGGCAGCTCAGTTGCTGCAGAGGGTCGAGGAACGCGCCGCGCACAGCTACAATTCCGCGCAGCATCCGCAAACCGCGTGATCCAGACCCTTTAAAGCACAAAACAAGCATGAATCCCACTCTCGCTGACAAGATCGCCCGCGCGCCCAAGGCCGAACTCCACATTCACATTGAAGGTTCGCTCGAACCCGAGCTGATCTTCGAACTCGCGAAACGCAACGGCGTGACGCTCGCGTACGACTCCATCGACGCATTGCGCGCGGCCTACGCGTTCACCGACCTGCAATCGTTTCTCGACATCTACTACGCGGGCGCGAGCGTGCTGCTGCACGAGCGCGATTTCCACGACATGACCTTGGCGTATGTCGAACGTGCCCTCGCCGATCATGTCACGCACACCGAAATTTTCTTCGATCCGCAGACCCACACCGAACGCGGCGTATCCATCGCAACGGCGGTCGCGGGTATTGAAAGCGCGCTGGCTGAAGGTGAGCGGCGCGGTTTGACGAGCAAGCTGATCCTGTGTTTCCTGCGCCATTTGCCGGAAGAAGATGCGCTGAAGACCTTCGACGAAGCGTTGCCCTTGTTCGATCATTACAAACATCGGCTAATTGGCGTCGGGCTGGATTCGTCGGAGCGCGGCCATCCGCCTTCGAAGTTCGAACGCGTGTTCGCGAAGGCGCGTGAAAAGGGGTTGAAGCTCGTGGCGCACGCTGGCGAGGAAGGACCTCCGGCCTACGTTTTCGAAGCGCTCGATCTGTTGAAAGTGGACCGCGTGGATCATGGCGTGCGCAGCATGGAAGATCCGGCGCTGGTCGCCCGTCTCGCCGATTCCCGTATTGCACTGACCGTCTGCCCGCTGTCGAACCTGAAGCTGCGCGTGTTCGACGACATGGCGAAACACACGCTCAAGGCGCTGCTGGATCAGGGCGTGGCCGTGATGATCAACTCCGACGACCCCGCCTATTTCGGCGGCTACGTGAACGCCAACTACTTCGCGATTCTTGATGCATTGAAACTCAATGACGCCGAGTGTTACACGCTGCTGAAGAACAGCCTGGAAGCATCGTTCGTGACGGACGCCGAACGCCTCGCGATGGTAGCCAAACTCGATGCCTATTGGCACGGCGGGCACAACGGGCACGGGGCGGCTTGAGCGAGAACGTCATGGCTACGATTACCAACGACACAACTACGCTCGAGCGTTTCTTCGGCATTCGAACGGCGGGATCGCGCACGAGGACCGAGATTGTTGCGGGCATCACGACCTTCCTCACGGCGATGTACATCATCGTCGTCAATCCGGGGATCCTGTCGCAGGCCGGTGTCCCCTTCCCTGCCGCGCTGACGGCGACTGTCATTGTCAGTTTCCTCGGCAGTTGCGCGATGGGCCTCTACGCGCGCAACCCGGTGCTCGTCGCGCCCGGCATGGGCATGAACGCGCTGTTCGCGTTCGTGATGGTTCACAGCGGCAAGATGTCGTGGCAGACCGCGCTCGGCTGCGTGTTCTGGGCCGGCGTGATCTTCGCGGTGCTCGCCGCGTTCAACGCGCGCAAGCTGGTTGTCGATGCTATTCCGGCAAACCTGCGTCACGCAGTGTCCTGTGGCATCGGACTGTTTATCAGCCTGATCGGATTGGTCAACGCGAAATTCGTTATCAGCGATCCGGTGACGATCGTGCATTCGGCATCGCTGAATCCGGTGGTGATCACGTTCCTGATCGGCCTCGCCGTGACCACCATCTTGGTTGCACGAAAGATAACCGGCGCGTTGATGATCGGCATCATTTTCACGACCGTGATTGCGATTCCCATCGGCCGCTTCTGGGGCGACGGCACCGCTTACTGGCCCGCAGCCATTGCCACGAAAACGTTGGTGAACTGGAACGGTTTGTTCTCCGCGCCGGACTTCTCGGCGGTAGGCCAACTGGACTTGCTCGGCTCGCTGAAGGTGATCTACTGGCCGTTTATATTCGTGATGCTGTTCACGTCTTTCTTCGACGCGCTGTCCACGTTCATGGCGATCTCGGAAGCCGGCAAGCTCTACGATAAAGACGGCAACCCGCGCAACATCCGTCAGTCGATGATGGTCGATTCATTCGCCGCCCTGGTCTCCGCGCCGCTTGGCACGAGCCCGGCGAACGCGTACATAGAATCGGCGGCGGGGATTTCTGCGGGCGGCCGCACGGGACTTGTCGCGGTCGTGGCCGGCTTGTGTTTCCTGCCCTTCCTGTTCCTCTCGCCGCTGCTCTCGCTGGTGCCCGCCATTGCAACCGCGCCCGCGCTGGTGCTCGTCGGCGTGTTCATGATGGAATCGATCACGAAGATTGAATGGAGCCGTTTCGACGAAGCCATTCCCGCCTTCCTTGCAATGATCCTCATCCCGCTGACATATTCGATCACCGATGGCATCGCTTACGGGTTCCTCGCGTTTGTCGTGATCAAGTCGTTCACCGGCCGCAGAAATGAAATCAAGCCGGCGATGTGGATTGTCGCCGCGCTGTCGTTGCTGTTATTGACACAGCTATAAGGGCGTTGACCCGCTTTACTGGAGACGTTTCACCATGACTCAGACCGCTTACCGCGCGCAGCTACTCACTTTCCGCGACGACCCCGCTTTTTCCGATGACAACGCCGTGCATGAAACCGACGGCCTGTTGCTGGTGGAAGATGGCCGCGTGGTGGCGGCGGGCGCGTATTCGGCGTTGCGCGACGCTATCGCGCCCGATGCAGTTGTGAAAGACCTGCGGGACAAATTGATCGTGCCGGGTTTCATCGACTCGCACATTCACTATCCGCAGACCGACATGATCGCCTCGCCTGCGCCGGGTCTGTTGCCATGGTTGAACACGTACACGTTTCCGACCGAACGCAAGTTCGAAGACCCGGCGTACGCGCGCGAGACGGCGGCGTTTTTCATCGATGAACTGCTGGCTTGCGGCACAACGACGGCGCTTGTGTACTGCACGGTCCACAAGCAATCCGCCGACGCGTTCTTTAGCGAAAGCGAGTCGCGCAATCTGCGCATGATCGCGGGCAAGGTGCTGATGGATCGCAATTGTCCAGAATATCTGCGTGACACGGCGCAATCGGGCTATGACGACAGCGCCGAGCTGATCGCGCGTTGGCATGGTCGCGGCCGGCAGGAATACGCGCTGACGCCGCGTTTTGCGCCCACCTCGACGGAGGCGCAACTCGAAGCCTGTGCGGTGCTCGCGCGCAAGCACCAGGACGTGTACATCCAGAGCCACGTCGCAGAAAACACCGACGAGATCAAGTGGGTCGAAAGCCTGTTCCCGGGGCATCGGAGCTATCTGGATATCTACGATCACTATGACTTGCTGCGTCAGCGTGCGGTCTACGGCCATTGCATCTATCTCGACGATACCGACCGCCAGCGCATGGCCGAAACCGGCGCGGTGGCGTCTCATTGCCCGACGTCGAACCTGTTCCTCGGCAGCGGTTTGTTCGATATGGAAAAGGCCGGGGCCGCGAAGATGCCGGTGGCGCTCGCCACCGACGTAGGCGGCGGCACGACGTTTTCGATGCTGCAAACCATGGGCGAAGCGCACAAGATCGCGCGCCTGACGGGCCATCACCTGACGGCCGCGCGCATGTTCTGGCTCGCGACCACGGGCGCGGCTCAAGTGCTCGACATGGCGGACCGCGTCGGGACGCTTGCGCCCGGCAGCGAGGCGGATTTCGTCGTGCTGGATCCCGCCGGTACGCCCCTGCTCGCGCGCCGGACGACGCGGGCGGAATCGCTGGAAGAACTGCTGTTCGCGTTTGCTATGCTCGGCGACGACCGCGCCGTGTTCGAGACGTATGCGGCGGGGAAATGCGTGCATCGGAGAGAGACGCGGCGCGCGGTGGTGCCTGAGTTGGCAGCGGCTTGAGGGGTTGCGGTTCGCTGTCCGGGTTCGTCGGCGACACGTGAGCCTGAGTGCGCGGTCGTGCCGCTCGTGCGCCTAACGCCGCCTTGATAATTTCAACGCGTCGAGCAAATTCAGCGTGCTCGCCGCCTTCGTCACTGACGCCGGCTTGCACGCCTTGATTTCGCTTAATTATCCTTATCGACGGAGCGGTTCAACCACTCCTCAAACCCGTTCGCACAGCTCACCGTAATTCCGCTGAGGATTACCGGCCAGAATTTCAGTGCGAACCGGTTGGGATCCTCCCCGCAGAGCCCCGCCAGACGGGCTCCAAGCACTTGCTTAAGCACACTTTCCGGCTTCCGGCTAAAGTCTAGGCTTTCGCAGCGCCCGAGCGCGTACTCACCGTTCATGAAGCCATTCGTTCAAGCCGTCCGCATCGGCTTATCCATCCTCATTGCGGCAGCGTCCATGCAGGCTTCAGCGTATGCGCTCGACGCCCAGCTCGACTGCAAATCGACCGCGCACGCGTTCATCGCGCCACTTCAGGAAAACCACACGATAGAAACCACGCCGATGCGCGTGGAATCCAATTCGATCAACGCGTTTAAGCCCACGCACGGCAGCCACCTCACGGCGTTCGATTTCGGCGTATTCGCGGTAGTTGGGTATCAGAAGAATGACGCGATTTTCAAGCAGGGCAGCGGTGACCCGATCGCCGACTCGGCGTATGGCGCCGTCGTGATCGGCGAGGAAGGCTCCGTCAAGGAAAAGGTCCGCGCGGCCGGCAGCGATGCTGTTATTCATCACGTCGCGCCTTTTATCACCGCGATCTTCTGCAACCGCGATTAACCACGCCCAGCCACGCCCACCACGCTTAACGCGCGCCCACAAAATCAAAGGCCGCGCCAACACGAGTTGGCGCGGCCTTTGGCTGAACCACCGCTACGGGACCCGGGTGGGGCAACGGTGGCCCTTCTAGCGCCCGATATGGGTTTGCAACCGGCGACGCACATCTTCCGGCGTGATCGACGGGCGCGGCAGGTCGCTCGGCGTGCCGGTGTTGATCGACAGCCGCGCAAAACGCACGCCATCGACTTCCTTCGCGTCGAACAGCCGGTCGATGATCGAGAGCTCACCGCCGTCCAGCGCCAGTGCGTACCCGCACGCTGAAGCGATCCGCGCGAACTCTACGCCTTGGGACACCGTCGCCTGACCGCCGGTCGACTCATGCGCACCGTTGTCCAGCAGCAGGTGCGTGAGGTTGGCCGGCCCATAAGCGCCGAGGGTCGCGAACACGCCCATGCGCATCAGCGCGGCGCCGTCGCCGTCGAGCGCCACCACGTTCAGGTCAGGCCGCGACAACGCCAGGCCGAGCGCCATAGATGTCACGCATCCCATTGATCCAACCAGGTACACCTGGTTCTCGCGGTCATCGATAGCGTAGAGCTCCCGACCGCAAAATCCTGTAGATGCCAAGACGACCGTCGACTCTTTCGGCGTGTGCGCGATCACTCGCTGCAACGCGTCGTGACGTGACACACCTGACACGCGTTCGCCCGTGTCTTCGAACGACTCAACCTTCGCGCGCTCGTTCAACGCGCGCTGACGTACACCGCTCAAGCCTTTCTTGTTCAACTTGTACGGCGCGACACTTCCCTTCTGCATCACCAGCGCATACGGGCGACCCGTGCTGTCCATATGAGCGGTCGCGCGATCGAGCGCGGGTCCGATCGCATCGGCTTCCGTGGGGAACACCTCCCACGGGATCTCCATAGTGTCGAGCATGGCCGGCGTGACGGGTCCCATCAGCGCGTGCTGCGGTTCATCGGCGACACCCGGTTGACCGCGCCACGTGACGATCAACAATTGCGGCAGCCTGAACGTCCACGTGAGCGAAGTCAGCGGGCTCACCGCGTTGCCGAGCCCGGAGTTCTGCATCATCGAAATGCCACGGCGCGCCTTGTGCACACCCGACGCGCCAAGCGCCACGCCCGCGATCAACGCAACGGCGTCGCCCTCATTGGCCGCCGACACGTAATTCAGCGACTCATCCTGCAGCACGTAATTGATAAACGGCGTCAGATACGAGCACGGAACGCCCGCGTACCAGTCGAAACCCCGCTCGCGCGCGGCTTCGACGAATTGTGCAGCTTCGATCACGCGCCGGCCTCCGAGGAGCCCGAGCCGTTCGATCCGTACGGTGCTTGTCCGTGGGCGAAATCGCCGGCCTGACGCAACTCGTCCAGGTCGTTCACGCCGCGCCAGTGACCGTGCACATACTGCACTTCGATCTTTTCGTCCGCAGCCACCAGCGCGTTGAGCAGCGCGGCCATGTCGAGCTTGTCGAAGTCATCGCGTTGCTGCAGCTTTTCGAGCATGGCGACCAGGCGTTCCCGGCCTGCGCCGCGCACGTTGAGCAGACCCATCCAGCGGCCTTGCGGCGTCTTCGCAATTGCAGAACCCGCCGGACCTGCCGAGCTCGTCACGCTTTCGAGCCAGACCTTTTGCCCGAACAACGCGCGGTCGTCCGCGGTGGAGCAATACGCAAAATCCGTCGATGACACCCCGGTCGCCGGCGTCTGCGACGAATCCACGACCACGCAGAAGTCGCTGTCCGACTCCACCAGATCGCGAAGAATGTAGCTGCGGAACAAGAGATCGCCGTAGGAGATCACGGTGTCCGCGGTGAACGATTTCGCGGCGCATGCCAGCGACGCCAGTTCGCCCGTCTGCTCATGTTTCTCGTTCACGACCAGCCGGATCCCCGATGTATCGATGGCATCAGCGCGATAACCGCCGACCACCGTAATGTCGTTGATGCCTTCCTTCTTGAACGCTTCAACCAGACGGCGCAGCAGCGGCTTGCCCGCGATCGGCAGCATGACCTTGGGTTTATCGGCGGTAACGGCTTCCAGCCCCGCGCCGCGGCTTGCCGCCAGCACGACGGCATTGCGCGAAGCACTTGCCGACGACAGATACACGCTTTCAGCGGTTGAATATTCCTCGGCGTCCTGGAGACGGAAGATTTCGTTCACCGTCGCCACTCGGTCTTCCACGTTCACGAGCGTCTCGCTGCTGTGGATTTCCTTCGCGATCGCCTGCATGGTCGACGCGGCGCCGCGCAGCAAATGGTTCGCCCAGATCACCGTGCTGATGCCGGCTTGACGGAACACATCGGTCGGCGTGCTGTAGTACTTGGTCGGCACGATCTCGAGCGGACCGCGGCCGGCCCATTCGCGTGCGAACGTGAGGATTTCGTCGGGCTTGGACAGCTTGCTGTGAATCAGGATGGCGTCCGCGCCGGCCTGGCGGTAAGCCTCCGCACGCTTCAACGCCTCTTCCATGCCCCAGCCCGCGATCAACGCTTCCACGCGCGCAACGATGGAGAAATTTGGATCGCTTTGCGAGTCCTTGCCAGCCTTGATCTTGCCGCAGAATTCGTCCATCTCGGCGAGCGGCTGACGCTCGCCGTTAAGGAAACTATTGGTCTTCGGAAACTGCTTGTCTTCGATACACACGCCGGCAATGCCGCGCTGCTCCAGCTTCTTCACCAGCCGGCGGACGTTGTTGAAGTTGCCGTAGCCGGTGTCGCCGTCCAGCAGGATAGGCAGGTCGCTCGCGTCCGCCATGAACTCGAGCGTGTCGACCACCTGGGTCCAGCTCGCTTCGTTGTTATCACGCACGCCGAACTGCGCGGAGATCGTAAGTCCCGATCCCCAGATCGCCTTGAAACCGGCTTCCTTCACAATGCGCGCGGACAGGCCGTTATGCGCTTCCATCAGGAATTCGAGCTGATTGCTCTGCAGCATCTCGCGCAGGCGAAGGCTGCGGGCATAGGCAGCGGGTAGTTGATACGGTGCGTTCATCGTAGGGCTCCTGCAAGCTGACGCAGTTGCGGCATGACTTCGTCGGCCGCGCGTTTAACGTCGTTCTGAAAATCGATTTCTATCCAAGGCGCGCCGGTTACATCGGCCACGTCGAATACCTGGCTACGTTCCAGCAGCAGATCGCGTACGGCTTCCTCGTGCGGCAAGTTGGCACGGCCCGTCGCGACATACCCCGCGACGAGTTCGGCCAGACGCCGCGCCGCCGTTTCGTCGAAGCGGAAAAATCCCACCGACTCGCCGATCACGTCGAACTGCAGGTCCGCCAACACTTGCTTGCGCAATTCCACCGGCACGCCATTCGCAACGCACAGTTTCACGGGTTCATCGCCGGCTTCGAAATCACGGTCGATCAACAAGCGATTCACCGGTCCCGCACCCGCCACCAGCGGCTCGAGAATGCGTTCGTCGTAGAGCACGTCGGCGTCCATCAGCAGCACGTCACCGCCACGGGTCAGCGCTTCGGCCGCCGTGTGCACGGACAGCACGCTGCCGAGCGAAAACTCGCGGTTCACGACCACTTCCGTATGCGGTTTCCAGTCGATCGCGGCGAGTTCCGCTTCCACTTGTTCATGCTTGAAGCCGAGCACAAAGACGATTTCGTCAACGCCCGCTGTCTTCAGCAGTTGCAGATGGCGCTCGAGCAGCGACGACTCGCCGAAACGCAGCAGGCACTTCGGCTTTTGCTGCCCTTCCGGCTGAACCAGGCGCAAACCCATCCCGGCGGCAAGAATAATTGCGCGCATGTTGATCCTATCGGTGATGCTTTATTCGATTTCCGGCACGCGCGCGAGACGACGGCGCTGCCAGCCCTTTTCAGCGAAATGCAGATAAACGATACCCGGCAGGCCGAGCAGTAATTCCCGCGCACGCTTCGCTAACGATAGCGCGAGCGCGGCCTCCGGCGGCAAGCCGATAAGACGCGCGAGCAGCAAGTAGCCGCCCTCCTGCACGCCTAGCGAACCGGGAATGAAGAACGCCGCGCCCCGAATGGCCTGGCCGAGACTTTCCAGCATGAGCGCTTCAGCCCAGCCGACCGGCGAGCCCAGCAAATGCAACGCAAGCCACACTTCGCCAGTACCCACGAACCAGCCTAGCAAACTCAACGCAAAACTCGCCGCCACCGGGCCAGGCTTTTTGTAGAGTTCGAGCACGGCGGTGTCCACCGCTTCCGCGCGCGACACCAGCGACGACCAGTCGCGTTTCTTCGAAAAACGCGCTGCAAATTGCGAAGCAAACCGCGTCGCGCGGGCGAACAAACCCTTGCGCTGTGCGAAGAAAAACCCAATGACCATCAGCGAGCACACCACGATCACGACCAGCACCGGCAGGAGCATGCCCACGCCCGACGCGTAGCTACTCAGCAGCGCGAGACCGATCATTGCGAAGATCATTTGTCCGACGGATTGCATGGTCGTGCTGACGGTGATGACTGCCGCGGCGTCGCGCGCCCGCATGCCGCGCTGCGAGAGATAACGCACCATCAACATCGGACCGCCGATCTGTCCGGCCGGCATCAGGCTATTCACCGACTCACCGGTCCAGCGCGCGAACAGCGCGTCGCGCAAGCTCACATCGCGTTCATTGCGGGGAAAGAGCGTTTCGATAGCCAGCGCGTCGATCACGACAGGCAGCAGATGGAACGCCGCCACCGCGAGCAGGCCCCAGCCTGCAGCCGCGAGCGCGGCCGCGACGGAACCGAAGCCCTGCCAGCCAAGCAGCGCGATGAACAACACCACGCCGAGCGACAGGAGGACCGTTCCGGCGCGGCTCATGCTTCGCCGTTCTTCCCGCCTTTGCGGCGGAAAACCTGCCCGAAGCCGAAGTACGCGATCGAGTCCTTCATGTTCGAGATAAAGCGCTGCCACGGCCGCATGTTCGGATTCGTGACGTACTCGAATGTCAGCGACACGCGGAATTCGTTCGCGCGAGCCGGCGTGATGCGATGACGCAGCTTGTCGCCATCGAAGAAAACCAGGCCGCCCGGCGGAATCTGCACCGAACCCGGTTGGTCGGGAATCTCCGGCGTGCGAGTGTGCAGCTCGTAGTCGAGACGGCACGACGAATCGTCCATCACGCCGAGCAGAAGCGTATAACGGCGGCCTTCGTAGTAAGAGGTGTCGTAGTGCCAGCCGATATGGTCACCCGCCTTCGTATAGAAATACAGCGCGTACGCGTGCGGATCGTCGGCGGGCGATTCCTGCAGCGTGTCGCCGCTGATTTTCTCCAGCCAGCCAATCAGCGCTGGCGACCGGTACAACTCGGCGATGAACGGCGCGAGTTCGTCGATCGCGTGACGGCTGACGCTGCCGCCCTGCTTGTGTCCCGGCAAATAGTTGCGGTTGATCGCGGGCGTGACGGCATGGACAGCAGCGACCAGCTTCTCGGTGAACTCGCGCGGCAGAAAGCCATCCAGATAGAGGAACGCGCCCTGACTATCGAACGTTTCGTGCAAATTCGCGGTCTGGTGCTCGGGAGACAGGCGCTGAAGATGCGCGGCCAGGGTTTCGTCGAGAGCATGAAGGTTCTTGCGCTCAGCGGACTGGCCGCCAAACGCACGCGTGGAGAGGGAATCGACAGATGAATTCATTGAACAGCCTGCAAATCTTGATCTTGACCATCAGTATCTTTGTTGCCCGCCGTGGCCCGGGCAAAACGCCGCACTGCGCGCTTGTAATCCACGACCACCCAGACGGCAAACAACGGCGCGCCAATAGAAGCCGCCACCAGGAACGGCGTCATGCCGTTGAGCAGCGTCACCACCGGCAGCAAATACAAGACGTCTTCGGTCTCGAAACCCGCCATGGAGGCCTGCTTCGTGCCGCTCTTGCCAGCCATCGATTCGATCCGCATGCGCAGGAAGAAGATCAGCGCGACGGCGACGCCCGCAATCCCGCCAAGCCATTCAGCCGGCACAATCATGGCCGGATGATGCACGCTCACATAAAACCCGAGGCCCACGAACAGCAGCACGGTCACCACCGAATCGCACGCAAGATCGTAAAGATGACCGATCTTGCTCGATTGCCCGCTAATCCGCGCAAGCTCTCCGTCTGTATGGTCGACGAAATTAGAGAGCGCGACCAGCAAGGCGCCGAGACTGCATGACCAGAAACTGCCGACCGACAGGTAATAGGCGCCGGCAATGCCAATCAGCAAGCGCAGAGTGGTCAGGTGATTCGGAGTAATCGGGGTGCCGATGAGCGGTGTAACGAGGCGCCGAGCGAGCCGCGCATCCCAGGTTGCGGGCTCAGGAAGCGCATGGTGTTTAGCGTTGCGGGGTTTGTTCATCCTCGAAATATATCTCGTTTCGAATTTAATTGCATACAAGGTCACTCCGCCATATGCCTGTAGGAAAGCGGGTTTTTAACCGGAATTTGAGTGTTTCGTGGGATGCAACGAAGGCCGCGATTGAATCATTCGGTCAGCCTCCGTAGCGGTAAATTTTTCTCGAACCGGACCTAAACTGCGCCGGCTTGACGGCTACTGAACGGGCACCGGTCCTGGAACGGGCGCTGGGGCGGTCGCCTTCTCGGCCGCCCCTACCGCAACCGGCGCGTCATTGCTGACACCGCCCGTCTTATCGAGCGGGATTTTCACCGTGCGCACGGTGCCGTTGCCCAGCGGAAAATCCGCAAGCGCGCTGCGGATCAGATAAGGCATCGCCCGGACAAGCGACGACTCGCCGCCTGAATTGCTCGCCGTCACTTTGTACACTTCGCGTCCGCTTTCACGCTCGGTCATGCGGATCTGTAGCGAGTGGACGAAGATCGGGTAGCTTTGGTCGACATAACCCGCCGGTCCCATATCCCAACCTCCCCACCCACCGTATCCACCGTATCCGCCCCATCCGTACGGCCGGCCGTACCAGCCGCCGTACATGGGCCATGGATCGTAATAGACAGGCTGGCGCACAGTGACCATGTCGCCACGAATGGAGTACGACAATTCCACGAGATACCGTGCGCTGGCGTCGGGAACCTGCTTGAACGAATGGGTCGCAAGCTCGTTCGCCGCGAGCACTTCGTACGTTTTCTGCTCAATGCTGTTTTGCTGCGGCGCCGAGCGCGCGAACGCATAGGTTCGCGTGGCGTCAGTCCCGGACCAGTCGGAGAACGCCGCCACCTGCGTCTGAACGTAGGTCGTACACCCTCCGAGCAACGTGAAACCCGCAATGAGCAACACACGCGCCGCACCCTTCCATTGCCCGTACAACCGTCCCAACGTCATGGCCGACCTCATTGTCTTGTTGATTTTTGCTGCGATGTCATGTGTAAGACAGCAATCGTGAAGTGTCGCACGCACCGCACGAAAACCGCCTGATTCCATCTGTTCAAAGACCGTTGCAGGTGGGCGAAGTTCGGGAAACAGGCCATTCGGCCGACCCTGAATCGAGCGCACGATCCCGCGAGCCTTTGTACAATGATCCGACACAAGGCCGCCTGGAACGCAAAGGCACCCGCTCAACTCAATCAGAACCGCCATGTCCAACTCGACCGCACCTGCCGTAATCCGCCGTGCCGACTACACGCCGCCTGCATTCCTGATTGAAACCGTCGCGCTCGAATTCGACCTCGTCCCCGACCGCACGGTAGTACGCAACACCATGCGCCTGCGCCGCAACCCGGACGCCGCGCCTGCGTCGACGCTGGAGTTGCTCGGTGAGCAGATGGAGTTCATTGGCGCCACGCTGGACGGGCGCCCGCATGCGGATGTCCGGGTCACTGAGAACGGTTTGTCGGTAAGCAATATTCCCGACGCGTTTGAATTGACGCTGGAAAGCGTGTGCAACGCTGCCGCGAACACGACTTTGTCGGGCCTGTATGTATCGGGCGGCAATTTCTTTACGCAATGTGAGGCCGAGGGCTTTCGGCGCATCACCTATTTCCTTGACCGCCCCGATGTCATGGCCACGTACACGGTCACGCTGCGGGCGGACAAGGAAGCGTACCCGGTGCTGTTGTCAAACGGCAACCTGATCGAAGAAGGTGATCTGGAAAATGGCCGGCACTTTGCGCGATGGGAAGACCCGTTCAAGAAACCAAGCTATCTGTTCGCACTGGTGGCGGGCAAGCTCGTCAAGCTCGAGCAGCGCATGAAGACCCGTTCGGGGAAGGAAAAACTGCTGCAGGTCTGGGTCGAACCTCACGATCTCGACAAGACCCAACACGCCATGGATTCGCTGGTTCATTCCATCGAATGGGACGAACGCCGCTTTGGGCTGGAGCTCGACCTGGATCGTTTCATGATCGTCGCCGTGAGCGACTTCAACATGGGCGCGATGGAAAACAAGGGCTTGAACATCTTCAATACAAAGTACGTGCTCGCGAATCCCGAAACGGCTACGGACGTGGATTTCAGCAACATTGAAGCGGTGGTCGGCCATGAGTACTTCCACAACTGGACGGGCAACCGCGTGACCTGCCGCGACTGGTTCCAGTTGAGCCTGAAAGAAGGCCTGACCGTGTTCCGCGACCAGGAATTCTCCGCCGACATGGCTGCCGGACTCGAACCAGGCGCGGCCAGCGACGCGGCCCGTGCCACCAAACGGATTGACGACGTGCGCGTGCTGCGCCAGATGCAGTTCGCCGAGGACGCGGGTCCAATGGCGCACCCGGTGCGCCCCGAAAGCTACGTGGAGATCAACAACTTCTACACGATGACCGTCTATGAAAAAGGCTCGGAAGTCGTGCGCATGTATCAGACGCTGCTTGGGCGCGACGGTTTCCGGCGCGGCATGGACCTGTATTTCCAGCGCCACGATGGCCAAGCGGTCACCTGCGACGACTTCCGCCACGCAATGGCCGACGCGAACGGCCGCGACCTAGCGCAATTCGAGCGCTGGTACAGCCAGGCGGGCACGCCCCGCATCACCGTACGCACGCGCTACGACGCAGCCACCAAGCGTTACACGCTGACGCTCACGCAAGGGTACGGCGAAGCGTCCGAAGCCGCGCGCGCGACGCAAAAGGGTCCGCTGCTGATTCCGTTCTCGGTCGGCCTGATCGGCAAGAGCGGAGCCGACCTGCCACTGAAACTCGAGGGCGAGAAAGAACCGCAAGGCACCACGCGCGTACTGGAATTCACGGAACAGGAACAAACCTTCACGTTCGCCGATGTCGCCGAAGAGCCGTTGCCCTCGTTGCTGCGCAATTTCTCGGCACCGGTGGTGGTTGATTACGACTACACCAACGAGCAGCTCGCGTTTTTGCTGGCTCATGACAGCGACCCGTTCAATCGATGGGAAGCCGGCCAGCGCCTCGCCACCCGTGAACTGCTTGCGCTGGCGGATCGGGCATCGAAAGGTGAGGAACTGACGCTCGACGACCAAGTGGTATCCGCATTCGCTCAGGTACTCGACGACACCACGCTCACGCCGGCATTCCAGGAACTGGCGCTGATGTTGCCATCCGAGGGATATCTTGCAGAGCAGATGGCGGTGTCCGACCCCGCTGCCGTTCACGCGGCACGCGTGTTCGTCAGCCGTCGCCTCGCCACGGGCCTGCGCGAGCGCTGGCTCGCCGTGTACGAAGCGAACCGCACGCCGGGCGAGTATCGAGCGACGCCAGATGACGCCGGCAAGCGCGGGCTGAAGAATCTTGCCCTCGCCTACCTGAGCCAGCTCGACGACCCCGCCCGCGCCATCGAACTGGCGAGCGCCCAGTACGACGCCGCGAACAACATGACGGACCGGTCGGCTGCGTTGTCCGCATTGCTGACGGCGGGCGCGTCAGGTTCCGTCGATACCAGCGTCGCGGACGCCGCGCTCAGCGACTTCTACCAACGCTTCGAGAAAGAGCCGCTCGTCATCGACAAATGGTTTGCGCTGCAAGCCACGCAACGCGGTGGACCGAAGCGCAATGTGCTCGACATCGTGCGCAAGCTGATGCAACACCCGGCGTTCACGCTGAAAAATCCGAATCGCGCCCGCTCGCTGATTTTCAGCTTCTGCGGTGCGAATCCCGCGCAATTCCACGCAGCGGATGGTTCCGGGTACGCGTTCTGGGCCGAGCAGGTCGCGGCGCTCGACGCAATGAACCCTCAGGTGGCTGCGCGCCTTGCTCGCACGCTGGAACAATGGCGTCGCTACACGCCGGCCCTGAGCGAAAAGGCGCATGCGGCGCTGGAACAGGTGGCGTCGAAGGTGAAATCACGCGATGTACGCGAGATTGTGGAAAAAGCGCTCGGCTAAGCGTTCAATCCTTATTTCGGCCCAAGGAAACCGGCGCTGCGGCGCCGGTTTTTTTGCGAGAGCGTCTCGAAAATCAGCCGGAACGCGCCTCGGCGCAACCCGTTAAACGTGCGCCACATTCCTGTGACATCGGGAGACACATTCCGAGCGGGTAGAATCTGAGGCATTCGTCTAACGCTCCTGGAGCCCAACGCAATGTCGACCCCCTCATCTATTTCCCGCCGCACGACGCTGACCAAGTATCTGATCGAGCAGCAGCGGGAACATCAAAACCTTCCCGCGGACCTTCGGCTGTTGATCGAAGTGATTGCACGCGCATGCAAACAGATCGGCTATCAAGTGAGCAAGGGCGCGTTGGGTGAAGCGCTGGGCACCGCCGGCAGCGAGAACGTTCAAGGCGAAGTGCAGAAAAAACTCGATATTCTCTCGAACGAAATCCTGCTCGAAGCCAACGAATGGGGCGGCAACCTGGCCGCGATGGCATCGGAAGAAATGGAAAAGATTTTCCCCATTCCGAACCGCTATCCAAAGGGCAACTATTTGCTCACGTTCGATCCACTCGACGGCTCGTCGAATATCGACGTGAACGTGTCTATCGGCACCATCTTTTCAGTGCTCCGATGCCCGGACGGCATGGAGCCGAGCGAACAGGCATTCATGCAGCCGGGCTCGGCGCAGGTTGCGGCCGGTTATGCAGTCTATGGTCCGCAGACCGTGTTCGTGCTGACCACCGGGTACGGCGTGAACTGCTTCACGCTCGATCGCGAGCTGGGCTCGTGGGTGCTCACGCACAGCAACATGCAGATTCCCGCCGACACGCGCGAGTACGCAATCAACGCGTCGAATAGCCGCCACTGGTACGAACCGGTGCAAAAATATGTGAACGAGCTGAATGAAGGCAAGGACGGCCCGCGCAAGGACGACTTCAACATGCGCTGGATCGCGTCGATGGTCGCGGACGTTCACCGCATCCTGAACCGCGGCGGCGTGTTCATGTACCCCGCCGACAAACGCACGCCCGATCGTCCGGGCAAGCTGCGCCTGTTGTACGAAGCGAACCCAATGGCCTTCATCGTCGAACAGGCCGGCGGCGCTGCGACGGATGGCGAACAACGTATCCTCGACATCGTTCCGACCAACCTGCATCAGCGCGTGCCGGTGTTCCTCGGATCGAAAAACGAGGTCGACCGCGTGACGCGCTATCACTCGGAAATTAATTGACCGTAGGGTGTTGCCAAACTCGCCGGAAGGTCCTTATAATCTCGTTTCTCTGATGCCGGAATAGCTCAGACGGTAGAGCAGCGCATTCGTAATGCGAAGGTCGGGGGTTCGATTCCTCTTTCCGGCACCAACAGAATCAAGCACTTAGCCCAGTCCTAACGACTGGGCTTTTTGTTTTGCAAAGCTATGTAACCCGTGTGTAACCCGATTCAGTCAATGAGCAGCGACCGAAAGCACCTCATTGAGAAACTACCAGCGGTGCGTCACTGACTTGCCTTGCCATTTATTGAGAATTGCATCCCCGTCTCGACGGGA
>Ga0302178_10001019_pt1 | contig 24419 bp, 18 predicted proteins | sample I_Palsa_E1_3_FD_198790 | JGI IMG/M metagenome (GOLD analysis project Ga0302178, IMG submission 198790) | Peat permafrost microbial communities from Stordalen Mire near Abisko, Sweden - I_Palsa_E1_3 | ecosystem: Environmental > Terrestrial > Soil > Palsa > Peat permafrost | place: Sweden... | reverse complement strand
TACGACCGGGTCTCCAAGGACCTGCTGCTCGGCTCCTTTTCCGGCGGTACCGACCTGTGCACGGGCTTCGTGGGTCCCTGCCCGCTGCTCCCGGTCCGGGCCGGCATCATCTCCGGCCGCTGCCTGGGCGCGGCGGTGCACGCCTACGACGAGAACGCCCAGCCGGTCGTCGGCCAGGTCGGCGAGCTGGTCATTACCCAGCCGATGCCGTCCATGCCGGTCGGTTTCTGGAACGATCCCGGCGGCGTCCGGTACCGGGAGAGCTACTTCGACGTCTACCCCGGGGTCTGGCGGCACGGCGACTGGATCGAACTGCTGCCCGACGGCGGGTGCGTCATCTACGGCCGGTCCGACGCCACCCTCAACCGCGGCGGGGTCCGGATGGGCACCAGCGAGTTCTACCGCGTGGTCGAGGGCTTCGCCGAGGTCGGCGACAGCCTGGTGGTGGACACCGGCCAACTCGGTGCGCAGGGGCGGCTAATGTTGTACGTGGTACCCGCGGCGGGCTGCGAACTCGACGACGACCTGGTCGCCCGGCTCCGTGCCGCGCTCCGGTCCCAGCTCTCACCGAGGCATGTGCCGGATGAGATCCACCGGGTGCCAGGTATCCCGCGGACGCTGTCCGGGAAGAAGCTAGAGGTGCCAGTGCGCAAGATCCTGCTCGGGACTGAGCCGGAGCGAGCCGCCGACCCGAACGCGCTGGCCGACCCCGAAGCCCTCGCCTACTTCACGAGGTTCCGGACGCCTGATCCACCGCGGTTACTTTAAGAAACGACTCCGTCACAATGGGGTGGCAGAGTCGTTCCGGGTCAGCACAGCACCAAACCACAAAGGAGTGGACAGTGGACGCGATGGCGGACAGCGCCGATCTCGAGACCAGGGAAGCCCTCCTGGTCAAGGCAGCCCAGGCCTGGCTGGACGATCCCGCGCTGGACCCCGCCCTGCTGGGCGGTGAAGGCGACAGCGTCCTGTGTTACCTGCGCGCCTACTACCACCGGGTCGCGACCGAGGACCTGCCCTCGCCCTCGCGGCTGGCGGCGGTCGCGCAGGCCCACGCCGAGCTCGGCCTGCTCCGGCCGCAGGGCCGGGCGCTGGTCCAAGTCCGGGCGCCGGGGCATGCTCATCTGGACTCGGTCACCCCGGCCAGCCTGGTGGTGGACATCGTCACCGACGACATGCCCTACCTGGTCGACTCGGTCACGACCCGGCTGAACCGCCATAAGGCCGAGATCCAGCTGCTGATCCATCCCCTGCTGAGCGTGCGCCGGGACGTCACCGGCGCGCTGCGCGAGATCGTCGGCGTGTGCAGCGATGCCGCGGCCCAGGACAAGCCGGGCGACGGCGCGGCTGCCGCCGGTGAGCTGACCGAATCGTGGATCCACGTCGAGCTCGAACCGCCCGGCGACGGCGTCACGGCCGAAGGGCTGGAGGCGGACCTGCGCCACGTGCTCGAGGACGTGCGGGTGGTGGTCGAAGACCAGCAGCGGATGGCGGCGACGGCCCGCGGGCTGGCCAACGGCCTGGCCGAAGAGCCCGGCAGTTCAGCTGGGGGGGACGACCCCCCCAGCGACGACGTGGCCGAGTTCGGCGCCCTGCTGCGCTGGCTGGCCAGCGGCTACTTCACCTTCCTCGGCTATCGCGAGTACGACCTGATCCGGTCCCCGGAGGGCGCCGGCCTGCGCCCGGTGCCAGGAACCGGGCTCGGCATCCTCCGGCACGACCGCCAGGGCGGCCACTCGCTGCGTAAGATGTCCAGCCAGGTCGCGCGCCGGGCCCAGGATCCGGACGAGCGGCTGGTGCTGGCCAAGGCGAACTCCCGGTCCACCGTGTACCGGGCCAACTACCTGGACTACGTCTCGGTCAAGAAGCTCGGCCCGGACGGGACGGTCATCGGGGAGTACCGCTTCCTCGGCCTGTACACGCACGCGGCGCACACCGCGCCCATCGCCGGCATCCCGGTGATCCGGGGCAAGCTGGCCTACGTCCTGGCCGAGGCCGGGCTGTCCCGGGACAGCCACGACGGCAAGGACCTGATCGAGATCCTCGAGGACTATCCGCGCGAAGAACTCTTCGAGATCTCGGCCGAAGAGCTCACCCCGATCGCGCTGGGCGTGCTGCGGCTGAGCGAACGCAAGCAGACCCGGCTGTTCCTGCGCCGGGACCGCTACGGCCGGTACATGTCCTGCCTGGTGTACCTGCCGCGGGACCGGTACACCACCAAGCTCAGGCTCCGCGCGCAGGACATCCTCACCCAGGCGCTGAACGGGGCGTCGGTCGACTACAGCGCGACCATCGGCGACTCGGCCCTGGCCCGCCTGTACGTGGTGGTCCGGGGCGAGCGGGGCCGGCCGGTCCCGCACGTGGACACGGCCGCGCTGGAGCGCAGGCTGGCCGCCGCGGTCCGGTCCTGGGACGAGGACCTGTCCGCCGAGGCGATCCGGGTGCTCGGCGAGGAGCGGGCCAGGACGCTGCTCGAGCTGTGCGGGGCGAGCATCCCCGAGACGTACAAGGCGGACATCTCCGCGCAGGACGCGGTCGACGACCTGACCACGATGCTCGGGCTGCGGGAGGCGGGCCTGCAGTTCGCGGTCCGGCTGGTCGAGCACGTGGAGCGGTGGGCGCTGGTGATCTACCGGTCGGGCTCGCCGATCACGCTGTCCGACGTGCTGCCGCAGCTGCAGCACATGGGGCTCGAGGTGGTCGACGAGCACCCGTACCAGTTCGCCGGGAGCTCGAGTGCCGGGTCGTTCTGGATATATGAATTTGGTCTGAGGCCTCCGGCGGCGGCCGCGGCCGGCAGTCTGCGGCTGGTCTTCGAAGAGGCCCTGACCGCGCTGTGGCACGGCGAGACCGAAGACGACGGGTTCAACGCGCTGGTGCTGACCGCGGGCCTGACCTGGCGCGAGGTGACGCTGCTGCGGGCGTGCGCGAAATACCTGCGCCAGGGCGGCGTGCGGTTCAGCGAGGACTACGTGCAGCGGGTGCTGCGGTCCAATCCGGCCATCACCCGGCTGCTGGTCCGGCTGTTCGAGTCCCGGTTCGACCCGGCCAAGCAGGACGGCGCGGCCGAGCGCTGCGAGGCCATCTTCGAGGAGATCCGCGGCCAGCTCGACGAGGTGGTCAGCCTCGATCACGACCGGATCCTGCGCACGTACCTGGCGCTGATCGACGCGACGTTGCGGACCAACTACTACCGGACGCAGAGCCCGGGCGGCGCCGAGGGGCCGCGTCCCCTGGTGCTCAAGCTCGCCCCCAGCACCATCCCGGGGCTGACGCAGCCGCGGCCGAGGTTCGAGATCTACGTCTTCTCGCCGCGGCTGGAGGCGGTGCACCTGCGCTTCGGCCGGGTGGCGCGCGGCGGGCTGCGCTGGTCGGACCGGCAGGAGGACTTCCGCACCGAGGTCCTCGGGCTGGTCAAGGCCCAGGAGGTCAAGAACGCGGTCATCGTCCCGTCCGGGGCCAAGGGCGGTTTCGTGTGCAAGCGGCTGCCCGATCCGTCCGATCGCGAGGCGTACCAGGGCGAGGTCCTGGCCTGCTACAAGACGTTCATCGCCGCCATGCTCGACGTGACCGACAACATCGAGGCCGACCAGGTGGTGGCGCCGCCGGAGGTCGTCCGGCGGGACGGCGACGACCCGTACCTGGTCGTGGCCGCGGACAAGGGCACCGCGACGTTCTCCGACACGGCCAATGAGATCGCCGCCCGGTACGGCTTCTGGCTGGGCGACGCGTTCGCCTCCGGTGGCTCGGAGGGCTACGACCACAAGAAGATGGGCATCACCGCGCGCGGCGCCTGGGAATCAGTCAAGATCCACTTCGCGGCGCTGGGGATCAACCCGGACACCGACGACTTCACCATGACCGGCATCGGCGACATGTCCGGCGACGTGTTCGGCAACGGGGTGCTCCTGTCCGAGCACATCAAGCTGGTCGCGGCGTTCGACCACCGGCACGTGTTCATCGACCCCGACCCCGATCCGGCGGCCAGCTTCGCCGAACGGGCCCGGATGTTCGCGCTGCCCCGGTCCTCGTGGGCCGACTACGACGCGGCCCTGATCTCGCCCGGCGGCGGGGTCTGGCCGCGCAGCGTGAAGTCGGTGCCGGTGTCGCCGCAGGCCCGCACGGTGCTCGGCCTCGACGCCGGGGTGAACGCGCTGCCGGTGGACGAGCTGATCTCCGCGATCCTGGCCGCCCCCGTCGACCTGCTGTGGAACGGCGGGATCGGCACTTACGTGAAGGCCAGCCACGAGTCGCAGGCCGACGCGGGGGACCGGTCGAACGACGCGGTCCGGGTCGACGCGTCGCGGCTGCGCACCCGGGTCATCGGCGAGGGCGGCAACCTGGGCCTGACCCAGGCGGCCCGGATCGAGTACTCGCTCGGCGGCGGGCTGGTGAACACCGACTTCATCGACAACTCGGCCGGGGTCGACACCTCCGACCATGAGGTCAACATCAAGATCCTGCTGGCCGACGCGATCCGGGCCGGCGCCATCCCCGCGGCCGCCCGGCACCAGTTGCTGGAGGACATGACCGACGAGGTCTCCACCTTGGTCCTGCGGCACAACTACTCACAGAACATGGCGCTGGCCGCGTCCCGGGCCCAGGCTTCCTCCCTGCTGCACGTGCACGCCCGCTACCTGCGCAAGCTGGTCCGGGACAAGCAGCTCGACCCGGAGCGGGACGTCTTGCCGAGCGAGCGGGAGATCGCCGAACGCCGGTCGGCCGGCGGCGGCCTGACCACACCGGAGTTCGCCCTGCTGCTCGCGCACACCAAGATCTCCGCCGACGACGACGTGCTCGCGTCCAACGTGCCCGATGACCCGTACCTGCGCCGGGTGCTGGACGCGTACTTCCCGGCCCAGCTGCGGGCGCGGTTCGCGGACCGGATGGAAGCACATCCGCTGCGCCGCGAGATCATCACCACCTCGGTGATCAACGAGATGATCGACACGTCGGGCGTCACCTTCTTGTTCCGGCTGATCGAGGAGACGGGCGCCTCGGTGCCCAACCTGACCCGGGCCTGGCTGGTGGCCCGGGACGTGTTCGACATGCCGGCCTTCTGGCGCCAGGTCTCCGAGCTCGAGGGCCGGGTCAGCCTGGCGGCCCAGATCACCCTACTGCTCGAAGGGCGCAAGCTCACCGAGCGCGCGGTCCGGTGGCTGCTGCACAACCGGCGCCCGCCGTTCGACATCTCGGCCACCGTGGGCTTCTTCGCGGACGGGGTGCGGACCGTGCGGGCCGGCCTGCCCAAGCTGCTCACCGGCCGGGACCTGTCCGGCTTCGACGAACGCCGGGACTCCTACCTGGCCCTGGACGTGCCGCTGGACCTGGCCGAGCGGGTCGCGGCCATGGTGCCGACGTACTCCGCCTTCGACGTCGTGCAGGTCGCCTCGGTGGCCGGGCGGCCCGTCGAGGAGACCGCCGACGTCTACTTCGACCTCGCCGACCGGCTGCAGATCACCCGGCTGCGGGACCGCATCACCGCGCTGTCGCGCGAGGACCGCTGGTCGACCATGGCCCGCGGGGCCCTGCGCGACGATCTGTACGCCGCGCTCGCCTCGCTGACCCAGGACGTGCTCGGGGTCAGCGGTTCGGGGCTCCCGCGGACGCCGGAGGAGCGGCTCGCGGCCTGGGTGTCGCGCAACGAGGAGGCGGTCGCGATGGCGACCCAGATGCTCGGGGAGATCTGGGAGAGCGAGCGCTTCACGTTCACCACCTTGTCGGTGGCCCTGCGCGCCATCCGGACCCTGGTCGCCTCGAGCTCGCTACCGCAAGCCTGAACCCTGACCCCGCTAGTAAGTGTGCCCGTAGGTGGGGCCGCCGCTGCCCGCGACGACCTGGGCCTTAGCGCCGTGGGTGGTCGACGGCGGGTCGACGGCCGCGAACTCGTACGTCCAGTTCGCGTTCACCCCGTGATCGCCCTGCTGCGTAGCCGGCGTGGTGATGATCGGGGCGAAGCCGGCCGGTATCGAGATCAGCGCCCCGAATACGTTGCCCGGGTGCTCGATCGTCGTGTTCAGGTACATGGCGTAGAGCACGAGGGCCCCGCCGTCGGCGGTCCGCAACGCGAACTGCGGCAGCGCGGCCCCCTCGAGCAGCCACTCGTAGGTCAGGCCCTGCGCGGCGTACGAGTGATCCAGCGCGGCCGCCGTGGCATACAGCCCGGTGGTCTGCGGCCCGCTCGCGATCGCCGCGGCGGCCGGCGCGGCGGGTCCCTCGTCGACCACGGCCGCCTGGGTCGGTCCCACGATGTTCGGCGGCAGCAGCAGGCTCGAGTCGTGCGCGCTGACCTTGGTGGCGTAGCCGTCGCTGTCCAGGGCGATGGCCGGGAGCGGCTGGTCGAGCGCCGCGGACCCGTCCAGGGTCCACTGCTCGGCCGCGCTGATCCGCTGGAAGACCATCACCGTGTTGACCGCGGGCGCCCGCTGAGCGCCGGTGACGGTGGTGACCGGGACCGCCACCACGAACCATTGCGGGAAGTTCGCCAGGGCCGGCACGTAGAAGGTCGGCGTGCCGTAGCTGTACTGCGTCACCGGCGTCCCCGTCTTAGACAGGGCCGCGTACTGGGCGTGCAGGAGGGACCACTGCGCATCGGCGACGATCGAGAGCCCTTGCACCTGGTCGCCCTGCTTCGCGGCCGCCGTGCTGGCCGCGACGTAGGAGCTGTATTCGGACCGCGCCTGCCCGATGGTCAGGCTGTGCACCGAGCTGGTGACCGCCTGGGCCGGGGCCGGCGAGGAACACCCCGCGGCGCTCAGCGCGACCACCGCGGCCACCGCCGCCGACCCGAGAACCCCCAGGTACGCGAGCCTGGTCCTGCCCCTTCCAAGTGCCACGCTAACGGAGAATACCGGGTCTGCCCGCCGGATTCGGCGCGCCCAGGTGAGCTGACTGATATGCACGTGCGTCTCGCGTACAATTTCGGGCGTGGCAGGTCTGGATCCGGCCGATGAGATCGCGGCACTGAAGTCGAAGCTCGCCAGCATAGCGGCGGTGCTCGACCCTGACGCCATGCGGACAGAGGCGGAAGGCCTGCGCGAACAGGCTGCCGATCCGGAACTATGGACGGACCAGGACCGGGCGCAGAAGGTGACCCGCCGGCTGTCCTACCTGGAGGCCGAACTGGCCCGGCTGGCCGGCCTGCACCAGCGGCTCGGCGACACCCAGGTGCTGTTCGACCTGGCCGAGAGCGAGAACGACCCGCCCACCCGCGACGAGGCGATGCGCGAGCTGTCCGCCCTGCGCAGGGAGATCGACGGGCTCGAGGTACGGACCCTGCTGAACGGCGAGTACGACGCCCGGGAGGCGCTGATCTCGATCAACGCTCAGGCGGGCGGCGCGGACGCGGCCGACTTCGCGGAGAACCTGCTGCGGATGTACCTGCGCTGGGCGGAGCGGCACAAGTACCCGACCGAGGTGTACGACACCTCGTACGCGGAGGAGGCGGGGATCAGGTCGACCACCTTCGCGGTGAACGCGCCCTACGCCTACGGCACGCTGCGCGGCGAGCACGGCACGCACCGGATGGTCCGCATCTCCAAGTACGACAACCAGGGCCGCAGGCAGACCTCGTTCGCCGGGGTCGACGTGATACCGGTGGTAGAGCAGACGGACCACATCGAGATCCCCGAGGACGAGATCAGGGTCGACGTGTTCCGCTCCAGCGGGCCCGGCGGCCAGGGGGTCAACACGACCGACTCGGCGGTCCGCATCACCCACCTGCCCACCGGGATCGTGGTCTCCTGCCAGAACGAGCGCAGCCAGATCCAGAACCGGGCCTCGGCCATGGCCGTGCTGCAGGCCAAGCTGCTCGAGCGGCGGCGGCAGGAAGATGCCGAGCAGATGCAGGCCCTGCGCGGCGACGGCGCCCGCGCCTGGGGCACCCAGATCCGCAACTACGTCCTGTACCCCTACCAGAACGTCAAGGATGTGCGGACGGGCATGGAGACGGGTAACGCCGTCGCGGTCCTAGACGGCGAGATCGATGAGTTCATCGACGCCGAGATCCGCTGGCTGCGCCAGAACGGCCGGTAGAGCCTCCCTGCTACCCGTGCAGGTGAATAGCCAGCAGCAACAGCACGGTCAACCCCAGGATGACAGCCGCGATGAGCTGCGGTGAGGCGTTGAAGTGCTGGTGGTGGACGTGCTGACGCGCGGCGCGACACGCCGCGCACCGGCCTTCGACGACCGGTCCGGCGCACGAAGCGCAGATCAGGTGTTCACAGCTCATCGGAACCCTTTCCGGCTGGCCCGCGCCCCGCCACTTGCCGCGTGTTACGGCCTTAGCTGCCAGTTTCCCTCTAGACTGTTCCCTGGCCTAACCAAGGTTACCCGCATGTCGCCGGAGTTGGCGGCGTCCGGCCCGCGAAACGCCTACCTACAGCGCTGTGATGGTCCCGTGATCAATTTCGATAACGTCACCAAGGTGTACCCGAATCAGTCCCGGCCCGCGCTGGAGAGCGTGAACATATCGGTGGCCAAGGGCGAGTTCGTGTTCCTGGTCGGCCCGTCCGGGTCGGGAAAGTCGACGTTCCTCCGGCTGGTGCTGAAGGAGGAGCGGCCGTCAGAGGGCCGGATTCACGTGGCGGGCCGGGATCTCGCGCGCCTCACGAACTGGAAGGTGCCCTACCTGCGCCGGCGGATCGGCTGTGTGTTCCAGGATTTCCGGCTGCTGCCGAACAAGAACGTCTACCAGAATGTGGCGTTCGCTCTGGAGGTCATCGGCAAGCAACGGCGTTTCATCCGCAAGGTCGTTCCCGAGGTGATCGACCTGGTGGGCCTGGAGGGCAAGCACGACCGGATGCCCGACGAACTGTCCGGCGGCGAGCAGCAGCGGGTCGCGATGGCCCGGGCCTTCGTCAACCGGCCCATGATCCTGCTCGCCGACGAGCCGACCGGGAACATCGACCCGGCCACGTCGATCGGCATCATGAAGGTCCTCGACCGGATCAACCGGACCGGGACGACCGTGGTGATGGCCACGCACGACGCGGCCATCGTCGACTCGATGCGTAAGCGGGTGATCGAGCTGGAATACGGCAAGGTCGTCCGCGACCAGTCGCGCGGGGTGTACGGCCAGGCATACTGACCTGTCATCGCGGCGCGGCGGACCCGCCATCGCCTAGGACTACAAGGGATCAGAAAGCATGCGCTCACAGTTCGTCCTCCAGGAAATCTGGATCGGGCTGCGCCGGAATCTCACCATGACGATGGCGCTCATCGTGGTCGTGGCCATCAGCCTCTCCCTGCTCGGTACCGGTCTGCTGTTCGTCAAGCAGGTGGACAGGACGCGAACCTACTGGCAGAACAAGGTCGAGCTCTCGATCTACCTGTGCATCAAGACGAGCCCGGAACCGACGTGCCAGGAGAACGGACCCGCGAGCGATGCCGAGCGGCAGCAACTAAAGCAGCAACTGCTCGCCATGCCCCAGGTCCAGAACGTGTACTACGTGTCCCAGCAGCAGGCCTACTCCGAGTTCAGGCAGTATTTCTCCAACGAGCCGGCCCTGGTCCAGGACACCCAGGAAGGTGACATCCCCGACTCGTTCGAGGTCAAGCTGCGCAACCCCGAGGCCGACTACAACATCGTGGCCAGCGCGATCACTGGCGCCCCTGGGGTGGAAACCGTGGTCGACGAGATGACCATCCTGGACAAGTTCTACCGGCTCCTCGACGGCGCGAGGAACGCGGTGGTCGTCATCGCCCTGATCCTGATCGTGGCGGCGATCCTGCTGGTGGCCAACACGATCAGGCTGTCCGCCTTCAACCGCCGCCGAGAAACCTCGATCATGCGGCTGGTCGGCGCGTCCAACTTCTATATCCAGCTGCCGTTCCTCTTGGAGGGGACCATCGCCGGGCTGATCGGCTGGGCCATCGCCGCCGGGCTCCTGGTGGCGGTTAAGTCGCTCATGCTGGATAGCCTGGGACAGTACTTCTCCTTCAACGTAGGTTTGTCCGTCGGCGACCTCATCGAGGTCATCCTGTTCTCGATGGCCGTCGGGGTGCTGCTGTGCGGGGTGACGTCTTTCCTGACGCTGCGCCGCTACCTGCGGGTTTAACCGGGAGTGGCGGGGCGTGCTGACGGGAGGGACGTGGCTCGGGAGCAAGGGCGGAAGGCCATCGCCCGTAACCGGCGTGCCTACCACGACTACCACATCGAGGACACCTACGAGGCGGGCCTGGTCCTGACCGGCACCGAGGTGAAGTCGCTGCGCGCTGGACGTGCGTCGCTGGCGGATGGGTTCGCGCAGATCACCGACGGCGAGGCGTGGCTGCACAACGTGCACATTCCCGAGTACACGCAGGGTACGTGGACCAATCACACCCCGCGCCGGATCAGGAAGCTGCTGCTGCACCGCAAGGAGATCGACCGGCTGGCGGCCAAGGTGTCCGAGCAGGGCCTGACGCTGATCCCGCTCTCGTTGTACTTCAAGGACGGCAACGTCAAAGTGGAGTTGGGTCTGGCCCGCGGCAAACGCACCTACGATAAGCGGCAGGACCTAGCACGGCGGGACGCAGCCAGGGAAATAGACCGAGCGCTGAAACGGCGAAGGTGACGGGCAGGCGGATCGTGTCCTGGAGTTCGAACGAGCGCGGCGGCCACGCCAGGCCGCGGGACCCCGCCATGCCCGACCCACGCCAGTCAGACCCCCCCCGCCCCTCTGACCCCGACACCCCCACCGCCCCCTTCACCCCCTTCACCCCCTTCACCCCCACCAGCCCCGACGGCCCCACTAACCCCGACGGCCCCGTCATCCCCCCCAGCTTCGGCGCCCGCGTTCTCCCTGGTGTTTCCCCTAGCTCCGGCGGCCCGGTCTTCCCTGTTGATCCCGCCAGCCTCGGTCCTGTCCTCCCCGTTGTCCGTCCTGACCCTGTTGTTCCTCCTGGCCTCGCCGCTCCCGCTGACCCGGTCAGCCCCAGTGGTCGCGTTGCACCCGGTGTACCGCGCCGGGCCCGGTCGGCCCGGCACGGGTCCGCGGGTTCGTCAGGCTCCGGCCGCCGGTCCGCGCCTGCGAGCCGGCAGGTCAAGCGCGCGCGGATCGCGGGGCTGGCCATCGTCGCCGTCGGGATACTAGTGATCGGCCTGGCCACGGGTTTCGGCACGGAGCTGTCCGCGGAGCCCACCGCGCAGGCGTTCCTGCTCGCCTGGCAGCAGCAGCACTACGCCGCCGCGGGCGCGCTGACCACGGCCTCGCCGGGTACCGCGGCCGCCGACCTGAAGGCCACCTTCGCGCAGCTCGACGCCACCCAGCTGTTCCTGACCATGGATTCGATTACCCAGCACGGCGGTACCGCGGAAGCGTCCTTCACCGCCTCGGTCGATCTGGCCGAGGAGGGGCGGGTCTGGACGTACCACGGCTCGTTCGGGCTGATCCGGACCGACGGCACCTGGACGGTGCGGTGGGCGCCGAGCGTGGTCTACCCGGGCCTCGGCCAGGGGCAACGGCTGGCTGTGGTGACGCAGTTCCCCGATCGCGCCGCCGTGCTCGACGCCGAGGGACAGCCGCTGCAGGTGCCGAGCCCGGTCTACGTGGTGGGCGTGATGCCCTCTGCCCTGACCAACCCGGCCGCGACGGCCGACCGCTTCGCCACCGCGACCGGGCTGGATTCCGGGCAGGTGCTCGGCCAGATCAGCGCGGCCCCGCCGAACCAGTTCCTCAAGCTCGCTTCGCTCGATCCCGCGACGTACTCGAGCCTGCGCCCCGAGCTCCGCGACGTGCCCGGCCTCGTGGTTCAGCGGCAACGAGCGCGGCTGTTTCAGGCCGAAGCCGGCGGACTGGTCGGTGCGGTGGGCAACGAAACCAGCCCGGTACTGCGCAATGAAGGCGCGTTCTACCTGCCCGGCACCACCGTCGGGCTGTCCGGCCTGGAAGAGAAGTATCAGCGTCAGCTCCTCGGCATGCCGACGACCGAGGTCGTCGCGGTGACCTCGACCGGCCGCCAGGTGGGCGTGCTCGCGCGGTGGCCGGGTGTGGCTGGCACTCCGGTGCGCACCACGATCAGCTCGAAGGTGCAGGGCGCAGCGCTGGCCGCGCTGGGCGGAGTATCCAGCTCAGGGGAGATCGTCGCTGTCCAAGCGTCCACCGGAGAGGTGCTTGCGGTGGCCCAGCGCCACGCGTCCGGCGCGCCCGCCGCGGACGCGCTCAACGCCAGGCTGACGCCGGGCACCGCGTTCACCATCGTGTCGGCCGCCGCGTTGCTGGGGACCGGGGTCAGGGCGGGGACCCAGATCTCCTGCGAGAACTCCTTCACCGTCGGCGGGCAGACCTTCACCAGCGACGCGACCGGCGCGACCAAGTCCTTCAGCGACGACTTCGCCGATGGCTGCGGCACGGCCTTCGCGGGACTCTCCGAACGCCTCACGACCGGCCAGTTCGACCAGGTGGTAAAGGGCTTCGGCATCGGATCCGACTGGTCCTCCCTGCCGGTTCCCGCCTTCTCCGGGTCGGTCCCGTCCGCGGCGGGCGTGGCCGCCCTGGCCGCCGAAACCATCGGCCAGGGCAACGTCCAGATGAGCCCGCTGTCCATGGCCATGGTCGCCGCCGCGGTGGACTCGGGCAGCTGGCATACCCCGCAGTTCGTCGAGGGTTCGCCAGACCCCTCGGGAACCGCCCTGAACCCCAGCGGCGTGTCCGAGCTGCACAGTCTCATGCGCAACGCGGTCCTCTCGGGTGACGCGCGAGCGGCCAGCCAGCCGGGGACGCCGGTCTACGGCCAGGTCGGCCTGGTCCACACCGGATCGACCTGGACTAGCTGGTTCGTCGGCTTCCGCCGCGACATCGCCTTCACCGTCATCGAGTCGGGCAAGACGTCGCAGCTTTCCGCCGCCGCGCTGGCCGGCGCGTTCCTGTCAGCCCTCGGCAACTGACCTCCGCTTCGAGTCCAGCCCAACACCAGCCAGAGTCGCAGCACAAGCCCTCACACGTGCACCCCGCCCGCACCACGTGCACCCCGCCCGCGCCACCCGCCGGGCCCGCACGCTCCGGCGCCAACCGGTCCGATGCTCCATCGTGCCGGTTATGACCGGCTCTATGCTCCATCGTGCCGGTTCGCCCTGACCGACAGGAGCCGGGCCGACAGCGGCCGGTCACTTTGCGTTATGAAAATGTGACCAAAAGTTGCGAAGAGTAAGCAACCGTGCCAGTGCTCACGAGCGTCCTCACGTGTGACTGGGATTCGCTCGGGGGTTGCGGCCCAGTCAACGTTAAGGTCCGGGCCTCATCTCGGGGGAGACCCGGCCATCAGACCGGCTCCGACCCTGCCGGTCGGCCCCTGCGGGCGCGTTTCGGCCACCGCCAGCGCTCGCAGGGGCCATTTCTCTTGAGCGCCCCACTCCTGCCCCAGACCGGCGCGCCACTCCGGACCGGCGCGCCACTCCGACCGGGCGCACCACCCCGGACCGGGCACGCCACGTCGGCCAGGCGCGCCACCCCCGGCCAGCCGCGCCACGCCGGCCGGGAATTCCGGTTGGCTGGCGTGAGTTGTAGGTAGACGGTCCAGTACGGCAGAATGTATCGCGCTGGCCGCACAACTAAATAGGGGGGTGAACGGTTTCGACTTTGGTGGTTGAACCAGGGGAAGCGGGCCGAGGGTTGCAGTTATGACCTCGTAAATCCTGTGACTGCAAACCAATAAGTGCCAACACATCGCGCACTGACCTCGCTCTCGCCGCTTAAGACGAGTTAGAGGTCTGTCAGCCCGGGGATGCCTTCGACCCGGTGCCTGGCATCAGCTAGGAGGATTACTACCTGACCCGGTCGCGGGGCCAGGCGGGACATCAAACAGCGGCTGAGCCTGTCGGCGCCTTGCTTGCGTGATCGCCGGGGCTGAGAAAAGCACAGCAAGCTGCGCCCGGAGAAGCCCTGGTGATGCACCGAAGGACGCGGGTTCGATTCCCGCCACCTCCAAGAGTGCTCGAGGTCCAGCCTTGAGCATTGTTGGAGGTGTCCGAGGCCCCCGATGACAAGTAACGAGCTTTCGTGTCCGGCCTGCGACGGCCGCTCAGGCGGATGCTCGGGTGGATGCTCCAGCATCCGCTGCTGACGGAAGCCCGGCAGCAGCCGGGCCAGCACCAGCGCGCCCGCGATACACGCCAGGCCGCCAGACACCACCGATACCGTGTTGCCGAAGGCGGTCGCGACCGCCCCGGACTCCACGTCCCCGATCCGGGGGCCGCCGGTCACCACCGCGGTCTGCAGCCCGGACAGCCGGCCCCGCAGGGCGTCCGGCACGGCCTGCTGGATGATCGTGTTGCGGAACACCGCCGAGATCACGTCGGCCCATCCGGCCACCGCCAGCAGCGCCAGTGCGCCGGGCAGCCAGGACACCAGCCCGAAGCAGGTGATGGCGACGCCCCAGATCAGGACCGCGACGATGACGGCCAGCCCCTGACGACGGACCCGGCTCACCCAGCCAGTGGTGAGCGCGCCGACCAGCGCGCCCGCGCCGGGAGCGGCGTACAAGAATCCGAGGGTCGACGCTCCGCCGCCGAACAAGGTCGTCGCGAGCGCCGGGAACAGCGCGCGCGGCATCCCGAACACCATGGCGTTGATGTCGATCAGGTACGCGCCCTGGATGGCCTGGCGACCCCGCACGAATCTGAGGCCCTCGACGATGGAGCGCAGACCGGGCCGGTGGTCCGCCGCTCCGGCGGGAGGCTGCGGGGAAAGCAGGAAGGCCGCCAGCAACGCCGCGCCGAAGCTGGCCACGTCCATCCAGTAAACAAACCTGACCCCGGCCCCGGCCAGCAGCAGCCCGGCCACGGCCGGGCCCACCACCAGACCGAACTGGAACAGGGACTGGAAGATCGCGTTCGCGGCCGACATCTCGGACCGCTGGACTAGGTTCGGGATGATCGCCCCGCGCCCGGAGCTGTCCAGCCCGGCGAACCCGGCCGTCAGGGCCGGGAGGACGAACAGCGGCCACAGCGCGGTACCCAGGTCGGCGTTGACCGCCAGGCCCGCGCTGCAGCAGGCCATCAGCACCTGCGCGAGCATCAGCAGGCGGCGGCGGTCCATGGCGTCGACTACTGATCCGCCCAAGAGCGCTCCGCCGATCAGCGGGAAGAGCTGGGCCAGCGACACCAGGCCTACGTCGAGGGACGAGTGGGTCAGCTGGTACACCTGGTACGGCACCGCCACCGTAGTCAGCTGGGTGCCGAGCACGGACACGAGCTCGCCGAGGACCAGCAGGCGCAGATCGCGTGACCGCCGCAGCGGGCTCAGGTCGATGAGCACACGCCGCACCGCCCGAGCCCGCCGCTCGGCGCTTTTCTCCAACTTCGCTTCCTCCCGTACCGCCCCGGAGCTCAAACCAGGCCGGCGGGCCCGCCCCACGGCTCAGACCAGGCTCCCGGGGCGCCGGCCCGCGCTCAGCAGATTTGATCACGCGCCGCGCCGGCGTAATCGCTCAACGGCCGGCGAAAAGCCTGCTGCGCGCCCCCGGACGGCAGCGAGCATGACCGATCATTACCATTCTGCTTCCGAACACGGGATAATAGGGCGACAGATAGGAACGGTTGTGACTGGCCGGTTCCGCCGCGGGCACCCGGGATTGCAGCGCGCAGCGCCTGAGGGCGTGGTGCTCGCCGAGGTGCAGCGCATGGAGCCGGGAGGAAGGGGATGGGAGAATGGCGGCGATGAAGCCGCGGACGGGCGACGGTCCGCTCGAGGTCACCAAGGAGGGGCGCGGCATCGTGATGCGGGTCCCGCTTGAAGGCGGCGGGCGCCTGGTTGTCGAACTGACGGCGGACGAGGCGGCTAAGCTTGGCGACGCCTTGAAGTCCGTGGTCGGGTGACCGGGCCTAGTCACCCCTCTTGACCGCGGCGAGCAGGCCATTGCCCAGCGGCACCAGCACCGGGACGAGCCGGTCATCCCCGCGTACCTGGTGAGCGAGGTCGGTGGTGCCGTCGAAGACCTCGGGGTCGTCCCGGAGCGTTGCCGTCGGCAGCGCGTTATTGAAGGCCACGACGCCGCCGGGCCGCAACAGCCGCAGCGCGGCGATCAGGTAATCCGGATAGTCTCGCACATCGGCGTCACAAAAGACCATGTCGTAGGTGCCATCGGAGAGCCGGGGAAGCACGTCCAGCGCCCGGCCCAGGATTAGGCGGCATTGGTTTTGCGCGAAGCCGGCCTGGGTGAACGCTTTCCGCGCCATTCGCTGGTATTCCGGCTCGATATCAACGCTGGTGAGCGTGGAGCCGGGGCGCATTCCGCGCAGCAGCCAGATGCCGGAACTGCCGCAGCCGGTACCGATCTCGACCGCGGTCCTGGCCCCGACCGAGCAGGCCATGAAGCGTAGCGTCGCGCCTACCGCCGGTTGCACCGGCTCGGTGCCGCCCAGGTCGGCCGCATACGCCCGGGCGGCCAGCAGTGGCTCGTCTTCGGGTATGTATTCAGCGGCATAGGCAAGTGGCGTCATCCGCAGCAGCCTAGCGCCAGATGCGCAGGTCCGGGAACTCTCCCGGGTCCCGGGCCGTTACCTAGGCGATATCGGCCGTCCTCTGCGGTCCTCATGGCCGCGCCGTCGGCCTCTCGGTCCCCAACTGGCGCAACGGAAGAATCCAGGGCACGATGGTAAGAGTCGTGGCAATCTGCGACCCGGAGGGCGGTTCGTTGGAGGAGGCCAGGGCTCTGGAACCCGCGCCGACACAGCCTGCTCAGCCCGAGTGGAACCTCCCGACGTGGGAGGACATCGTCCGGACGCATTCCGCTCGGGTCTACCGGCTCGCCTACCGGCTGACCGGCAATCCGCACGATGCCGAGGATCTCACCCAGGAGGTCTTCGTCAGGGTCTTCCGGTCGCTGTCCAGTTACACCCCCGGGACGTTCGAGGGCTGGCTGCACCGCATCACCACCAACCTGTTCCTGGACTGGGCCCGGCGCAAGCAGCGGATCAGGTTCGAGGGCCTGGCCGACGAAATGGCTCACCGGCTGCCCGGCTCCGAGCCCACGCCCGCGGAGGCCTTCGATGACAGTCACCTCGATGACGACGTCCAGGCGGCGCTGAAGGCCCTCCCGCCGGAGTACCGCGCCGCCGTGGTGCTCTGCGATATCGAAGGGTTCTCGTACGAAGAGATCGCCGCCACGCTGGGCGTCAAGCTGGGTACGGTGCGCAGCCGGATCCACCGCGGGCGAGCTCAGCTACGGGCCGCACTCGAGCACCGAAGGCCGGCCCCGGTCACGGCCACCGGAGCCGCCCACGGCAGGGCCACCGACGCTGGAGCCACTCACGGCAGGGCCACCGACAGCAAGGCAACCGAAGACAAAGGCACCGGAGCCCACGCCTGGGGCCAGGGACGCCGGCGTCAGAGCCTGGTACCCCGGCTGAAGCGGTCAGGTGGATCATGAGCCACCTCGGTGACCGCCTGTCGGCCTTGGTCGACGGCGAACTAGACGGAGCGGAACGCGATCGTGCGCACGCCCACCTGGCCAGCTGCCAGCAGTGCCGGACCGAGGCTGCCGAGCTCCGGGCGCTGAAGCAGAAACTCAGCATGCTCTTGTCCGGGGCCCCGGCCGAAGCGGCCATGACCCGGCGCCTGATCGCCATGACCGGTCCCGGCGGGCCGCTGCCACCGCGGCGGCGGCGGCTGCGCCTGGCGCCCGCTCCGCGGGCCGCGGGCCGGCGAGAGATTCTACGGCCGGGTTCCAGGGGACCGGTCCGCCGTCGCTACCTGGTGTTGGGCGCCCTGTCGCTCGTCGTCGGTCTGAGCACGGCCGCCTTCACCGCGGGCGGCGGCGGTGAGGCGGCGCCCGGGCCCAGGATCACGCCGCCGGTGGAGATGTACAGCGTCGAGCACGCGATCACCACCGGCGAGGTTCCGTTCACCGGCCCGTCGGGTCAGCCATCGCCAGGGGCATCGGTGGCCGACTCGGACGTGACCCAACCTTGAGGCCGCTGTGTTCGCCTTCAACTGCCCTGTAAACCACGGCCGCCCCGTAAACCACGGCCGCGGGCCAGCGCTGCTGCTAGCCGTGCTCGCGGTCGCCGTGCCTAGTTTCCTGGTCACCGCCTGCAGCGGCCAGCCCGCGGTCGGCGCGTCGCCGGACGCAGAAACCGCAGAAACCGTGGCGGCGCCGGCCGCGGGCACGCCGTCACCGACCACCCGGCGCCCGGCCAGCGCCCCGGCCAGCGCGTCGGCCAGCGCCCTGGCCGCACGCCTGCTGACGCAGGCGGCCCAGGCGGCGGTCGTGACCTCCTACCAGGGCGAGGAAATCATCTCGCACTCGGGCATGAGCGGCGGGACCGTGCTGGTGTCGGACATCTGGCACGCCAGCGGCGGCCAGACCGTGACCCGGACGCTGGTCGCCGGGACGTACTCCAGCAGCGAGCCCTACCTGTCCTCCGACACCGACGCGCAGTGGCCCGAAGGCGTGCTGGGCGTTACCACCCAGCTCGTGCACCTGCTCGAAATGCACTACGTGGTGGTGTACGCCGGAGTGGGCTCGGCCGACAACCGCGCGGCCCAGATCGTGGAGGCGCGGCGCGACAACGGCAGCCTGGCCGCGAGGTTCTGGCTGGACGACGCCACCAGGTTGCCGCTGGAGCGAGAGGTCTTCGACACCGCCTCGCACGTGATCAGCGAAGACGTGTTCTTCAACGTCCAGTTCTCCAAGCAGGCCCCGGCCGCCGCGCCGGCCGGCGGACCGTCCGATCCGCAGGGACCGTGGACCGATCCGCTCCCGGCTGCCCAGCTGCTTGCCCTGCGTTCTCATGGCTGGCTGGTCCCGCCCGAACTCCCCGGCGGTCTCTCGCTGTTCACCGGCGCGCAGACCCACACCAGTACCGGAGCCGTGCTTGACCTGGGCTATTCAGATGGCCTGTCGGTGGTCTCGGTGTTCGAGCAACGCGGCAACCTGGCCGCCAAGCTGACCGGCTGGCAGAAGATCACCGTGGCCGGCCACGCGATTTATGCCGCGGAGCCGGATCAGCGGTCCCTGACCTGGTCCAGCCGCGGCATGGTGTACACCGTGATGGCCGACGCGCCGGCCCAGACCGTCGACAACGTGATCAGTGTCCTGCCGCACGACACGCCGCCCGGCTTCTGGAAGCGGATGTCCCGCGGCTTCGCCCGGCTGGCATCGTGGGCCAACCCCTTCCGGTGACGGTGAGGTCCATAGCCCGGCTACGGTCCGCTCTGACACGGTTTAGAGTGGACGTACGAGTGCGTGACCTCACCAGCGCGACGGAGACCTGAGCGTGTTCGATCTGAATATCCCCAAGCTGCTTATCCTGGCGGTGATCGCGCTTATCGTCTTCGGCCCGAAGGAGCTGCCGAAGATCGCGTCCCAGGCCGGCCAAGCCCTGCGTGACCTGCGCCGGATCGCCGAAGGGGCCAAGAACGACCTGCGCGAAGGGCTGGGACCGGAGTTCGCCGACTTCGAGATCGAGGACCTGAACCCCAAACGGTTCGTGCAGAAGCACCTGTTCGACGACCTGAACGGGAACCACGGGGACTCCGCGGCCACGGCCGCCGCGCAAGCCGGCCGCCCGCGGGCCAACGGCGCGCCGCTCGCCCCCGGCGAGCGCGCCCCCTACGACATCGACGCCACCTGAACCCTTAAAAAACCGACTAGCGCGGCGTGAGCCCCAGCTGACGCCCAGCCAGGCCGCGGCGGCGGGCGCCGAGTTCGTCCGCGATCTTCCTCAGCGCGAGCGCCGCGGGCGAGTCGGGCTCGCCGAGCACGAGCGGGATCCCGGCGTCGCCGCCTTCGCGCAGCCGGACATCGAGCGGCACCTGACCGAGCAGCGGTACCTGCGTCCCGGTAATCCGGCTCAGCGCCTCGGCCACCGAAACTCCGCCGCCCGAGCCGAAGATCTCCGTCTGCTCCCCGCAGTGCGCGCAGACCAGGTAGGACATGTTCTCGATGACCCCGGCGATCCGCTGATGGGTCTGCGTCGCGATCGCTCCGGCCCGCTCGGCCACTTCCGCGGCGGCCAGCTGCGGGGTCGTCACCACCAGCAGTTCGGCCGAGGGGAGCATCTGGCCGACGGAGATGGCGACGTCACCGGTGCCGGGCGGCAGGTCGAGCAGCAGCACGTCCAGGTCGCCCCAGTACACGTCGGCCAGGAATTGCTGCAGCGCCCGGTGCAGCATCGGCCCGCGCCAGACCACGGGCGTGTTGCCCTTGGTGAACATGCCGATCGAGATGACCTTCACGTCGTGCGCCGACGGCGGCATGATCATGTTCTCGACCGGGGTCGGGCGGCCGGTGACGCCCAGCATCCGCGGCACCGAGTGGCCGTAGATGTCGGCGTCCACCACGCCGACCTTGTGGCCCGAGGCGGCCAGCGCCACGGCCAGGTTGACCGTGACCGACGACTTGCCCACCCCGCCCTTGCCGCTGGCCACCGCGTAAACCCGGGTCAGCGAGGCCGGCTGGGCGAACGGGATCTGCGGCTCGGGCCGCCCGCCGCGCAGCTGGGTCTGCAGGGCCTGCCGCTGCTCATCGCTCATCACGTCCAGGTCCACGCGGACCGAGGCCACGCCGGGCAGCTTGCTGACGGCCGCGGTGACCTCGCGGATGATGGTGTCCCGCAGCGGGCACCCCGCGACGGTCAGCCACACCTGCACGCGCACCGTCCCGTCCGGCGCGATGTCGATGCCCTTGACCATGCCAAGCTCGGTAATGGGCCGGTGGATCTCGGGGTCTTGCACGCCGTCGAGTGCCTTCGTGATCTGCTCGGCGGTCGGCGGGGACATCAGCGGGGGACTCATGAGTTCATGCTACGAACCCACGTCGTCTCAGCCTAATTATCCCGAACGAAACGTGGTACCTGCCGCTGGTCACCCAATGGTGTTGCGTGTGCAGCCCGTTGGCTCGCGGGTGAGGGTTACGCTCCTGGGATGGAGCGAGCGTATCGGGTTCGGCGATCGTGTCTGGCGGTGCCGGCCAGCAGCGAGCGGTTCATCGAGAAGGCGCGCGGCCTGCCCGCCGACGAGGTGTTCCTGGACCTCGAGGACGCCGTCGCGCCCGCCGCCAAGGCGCAGGCGCGGGCGAACGCGGCGGCCGCGGTCACCGGTGACTGGGGCGGCCGGGTGGTCGCGGTCCGGGTCAATGACGCGGCCACCCAGTGGGCTCACCGCGACGTGCTGGACGTGGTCTCCGGCGGGGGAGTAGACGCCGTCATCTTGCCCAAGGTGACGTCGCCAGACCACGTCGTATGGCTGGACCTGCTGCTCGGCCAAGTCGAACGAGAGGCGGGCCTGCCGGTCGGGCAGACGGGAATCGAGGCGCAGATCGAGGACGCCCGGGGCCTGGCCGCGGTGGACGCGATCGCGGCGGCGTCGCCGCGCCTGGAGGCGCTGGTGTTCGGGCCCGCCGACTTCATGGCCAGCGTCGGGATCCGGTCGCTGGACGTCGGCGGCCAGCCGGAGGGCTACGTCGGCGGCGACGCGTACCACTACGCGCTGATGCGGATCCTGATCGCGGCGCGCTCGCGGGGCGTGGCGGCTATCGACGGGCCGTACCTGAAGGTCCGCGACCTCGAGGGCCTGCGGCGGTCGGCCGCCAGCTCGGCGGCGCTCGGCTTCGACGGCAAGTGGGCGCTGCACCCGAGCCAGGTCGAACCCGTTAACCAGGCGTTCGCGCCCTCCGAAGCCGACTATTCGCGTGCCGCGGCGATCATCGAGGCCTACGACCACGCCACCACGGTCGACCAGCGCGGCGCGGTCATGCTCGGCGACGAGATGATCGACGAGGCCTCTCGCAAAATGGCCGAGGTCATCGTGGCCCGGGGAAACGCGGTCGCCCACGCCAAAATCGGTAAAGCACCGGAATGAGCTCCGATACATGCCGTTAAACCCGGCAGAGGTGACGACTGGTCCTTATGAATGACGGAAAGGAAGAAATAGGACGATCAATGCCGTCATTGGCTCAGAACACCCCAGTCGGTAAGGGCTTCGACCAAACCTTCCGTGATCGGCAGCCCCGCCAGGTCGCCGGACGCCACCCAGCGCGCCTCCGCCGCGTCGTCGCCCGCGCGGAGCGTTCCCCCGGTGATCGTGGCCCCGTAGTCCCTGATGTCGAGGACGTTGCCGCCCGGCGCGGGTCGCCGTACGCTGCCCAGCAGTGGTCCCGCCTGCACGTCCAGGCCGGTTTCCTCCCGCATTTCCCGGACCAGCGCTTCGGCGTCCGTCTCGCCCGGCTCGATCCGCCCGCCGGGCAGCGACCATAGCCCGGCGCCAGGCTCATGCCCGCGCTTGATGAGCAGGAGTCGCCCCTGATCATCTTTGATGACGGCGCCCACACAAGGGATCACGGATCCAGACACGCGGCTAAGTATCGGCGCTCCGGGTCAGGTCGGCAAGCGTGGTATCTTCCTGCTCATCTTTAGGTGGTCGCTGTCGGCGCGGCTTTAAAAGTTGCAATTCGGTCACGTCGGTGAATTATCGCGAGCCATGCCAACGGTTTACCCGCATCAGGCGTCCCTAGTGTGGGATAAAGAACCAGAGCTAGCGGGACCCACTCAGCGGGCGGCGCCGGATCCGCGTCACCACTCTGATCGGGCCTGGCTGGCAGGGGACTGACGCAGCTAGACGGCTTAGGCGGCCCCAGCCCGGTGACCGCAACTCACCGGGCGGGACCTTGACCCCCGGCCTGCACAGGAGGACGAGGATCTATGGACCATGGTAGCCGCCGTTGGCCCGATTGGTCTGTATTGGTTTCAGTCTGTAGTCGCAGTACGACAATTCCGCTATGTTTCGTTTTCCCTATTGAGCTTGCCCGATCCCTATAGGCCCCAACTTCATAGGCCCCAGAACTTCCGGGCTTGCCCGGGACTTTCCCTCTCCAGACTGTAAGACCGATCAGGTCAGCCGTTCCTGCCCTGGTCAGCCCACCGTGAGCCGGCAGCGTGCCGAGCCAGGTCGGAAGCCGTCCGACTGCGCGTGCTACGGGAGGCCAGCTCGACGCAGCCGTGCGCAGGGTACGGCTGTGGGTTCCAAGAGAGGAACAATCCATGTCCATCAAGAGCAAGGTGCTCGCCGCTGCGGCGACGCTGACCCTGGTCGGCGGCGTCGGGGTAGCGGGCGCGCTCACCGCAGGAACCGCCAGCGCGGCGACCCCGTCGTGCGGCAACTCCTGTGTCGACATCTTCAGCCACCAGTTCGGCACCCACGGGAACCCGAACTTTGTGGTCGACGTTCTGCGTCAGGGCGAGAAGGTCGGCCAGCCGATCATCCTGTTCCGCACCGCGAACTTCGACCCGGCCGAAGACTGGACCGCGGCATTCCAGGGCACCACGGCCGACTTCTTCGCGGCCGGCCTGGTCTCGGCTGACGTCGCGCTGCACTACGGCTGCATCCCGGCCGGCCTAGCCGGCGCCAACTTCCCGGACTGCTACGGCCAGAACACGATCGCCGTTAACGACCCGGCGTTCGAGATCGAGTACGCGCCGTTCGGCGTGGACTCCGGTCTGTGCATGGGCGTGGCCAGCACGGCTGTTCAGGAGGAGGGCGTTACGCTGCAGCCTTGTGGCGTGTCCTCCAAGACGGTGTGGATCGATGACATCTTCGACTCGCTGAACACTCTGTTCGGTGGGTACGTTCCGGTCATCAACGGCTCGGACACCAACTTCTCCCAGCCGTTCGTCCTGACCTACCCGAACAGTGGTTACCCGACCGACCTGCCGCGTCCGCAGCTGCAGGTTGACAACATCACCGGCTTCTCCAACTCCAGCCCGCCGTTCTTCATCCCGGGTCCGGAGCTGGGCACCGTTGATGTGAACCAGCTCTGGGGCGCCGACATCGGGATCCTCAAGTAGGCCTGAGCTCGGACTCTGACTGGTAACAAAGTGACGGTGACGTCGGTCCTCCGCGATGGCGGGTCGGCGTCACCGTCGTAGTACCTGGTGAAAGAGCACGTATACAAGATGCGTCGGCCGGTAAACCTTTTCGGCGGGCCCGGCGTCCTAATTGTCGGAGACTTCAGGGTTTCCTAAGGTCTTTCCCTCTCCAGACCGCAAGACCGATCTAGGTCAGCCGTTCCTGACCTGATCCGGCCACCGCGAGCCGGCAGCGTGCCGAGCATCGGGCAAGTTCCGATGCGTGCTGCGGGGGCCAGCTTGGCGCAGCCGTGCGCAGGGTACGGCTGCGAGTTCCCCGAGAGGAATCTTTACCCATGTCCATCAAGAGCAAAGTGCTCGCCGCTGCGGCGACGCTGACCCTGGTCGGCGGCGTCGGAGTAGCAGGCGCGCTCACTGCGGGAACCGCCGCGCGGCGACCCCGTCGTGCGGCAACTCCTGCATCGACATCTTCAGCCACCAGTTCGGCACGCACACTGAGCCGAACTTCGTGGTTGACGTGCTGCGTCAGGGCGAGAAGGTCGGCCAGCCGATCATCTTGTTCCGCACCGCGAACTTCGACCCGGCCGAGGACTGGACCCTGGCGTTCCAGGGCACCACGGCCGACTTCTTCGCG
>Ga0302178_10001018_pt1 | contig 24446 bp, 22 predicted proteins | sample I_Palsa_E1_3_FD_198790 | JGI IMG/M metagenome (GOLD analysis project Ga0302178, IMG submission 198790) | Peat permafrost microbial communities from Stordalen Mire near Abisko, Sweden - I_Palsa_E1_3 | ecosystem: Environmental > Terrestrial > Soil > Palsa > Peat permafrost | place: Sweden... | reverse complement strand
GGTCAGAACGCTGATCGACACGGAGCCTATGAGTCAGCTCGCCGCCAGCCCGAGAACCAACCCGGTCGGTCGGACGTCACCGCCCGGAAACCGAGACGTTGACACTGACCGGATCCTATTCGAGCTCCGCAGAATGGGATGAGCTCGCAGCTATGCTCGCCGCTTGAAACCTCGCCGCTTGAAACGCGTCGTGCTGATAGTGCTCGGGGTGCTGCTGTTCCTCGTGATCAGCGGCCTGCTGGCGAGGTTCTTCTCGGCCGAAAACCTCGAACGCAGCGACGAGCTGGCGCTCATCGAAGCGGAGACGCGGGGAGACGCGGCGAGCATGGTCAGCAAGCTCCAGGGCTGCAGCAGGAACCCGGCGTGTGTGGCGGCCGCGCAGGCGAACGCAAAGCGCCTGCGCAGAGTCGGTGCGGTGAAGATCCTGTCGGTGAAATCGACCAACTCGCATTCGCTGGGCAGCTCGACCGGAACCACACGGCTGGCCTGGACGGTGATCGGGAAACTGCCGGTCGTGCAGTGCGTGAAGGTCAGGCGTTCGGGCAATTTCCTTGAGGGCATCAGCGTCACGCTCGAATCGCTGAGCGCGCCGATCGCAAACGAAGGCGTCTGTGGCAAGCAGACGCAGATCGAACGCGAAGAAGAAGAAGCCACAGATGTAGAACGATGAGCGGCGGTTGCTAGAGTCTCCAGGCCCCGATGGCTGAGACGACCACCAAGCTCGATGTGACAACGCGCGCCGCTGACGGGTCGCGTGCTGCGCGGCGCCTGCGCCGCTCCGGGCGCGTGCCCGGAGTGCTCTACGGCGGCGACGGAGAGGCGGTGGGCTTCGACGCCGACGCACGCGAGCTGCGCCTCGCGCTCGCTTCCTCCGGCGCGGTGCTCGACCTCAGCCTCGACGGTGGGAAACCGACGCCAGTGGTGCTGAAGGAGGCCCAGCACGACCCGGTGCGCGGACAGACCGTGCACGTCGACCTGCTGCGGGTGCGCCTCGACCAGGCCATTCACGCGGTCGTGTCGCTCGAGCTTCTCGGCATCGACGAGGCGCCGGGCGTGAAGGAAGGCGGCGTGCTCGAGCAGATCACGCGCGAGCTGAACGTCGAAGCGCTGCCGACGGCGATCCCGGAGGCGATCGTGCACGAGGTCGGTGAGATGCAGATCGGTGAGACGATCGGCCTCGATGCGATCGCGATGCCCGAGGGAGTGACGCTGCTCGACGACGTCGAGGACGCGGTCGTCGCGACGCTGTCCCCGCCCAAACTTCAGGCCGAGGTGGAGGAAGAAATCGAGGCCGAGACGGAACTCGTCGGCGAGGGCGAGGGCGAGCCGACGGACGAGGCCGCGGAGGGCGCTGGCGGCGAGGGCGCCTCCGACGAGGAGTAGCTGCCTCTGCGACGCCCCTTTGGCGGCGGCGGTGGGCCCGTCGACTGGTTGATCGTCGGACTGGGCAATCCCGGTTCCGAGTATGCGGGTACCCCTCACAACGTCGGCTTCATGGTGGCCGAGGCGCTCACCGAGCGCTGGGGGCTGCCCCGCGCGAAGGACCGCTTCCGCGGGCGCATCGCACAGGGGCGCATCGGCTCGGTGGAGCCGGGCGAGCCGGCAACGCATCGGCGTCCCTCGGTGGCGGTGCTCTGCCCGCAGACCTACATGAACGAGGCCGGGCGCTCGGTGGGCCCCGCGCGCGGCGCCTTCAAGCTGCCGCTTGAGCGGGTGCTGGTGGTGCACGACGAGATCGATCTTCCCTTCGGCGAGGTGCGCGCGCGGCTCGGCGGCGGGCTGGCCGGCCACAACGGGCTGAAGTCGATCAAGCGGGAGCTGGGCGGAGCGGACTTCATGCGCGTGCGGGTGGGCGTGGGACGGCCCGACTCGACCGACCCGGAGATCGTCTCCGCATACGTGCTCGGACGCTTTCGCGAGGATCAGGCGCAGGTGCAGGAGCTGATCGAGCGGGCCTCTGAGCAGGTCGAGGCGGTCGTGCTTTCAGATGGCCTCTGATACGCCGTCGCTGCGCTCGCTGCTGGGCCTGATCGAGGAGGACGACTCGGCGATGAGGCTCGCGCGCGACGGCGGCCACGCGTTCGTCTCGCGAGCATTGCGGCCCTACCTGATCGCGGCGCTGTCAGACCGCGACGAGCCGGCTCGCTCGCGCCCGACGCTCGTGGTCGTGGGCGACGATCGCGCCGCGCGCGATCTGGCGGGCGATCTGCGCGCGTGGCTCGCGCCCAGGCGCGTGCGCTACTACCCCTCGAGGGGCGTGGCCTACGAGTCACACCTCGCGCCCCCGCCGCACCTGGTCGGCCTGCGCGTGGCCGCGCTCGATGCGCTGCTTCAGGCGAAGAGCGCGAATGGCGATAGGGCGCAGGACGGCCAGCCGGTCGTCGTCGTCAGTGCGGTGGCGCTGTCTGAGAAGGTGCCCGACCCCGAGCTTCGCCCTCACTCGTTCACGCTGCGCGTGGGGGAGCTCCTGGACCTGGAGGAGTGCGCCTCAGAGCTCGTGGGTGCGGGCTATGAACGCGTCGACCAGGTGGAGGAGCGCGGGCAGTTCGCGATGCGCGGAGGCCTTTTGGACGTGTTCCCCGCGACCGAGGAGCGAGCCGTTCGCGTGGACATGTTCGATCTGGAGATCGAATCGCTGCGCTGGTTCTCGACGTTCACCCAGCGCTCGCTGGGCGACGTGCAGGAGGTCGAAATCGCGCCCGCGGCCGAGCTTGCGGCAGAGCACCGCGAGCTGGCCGAGATCGCCGCCGCCACCCACAGCTTCGCACCCGCCGGCGGTGAGCAGGACGCGAGCCGCCCGGACATCGCCGACCTGCTGCCCGTGGAGCGCTTTGGCGCGCTGCTCGATCTGATCGGCTCGGAGACCGAGCTCGTGGTGGCCGCCGAGGAGGAGCTCTCACCGGTGCTGAGTGACCACTGGACCGACGTGTGCGCGGCGTTCGGAGACGATGACGCACACCACCTGTACGTGAACCCCGAGAACATCCAGACGGCGCTCGCCGCGCGGACGCGGATCTGGCTCTCGGCGCTGGCCTCGGGCCAGGAGATCCAGCTGCGCGCGCAGTCGGCCGATACGGCGGCGCGCTCGCTCGCGGACGCCGAGCCTGAACTCGAGAAGCTCGTGCGCTCGGGCTACCGCACGGTGGTCACGTTCCCGCGCCGCGGCGAGGGCGAGCGCGCCGCCTACAACCTCGGCCGCCTGAAAGCGACGTGGCTGGCCGAGGACGTGGACGCCGGGCGGCAGGTGCTCGAGCCCTCGCTGCGATTCGCCGCCGCGTCGCTGCGCGAGGGCTTCATCGCGCCGGAGCTGAAGCTCGCCGTGTTCCCCGAGCATCGCCTGCTGCGCCGCCGCCGCGCCGAGCGCTTCGGCGGGCCCGGGGACGGCGGCGACGGCGCGCCGGGGCGCTCGCGCCGTGGCGTGCTGCGCTCGTTCACCGAGCTGCGCGCCGGTGACATCGTCGTGCACGAGGACCACGGGGTGGCGCGTTTCGCGGGCTTTGAGACGCGCACGGTGGCCGATGTCACGCGCGACTACCTGTACCTCGAATACCAGGGCGATGACCGCGTGTTCGTGCCCACCGACCAGCTCGCGAAGATCTCGCGGTTCGTCGGCGCCGGCGGCGAGCATCCGCCGCTGAGCAAGCTGGGCGGCACGCGCTGGGAGACGATGAAGTCGCGCGCGCGCCGCGCGGCGCAGGAGCTGGCCGGTGAGCTGCTCAGCCTGTACGCGGAGCGTCGCCGGCGCACGGGCCATGCCTTCCAGGCCGACTCCGACTGGCAGCGCGAGTTCGAGGAGCGCTTCCCGTTCACCGAGACGCCCGACCAGCGCGACGCGATCGAGCTGGTGAAGGCCGACATGGAATCGACGCGCCCGATGGACCGGCTGATCTGCGGCGACGTCGGCTACGGCAAGACCGAGGTGGCGCTGCGGGCGGCGTTCAAGGCGGCCAACGAGGGCAAGCAGGTGCTGATGCTGGTGCCCACGACGATCCTCACCCAGCAGCACTACGGCACGTTCGCCGAGCGGCTCGCCGACTACCCGTTCACGCTCGAGCACGTTTCGAGCTTCCGTTCCGCGGCCGAGCAGAAAGCGGCGGTGAAGGGCTTCGCCGAAGGGCGCGTGGACATCCTCATCGGCACCCACCGCGTGCTCTCGCGAGACGTGCGCGCGAAGGACCTGGGCCTTTTGATCGTCGATGAGGAGCAGCGCTTCGGGGTCAAGCAGAAGGAGCTTTTGCGCCAGCTGAAGCTGAAGGTGGACGTGATCTCGATGTCGGCCACGCCGATCCCGCGCACGCTGCAGATGTCGCTGGCCGGGCTGCGCGACATCTCGGTGATCGAGACCCCGCCGGAGGGCCGCCGGCCGGTCAGGACATATGTCGGCGAGTACGAGGAGGAGCTCGTCAAGCGCGCGATCCTGCGCGAGCACGAGCGCGACGGGCAGGCCTTCTTCATGCACAACCGCGTCGAGTCGATCGAGGAGACGGCCGAGCGGCTGCGCGCGCTGTGCCCGGACGTGAGCTTCGCGGTCGCGCACGGCCAGATGGGCGAGGGCGAGCTCGAGGCCGTGATGATGGACTACCTGCGCGGCGGCTCGGAGGTGCTGGTGTGCACCTCGATCATCGAGTCGGGCATCGACATCCCGCAGGCCAACACGCTGATCGTCGAGCATGCCGACACGTTCGGGCTCTCCCAGCTCTACCAGATCCGGGGGCGTGTGGGACGCAGCCGCGAGCGTGCCTATGCCTACCTGCTGTATGACTCGGCGGCGGCGCTGACGGTCGAGGCCGCGCAGCGGCTCTCCGCCCTATCCGACTACACCGAGCTCGGCGCGGGCTTCAAGATCGCGATGCGCGATCTCGAGATCCGCGGCGCCGGCAACCTGCTCGGCGACGAGCAGTCCGGGCACGTGGCAGCGCTGGGGTTCGAGCTGTACATGCAGATGCTCGACGAAGCCGTGCTGGCGGACAGCCGCTCGGCAGAGGAGCGCGGCCAGGGTGATGAGGAGCTCGCGGAGCCGGTGCGCCTGGATGTGAATGTGGATGCGTACGTGCCGGCCGACTACGTGCCCTATGAGCAGGCGAAGATCGAGGTGCACCGGCGCATCGCGGGCGCGCTCGAGGTCGCCGATGTGGAGGGCCTGCGCGAGGAGCTCGAGGATCGCTTCGGCGAGGTGCCCGAGCCGCTTGAGAACCTGCTGGCGCTGCAGCGTGCGCGCATCAAGTTCGGCCAGGCGGGCGCCCAGACCGTGAGCTTCAAGGGTGATCGCCTGGCGGTCGTGCCGATCGAGCTCGACTCCGCGCGAGCCAAACGGCTGCGCGAGGAGCTGCCCGGCGCGCTGTATGAGTCTGGGCTCTCGCAGGTCACCGTGCGCGTTCCAAAGGATGGGAAGGAGCGCTTCCCCGCGGTGGTCAGGGCGGCCGACGTTTTGCTCGCGGTGATGCGCGCGGCGGCATAGATTCTTCATTGAGCACGCCTTTATCGGTTTCCGCTACAGTCCCCGAGTCGTGAAAATGCGAACCCGCTCCATCCCGGCGCTAGGCGCCGTTTTCTTTGCCGTTGTTGGCCTCTCCGCGTGCGGAGGGATACCCGGTAACGCGGTCGTGCAGGTCGACGGCAAACCGATCACAAAGAGCACGTTCGAACACTGGATGGGAGTGGCCGCCGCCTCGAGCGCCACGACGCCCTCGGCGGCCAAACCGGTACTGCCCGTGCCGCCCGACTACACCGCCTGCATTGCACATCTGCGCGCGATCACACCGAAACCGGCCAAAGGCCAGCCGGAAGTGACGACCGCAGCGCTGAAGTCCGAGTGCGCACAGCAGTACAAATCGCTTCAGCAGGAGGTGCTCGGCTTCCTGATCTCCTCCGAGTGGGTGCTCGGTGAAGCCAACCATCTGGGCGTGAAGATCAGCGACAAGGAAGTTCAGAAAGAATTCGAAAAAATCAAGACGCAGCAGTTCCCGAAGGCCGCCGAATTCGAAAAATTCCTGGCGTCATCCGGCCAGACGGTTTCCGATCTGCTGCTGCGGGTGAAGCTCAATCTGCTGTCGGCGAAAATCCAATCGAAGATCTCGAAAAGCAAGGCCACGGTAACCAAAGCGCAGATCGAAAAGGCCTACAACGAACACAAGTCGAGCTACGGCACGCCGGAAAAGCGGACGATCGAGATCATTCTCACCAAGGATGAAGCGACGGCCAGCAAAGCCAAGAAGGAAATCGAATCGGGCAAGAGCTTCGCGAGCGTCGCAAAAGCCGTGTCGATCGACCCGACGACGAAGGCCAAGGGCGGCGTGCTCGTCGGAGTCACCAAAGGCGAGGAGGAGCCGGCGCTCGACAGCGCGATCTTCTCCGCCCCGGTGAATACGCTCGGCGGCCCCGTGAAGACGCCGTTCGGCTACTACATCTACGAGGTCAAAAGCATCACGCGCGGCAACCAGGAGACGCTGGCGCAGGCAGAAGCGGCGATCAAAACGCAGCTGGCCACCACCGGGCAGCAGGCGGCGCTGACGAACTTCGTCAAACAATTCAAAAAGACCTGGACGGAAAAAACGGAATGCCGTTCGGGATACTCGGTGATGGACTGCAAGGGCTACAAAGCTCCCAAAGGCGAAACGGGCGCTGCAACCGGCGCCACGTAGTCCGCGGTGAGCAGCATCGCGCGCGTGCGCGCCCGCCAGATCCTCGACAGCCGCGGTAACCCCACCGTCGAGGTTGACGTGCAGCTCGGCTCCGGCGCGCACGGACGCGCGGCCGTACCCTCGGGCGCCTCGACCGGCGAGTTCGAGGCAACAGAGCTCCGCGACGGCGGCGATCGCTGGCAGGGCAAGGGGGTGACGCGCGCGGTCGCGAACGTGGACGGGGAGATCGCGCAGGCCGTCACGGGCATGGATGCGGCCGATCAGAAGGGCCTCGACGGCGCGCTGATCGCGCTCGACGGGACGCCGAACAAGTCAAGGCTCGGCGCGAACGCCATTCTCGGCGTCTCGCTCGCCGCGGCTCAGGCGCAGGCGGCCGAGGAGGGCCTCGCGCTGTGGCGCTACATCGGCGGCGAGCGGGCGCGCGTGTTGCCGGTGCCGATGATGAACGTGCTGAACGGGGGCGTCCATGCCGACAACAGGGTCGACTTCCAGGAGTTCATGATTGTCCCCTGCGGCGCGCCCACGTTCTCTGAGTGCCTGCGCATGGGCGCGGAGGTCTTTCATGCGCTCAAACGCACGCTGCATGAGCGCGGGCTGGGTACCGCGGTCGGAGACGAGGGCGGATTCGCGCCCGACCTCGACTCCAACGAGCAGGCGCTCGAGATACTGATCGCGGGCATCCAGGCCGCGGGCTTAAAGCCCGGCGAGGATGTGGCGATCGCGCTCGACCCCGCCGCCTCAGAGCTCTATCGCGACGGTGCCTACGTGCTCGAGCACGAGGGCCGCACGCTGAGCGCGGGCGAGCTGAGCGACTACTGGGCCGACCTCGTCGAGCGCTACCCGATCGTGTCGATCGAGGACGGCATGGACGAGGAGGACTGGGACGGCTGGCGGACGCTCACCGAGCGGCTCGGCGACGCCGTGCAGCTCGTCGGCGACGACGTGTTCGTGACGAACACCGAGCGCCTGAAGCGGGGCATCGACGGCGGTGTGGCGAACTCGATTCTGATCAAGGTCAACCAGATCGGCACGCTGTCAGAGACGCTGGAGGCGATCGCGATGGCGCGCGAGGCCGGCTACACGGCGGTGATGAGCCATCGCTCGGGGGAGACCGAGGACGTGACGATCGCCGATCTGGCGGTGGCGACCGGGTGCGGGCAGATCAAGACCGGGGCGCCGTCTCGCTCAGACAGGGTCGCGAAGTACAACCAGCTGCTGCGCATCGAGGAGCAGCTTGGTGCCGGCGCGGAGTTCCCCGGACGCTCGCCGTTTCGCGGCCGCTGGGGCGCATCGGCGTAGAGGCTTGAAGGAGGTTTGCCGGCGAGCGCGAATGCGTGAGTGTGCCATCCGCCTCCGCCGCTCCCGGCCGCCAGGCCGCGCGGGCAAAGTCGCGCTCGCGCGCTCGCCCCGGCAGCGCCAGCGCCAACCGCGCGAGTCAGGGAGCGCGCGTACGCTGGGACCGCTTGGGGAGCCTCGCGATGCTGTTCGTGCTGGGGGTGCTCGTATACCTGTACCTGAGCGCCGGCATCCACATGCTCTCCACGTGGAAACAGGCGCGCAGCGACAGCGCCGCGGTGACGAGCATGGAGCGCGAATACAAGGTGCTCGAGCAACGCCACGAAGCGCTCAAAAGGCGCGGCACCCAGGAACAGGAGGCTCGCCAGCTGCAGATGATGAAGAGCGGCGAGCAGTCCTACATCGTCAGTGGTCTGCCGAACAACTGAGCGCTGCTAGCCTCGCGGAATGTCGTATGAGAATGCGCTCTATCAGTGGCAGCAGGGTGAGCGGCGCCTGAAGGCCGCAGCACCCGAGCGCGGTCCCACGCTCGAGCGCGTGACCGACGCGCTCGTGGCAGAGCTCCGCCGGCGGCTCGGCGGGCGCTTCTACACGGAGGAACTCGTCGAGCTCTACGGGCGCGGCACGACGTGGTGCATGCAGCTCGCGATGAAGCTCGCCCCCGACGATCCCTGGGCGTGGGAGGCGGGCGTCGTGGTGGACGCGGCCTTCGGGCGCTACCTGCGGGGCGCGGCCGACTACGCCGGGGGCAGGCGGGCGCTCAGCGAGGCCTGAGGCAGGGCCTCAGCAGGCCCAGTCCGAGCGGGTCAGTCGTCCTCGTCGATGCGGCGAATGACGATGCGGTTCTCTTCGACGGCGACCTCGACGGGCCGGTGTCCGGCCCAGTGCTCGGCATAGATCGGGTCGTCCTGGATGGCGGGGTCAAGCCACAGGCCGTAGCCCTCCTCGCCGTGGTCGAACGTGCCCTCCAGGGTGCCGGACTTGCGCGCGGATCCGCCCGCGCGAGCGGTGCTGGAGCGCCGGCCACGACCACCGCGCCGGGTGCGCCGGCGAGCCGGCGGGTCCTCCCCGTCCTGCTCCTCGGGCTCGGTGCCGTTCTCCGCGGCCTCGGCCTTCGCGCGCTCTGACTCGATCTCGGCGGCCTCGAGCTCGGCCGCGATCAGCGCATCGTCCTCGGCGCGCAGATCGATCTCCTCCGGGTAGTCGGAGGAGAGGGCGCCCTCGGGGGTGTCCTCGTCTGAGACGAGCTCGTTCTGACGCTTGAACTGGTCGATGTCGCGGACGGAGACCTCGAGCTGATGAGCCACCCAGGCGTCGGTGCGGCCCTGGCGTACCCATGTACGGATTTGGTTGAGATGCGGGCGCAATGATCGACGAGGCATGGACGGTCCGGGAGACTAGCGCATAGTGCCCATCGGACGCCGCAGGCGGACGCTCCTCGACGCCTGCGCGCCGGGTGCGCTCAGCACCAATTCGCGGAGGGTAGGGGATAGATAGACGCTCAGGTTCGCGTTCTCCCGGTCCTGTGACTATGCTTGCCTTTCCGGCGCTTGGGGCTCGTGCCGGTGGTCCTGTTGGCAACTAGGAAGGCTGCACCAAATTGCTGGTCCTGACGCGTAAGTCCAACCAGAGCATCATGATCGGGGATGACATCGAGATCTCGGTGCTGTCGGTGATCGGTGAGAAGGTACGGATCGGCATTCAGGCGCCGCAGGAGATACCGGTCTTCCGCAAGGAGATCTACCTGGAGATCCACCGCGACGAGCTCGAGGTCGTCCAGCAGGACGGCGCGGGCGCTGAGGTGGACGACGCGCTGCACGAGCTCGGCGACGGCTGAAGCCGCCGCGCCGCCGCCGTCCCAGCTCAGCAGCAGACTCAGCCGAGCAGCAGATACAGCGTTCGGAACATCACGACGGTCACGACCGCAACGGTCATGACGAGCGTGAGCACGAGCAGGGCAAAACGCAGGGAGCCGCGCTTGTGGCGGCGCTCGGTCCGGCGTTTGCGCGTGCGCTGCTCGGCGGTGCGTTGCAGCGAGGCGCGTAGATGGCGATCGCGTGAGATCTCCTGGACGAATGCCCGCTCCCAGTCGGCGAGGCTCTGACGCATTTTCATGACGGCGACTCCTCGCCCCCGATCAGGATCATCAAGAGGCTACGGGGGCCTTACCCTCGGCGAGCTCATAGACCTTGACGAAGCGCAGATAGTTCTCTGCGATCTTGCGCGCCCCGGAGGCGCGATCGATCTTCCCGTCAACGTAGGCCTTGAGCGGGTCCCACCAGATCGAGCGCCCGATCGCGAAGCCGACGAAGCCCTCGACGGGGGCCGCCGCGGCGAGCCACTGGTCGACCTTCTCATCGCTGGCACCGCGGCCGAGGACCACGCAGACGACGCCGGCGCGCCCGCCCGAGCGCGCCTGGGCGACGAGCATCTCGCAGTCTGAGCGCTCGTCGACGCCCTCGATCTTCCAGATGTCGACCTCGATGCCGAAGTCCTGGGCGTCGGCGATCGTCCTGCGCATCAGCTCGGGACGAAGCTCTGCGTCATAGCGCTCCACGTCTGCGCCGACGGTCTGCAGCTGGGCATCCTCGGCGGGCACGAGCAGCTCGAACAGGAACTTGCGATCGTGCTGCTTCAGCCAGTCGCTGAGGCGCTTGAGCTTGGTCAGCTGCTCACGATTCTCGGCGGCGTCGCCGTCGGGGTTGTAGCGGACGAGCACCTTGTTGAAGTCGGGATTGAAGCGTTCGATGTGCTCGCCGAAGTCATCGCCGTACTGGAAGTCGAACAGGTTCTGGCCCGAGCGCTCGACGGGCATCGCGAGCTTCAGTCCGTGCTCGCGCGCCTCGGCCGGGATCGTGGAGCCGAACTGCTCATCGACGAGCACGCCGGTGACTGACGGGTCCGCGCCGGCGCGCACGGCCTGCAGCATGCCCTCATAGATCAGGTGCTTGGCATCGGCGATGATCGCCGTCTGCTCGGAGTCGGGCTCGCCCTCGATTCCGAAGAACTTCTTCTGAAACGAGCCGCGGTGGTCGAACGCGAGGATGTAGAGCTTGTGGTCATAGCCGAGTGTCATGGCTCCAGTATTTCAGAGGCGCCGTGGCCGTGGTCCACGGGCACCGCTGAGCGCGAGGCAACCCGCATTCCGGTGGGCGCTCCTAGAATGGGTCGACGATGTCCTCGGGTGCCGATCTGTTCGTGGTGTGCAAGCAGTGCGGTTCAGAGGTAAGCCCGTACATCACCGAGTGCCCCTATTGCGGGCACAGGCTGCGCCGGCGCGCGCCGAAGCTGCCGCGCCCGCAGGACATGCCCGGCGCACCGAAGCCGGGGCGGCACTGGGCGAAAAAGGGACGCGCGCCTGCGAGCCGCCCGCGGGTGCGACGCCGCAGCTCGGGTTACGCGGCCGAGGTCCGGCCGTACGCGACGACCGCGCTGGTGTCGGTCAGCGCGATCGCCTGGGTGGTGTTCCACGCGCGGCCCAGCCTGTTCGCCGAAATGACGATCTTCGGTCCCCTGGACGGGGACTGGTGGAAGCTGTTCACGAGCCTGTTCGCCTACGGCCCCGGGCTGTATGCGTTCGTCACGCTCGTGGCGATCGCGCTGTTCGGCACGCTGATGGAGCGCCGGCACGGACCGCTGGTGGTGCTCGCGCTGTTCCTCGGCCTGGGTGCGGCGGGAGCGCTCGCGGCAAGCGCCGTCTACACGTTCGCGATCGTGAGCGGCGGCAACGCGGGCGCGATGGCGCTGCTGGCGGCGTGGGCGGTGCCGGACCTTCGCGAAGCGCGCGCGGGAGGCGACTACGACGGCGATCTGCTGGGCGTGGCGGCGATCGCGGCGCTGCTGTTGGCGATGCCGTTCGCGGGCACCGGGGCGAGCTGGCTTGCCACGGTGACGGCCGGGGCGTTGGGCCTGCTGTTCGGCCTGGGGCTCGATCGCAGCGAACACGCGGAGGCCTGAAGGCGCTCCTATGATTGACGGGCGATGACGATGACCAACGCGGTGGTGTTGATAGAGGCCGAGCGCGATGCGCTGTCCACGCTGGGAAGCGCGCTGGCGGACATCGAAGGCGTGGCCGAGGCCTATTCGGTGACGGGACAGTGGGACTTCGTGGCGATCGTGCGGGTGCCCGACCATGAGCAGCTGGCCGACGTGGTGACCAGCGAAATCGGGGGACTCTCGGGCGTGGCGCGCACGCAGACGATGGTCGCGTTCGCGGCCTACTCGCGCCACGACCTCGAGTCGCTGTTCTCGCTCGGCGAATGATCGACTGACGTGATGACCGCGGTGCCGATGAAGCCGCAGTACGGGCCGACGCTCGGCCGGCTGCTCGCACCCCGCTGGCACGCGGCCTCACGGCCGGTTCGCTGGGCGGTGATCGTGGGGTGCATAGCGCTTGTGGCACTGCTCATCGGGGTGGGACTGACGCTTGAGAACCCGCAATTCTCGATGGACGGGAGGGTTCCCTTCAGCTTCAGCTACCGGGGCCTTTACCGTGTGACACCGGACCCGGGCAGCTACGTGAAGGTGCAGCGCCGCAGCTCAAGCGGCCGTCTGGAGGACTCCCTGGCGGTGTGGCCGCTGCGGCTGCCCCCCTACTCGGGGGGACTGTCGGGCGAGCTGCCGCTGTATGCGGCCGGCCATGTGAAGGTGCTCGCGCGGCGCAATGCACAGTTCGTGCTGAGGGGTGAGGGCAAGACGAGGGTCAACACGGTGCCCGCATACAACATCTTCTACACGACGGTCGTCGAGGGGCGGTTGATGTATGGGCGCAACACGCTGCTGCTGCCCGAAAAGAGCGGCGCGCGCGAAGGCGTGGAAATCGCGCTGCTGACGAGCCCCAAGGCGAACCCACAGGTCACCTCGCCCGCCCTGGTCGCCTCGACGGGCATCCTTGAAAGGCCTGTGGAGACCTTCAGCATCGGCTAGGCGCAGGACCTGTTACGGCTAGGCGTGTTGCCCACGGCGGCCGTCAGGCGGCGCGGCTGTGGTGGCCGGATCTATTCGCCGGGGGGCGCAGTGACGGGCGTTTCGCCGGTGGCCGGCGGCGAGGGCGGGACGGTCGGCGTCGTTGCTTCCACGGGCGGTGTGACCGGGGGCGTGGTCGTCACGGGCGTGGTCGGAACGGGAATCGCGGTTTCACCAGTGGTGACGGGCGCGGGCGGCGGCGTCACTTCGACGGTGCTCGGGGGTGAGGGAACGGCCGGCTGGCCCTGGACGGCGGCGGGCGAGGGAAGCACGGTGGTCTCGGTCGTGACCTGCGTGACCTGGGAGCCCGTGGGCTTGGGCTCGGCGTCCGGTTTCGCGGCGGGGGCCACGATCGGCAGCTTGGAGGCGAGGGGAGCTGTGGCCGGCGCGAGCACCTTGGCGGCCTTCGTCAGGCGGTTGTGACGTGCGCGGCGCGCGGCGATCGCGGCGGTTGCTGCGTTGCTCGTGGGGCTTACGGGCTGGGCGCGCACGGCCACGATCACGGGACTGGACGGAGCCGGGGTGACGCGCGCGTAGGCAGCGAGTCCGGCGACGGCCTTGGTGGCGAGCGCTCCAGCGCCTGCCGTGAGGATGCCTCCGGCGATACCTCCACCGCCTGTCGCTCCGGCGGTTGCGGCCGCACCGGCGCCCATCGTCGCTCCGGCGCCGCCGGCGACGTGGGCGCTGCCCGCCGAGGCGGTGAAGCCGAGCTTTGCGAGGACAAGCTTCTTGAACAGCAGCAGGGGGCCCACCGGGAGCACGGCGGCGAGCGCGTGGTTGTTGGCCTTCAGCTGCTTCTTGAACGAGCCGCAGCGTTCGCAGCCGCGCACGTGGCGCCTTGCGGGCGCGCTCAGCTTGGTGAGGCCCTCGGCGGCCTCGCCGAGCTCGAGGCGAACCTCCGCGCAGCTCAGCTTGCGAGCCTCGGCGGCCTCGGCCAGGGAGATGCGCGCGCGCACGAGCAGCGACTTGACAGACGGCACGGTGGTCTCCATCGCGAGCGCGATCTGCTCGTAGGAGAGCGCGTCCATCTCGCGCAGAAGCAGGGCGGTGCGCTGGGTCTCGGGCAGCTGCTGGACGTCGGTGAGCAGCTCGCGGAAGCTCTCACGGCGAATCACGCGATCGCCGGTCGACAGGCCGTTCTCGGCGAAGTGGACATCCATCGAGTCCACGCCGATGGCGGTGTTGCGGCGCAGGTGGTTGAGCGAGCGGTTGCGCGCTATGCGGTAGAGCCACGGGCGCACGTTGATCTCGCGCTCGTCGGCGAGGACGGCGTTGAAGGCGGCGGCGAAGACCTCCTGGAGGACGTCCTCGGCGTCCTCGCGCGAGTTGAGCATGTGCCGGCAGAAGGACAGCAGGCGCGACTGGTAGCGCGAGCAGAGGGTCTCGAAGGCGGCCGCCTGGCCGCTGCGTGTGAGCGCGATGAGCTTCTCGTCAGACTGAAGGCGCAGCAGAGCCGAGGGGCCTCGAAGGCCCGGCATGCGGCTCGGGTGTGTTAGTGCTGACGCCTCCACGTGCAACGCAAATTCTGACTGCTGAATCTAAAGACATGGATTACTGCTCCTAAAGACACGGTAACAACAGGGAAGTTGCGCTGCTGGACACTTTTGGACGGAGGGCGCTCGCGTACACTTGGCCGCCCCGGCCCGGGTGGCGGAACGGGTATACGCAATCGACTTAAAATCGATGGCCTGCAACAGGGTATGTGGGTTCGAATCCCACCCCGGGCATGCGTTTGATGTCGTGGACAGATGGCTCGGGCGCCGGCGAACGGATAGAGTCGCGAGCATGTCCACAGAGGGGGCGCAGCACTCAACCGTTGCGGGCGATGATGATGCCGGGATTGCGGAGGGCGAGTCGTTCCACGGCGGGCGGCTGATTGCGCGGCGGCTGAAGGCACATGGCGTGAGCAAGCTGTTCACGCTGTCCGGCGGGCACCTGTTCTCGATCTATGACGGCTGTCTGAAAGAGGGCATCGACATCGTTGACGTGCGCCACGAGTCCACGGCGGCGTTTGCGGCGGAGGGCTGGGCGAAGGTGACGCGCGAGCCGGGGGTGTGCGCGCTCACGGCCGGGCCGGGAGTGACGAACGGAATGAGCGCGATGGCCTCGGCGCAGGCGAACCACTCGCCGATGGTCGTGCTCGGCGGGCGCGCACCGACGCTGCGATGGGGCCAGGGGTCGCTGCAGGAGATCGATCACGTGCCGTTCGTGAGGCCGCTGACGAAGCTCGCGTCGACGGCGCAGAGCACCGAGGAGATACCGGGTCTCGTGGACGAGGCGTTCGATGTGGCATTGGCACCGTATGGGGGACCGACGTTCCTGGACTTCCCGATGGACTACGTGTTCATGGAGGCGGCCGAGCACCCGGAGTCATTGGCCGCCGAGCGCGGCGGCAGACGCGCGCTCAACGCGAAGGGGGCGGACGGCGCCGCGATCGAACGGGCGGCCGAGCTTCTGCGGGGCGCGGAGCGGCCGGTGATCATGGCCGGGACGGACCTCTACTGGGGGCACGGCGAGCAGGCGCTGCTCGAGCTGGCGGAGACGCTGCGCATCCCGGTGTTCCTGAACGGGCTGGCGCGTGGCTGCGTGGCCGCGGACAACGAGCTGTTCTTCTCGCGCACGCGATCGCAGGCGCTGAAGGGTTCGGACGTGGCGCTGGTCGTGGGTGTGCCGATGGATTTCCGTCTGGCCTTCGGAGGAGCGTTCGGCGAGGACACGGAGATCGTGGTCATCGATGTGGCCGAGCCCCTGCGCCCGCATCCACGCGCGCCGGCGGTGGAGTGCTACGGCGCGCTCGGCGCAACACTTGAGGATCTACGCGGCGCCGCCGGCGGTGCGGCGCTGGCGAGCGAGCCGTGGATCGCAGAGCTTCGCAGCGCGGAGAGCGAGCGGCGCGAGGGCGAGCGGGCCGAGCGCGAGGACGGACGAGCGCCGCTGCATCCGATGCGGCTGTATGCGGAGCTCTCGGGGATGCTCGACCGCGACGCGATCGTGATCGGCGACGGCGGGGACTTCGTTTCATACGCGGGTCGCGTGATCGACAGCTACCAGCCGGGCTGCTGGCTTGACCCCGGGCCGTTCGGCTGCCTGGGCACCGGGCCGGGGTACGCACTCGCGGCGAAGCTCGCGCATCCCGAGCGCCAGGTGGTGATGCTGGTGGGCGACGGCGCGTTCGGGTTCTCGGGGATGGAGTTCGACACGCTGGCGCGCCACGGCGTGAACGTGGTGGGTGTGATGGGCAACAACGGCATCTGGGCGCTTGAGAAGCATCCGATGGAGTTTCTCTACGGCTACTCGGTGGCCGCGGACCTGCGGCCGGGAACCAGGTATGAGGAGATCGTGGAGACGCTCGGTGGGCACGGCGAGCTGGTCGAGCGACCAGCGGACATGCGCCCGGCGCTCGAGCGGGCGTTCTCCTCAGGCAAGCCGGCGCTCGTGAACGTGCTCACCGACCCAACGGTCGCCTACCCGCGCAAAGCGAACCTGGCCTGAACCTAGGCCGAGGCCCAGCGCCACAGCTCACACCCGGCGGGCGGTCAGCCGACGCCGGCCAGGCGGAGCGCCCCGCCGAAGAGAATGTCGTGCTCTGAGACCTCGGCCTCGTCGAGCTCGAAGGCGCGGAGTGCCTGCTCGAGGATGATCATGCCGGCGACGATCGTGGGCGCGCGGTCGGGGTTCAGGCCGACGACCGAGCGGCGCCGCTGTTCGTCCATGTCGGCCAGGCGGGCGAGCAGCAGCTCGACGGTCGCCAGCATCAGCGGGTAGCCGTGGACGCGCGCGGGGTCGTAGGGGTCGAGTTCGAGGTCGATGGCCGCGGCGGAGGTGGCGGTGCCGGCCACGGCGATTGCTCGCTTGACGGGTGCACGCTGCTCGGGCGGGAGGCCGTCGAGGATGGTGGTGCGCGCGTCGAGCGCAAGGTCCTGGAGCTCGTCGGGTGCGGGCGGGTCGGAGTGGATGTGGCGCTCGCTCATGCGCACGACGCCGACATGCAGGGAGACGTGAAAGCCGGCGGCTCGGCCCAGGCCGATGACGAACTCGGTGGAGCCGCCGCCGATGTCGATGACCACCGTGGGCTCGGTCGGGGCCGGGCGGCCGGACATCGCGCCGAGGAAGGTGAGCTGGGCCTCTTCAGAGCCCGCGAGGATGCGCGCGTCCAGTTGAAAATCTGTGCGCACACTGGCGGCGAAGTCCTCCCCGTTGGCCGCATCGCGAACGGCCGAGGTGAGCACGGCGAGGTTCGCCTCACAGTCGTGGGAGTCGATCGCGGCGCGGTAGTCGGCGAGCGTGGCGAACACGCGCTCGATCGAGTCCTCAGCGAGCGAGCCGCCGGAGTCGACGCCGTCGCCGAGACGCGTGACCTTGGAGCGTCTGAGCAGTTCCTCGATCGCGCCGGTGGCAGGGTCGACGTCGGCGATGAGCAGGCGGGTGGAGTTGGTTCCGATGTCGACGACGGCAACGCGCACGGTGGGCGGGGATGCTAGATGGTGGGGTCAAGACAAGCGAAAGGGAGCGAGATGAGCGACAGCGGTGAGCACGGCGTGGCGTTGGTGACGGGAGCGAACAGGGGGATCGGCAGGGAGGTCGCACGGCAGCTCGCCGACCTTGGATATGAGGTGCTGCTCACGGGCAGAGACGGCGCGAAGGCAAGCGCAGCGGCGGCGGAGCTCGAGCAGAGCAGCGGGGGCTCGGTGCAGGCGATCACGCTCGACGTGGCGGACCCGGCGAGCATCGAGGCGGCGGCGGAAACGGTGGCAAACGAAGTGGGACGGCTGGACGTGCTCGTCAACAATGCGGGCGTGGGGACCGACTTCGGCGTCTCCGGCACGGAGCCGGATTTCGACGCCATACAGCGGGCGCTCGACACGAACTTCTTCGGCGCCTACCGCCTGACGATCGCGCTGCTGGGGCTGTTGCGGGCGAGCGCGCACGCGCGGATCGTGAACGTGTCGAGCGGCATGGGAGGGGTGGCCGAGATGGGCGGATGGTCGCCCGGCTACCGCGTCTCGAAGGCGGCGATGAACGCGATGACGCGGATCCTGTCCACGGAGCTGAAGGAGGAGGGCATGCTTGTGAACTCCGCGTGCCCGGGGTTCGTGAACACGGACATGGGCGGCCCGATGGGCGCGACGAAGGCGGTGGAGGACGGCGCCAAGGGGATCGTGTGGCTCGCCACGCTGCCGGACGACGGACCGACGGGCGGGTTCTTCCGCGACGGCAAGCCGGTGGCGTTCTGAGCGCCGCGGCAGGGCCGTGGGGCGGTTTTTGCTAGAACATGAAGGAGCGACGCGGGGTGGAGCAGTCTGGTAGCTCGTCGGGCTCATAACCCGAAGGTCGCGGGTTCGAATCCCGCCCCCGCTATGGAGAAACCCCCTGGTAATCGGGGGGTTTTTTCGTTGGACGGCGCCGGTTAGGGGGCCGGGGCGGGGCGCGAAGGGGTGCAATTTAGAAAAAAAGCTGCTCAAGAACACCCGGGAAGATCCCCACCTCAGACATCGAGACCGCCCGAGCGAGACGGGACGATCTCAGCGATCTCGCGCATCGAGAGCGGACAGCACCCCACGACGGTCCAAACGCTTCGCAGGCTCGCGCAGGCGCTCGAGACTCACTTGGTCGTGGGCTTCGTCGACGAGATCGCCGAGCTGGGCGACAGCCCCGGTATCGACGCACGTGAGGCCGACCTGGTCGCAGTCGGCTGAGATTCACGCAGGCACAGTCGCTTCCGCGCAGCGATCGCTTGGATGACATCGTTCCTGCAGCAGCGATTGCTCGAGCTGCTGTCGGTAGATGCGGTCGAGCGGCTCGGCCCGATCATGGGGACGGCACTCCGTTCAAGTGGCCATCGGAGTTTGACTCGCTGCAGATCTTCGTGTGGACGTCCTCAGTCAACGCAGTCATCTGCTCGGTGAGAATATGGACCTGCTGGGTGATGTCGGTGTTCTGGCCGACAAGCTCCACGAGCTTGTCAAGCAGCGTGTGCGCCCGATCGGCGACGTCCTCACGGTGCTTGGCGTCCGCGTCGGCGCGCAGCGCATCCCGCTCGCCTTGGCGGTTGCTCGCGACGAGGATGAGCGGCGCGGCGTACGCGGCCTGGAAGCTCAGGGCGAGGTTCAGAAGGATGAACGGATACACGTCCCACGCGGCACTGCCGTGCAGGATGAAGCCGTTCAGCGCGATCCAAATGATCAGGATGGTTGTCTGGCCGATGAGGAACCGCGGCGTGCCCATCGAGCGAGCGACCTGCTCTGCGAATCGCCCGTAGCCACCGGTGCCGAACGGATGCGCGGCGTTCTCTTGGTGCTCCTTGAGATATCGGAGGTGTGGATTGTTCATGACGCTGCTAGTGCTAGTTGGTCGGTGGTGGTATAGGTAGCCTCAGGCTGTGGCTCAGCGGCGCGCATCGGCACGCCAGCGGCGGCGTAGGCGTCGGCGGCGTCGAGCGTTTCGGCGTCGAGCAACTTTTGGGTGAGGCTGTCGAGCTGCTCGCGGTGGTCGCTGAGCAAGTCAGACACCTCAGCGTGCGCCTCGTCGACCATGCGGCGCACCTCATAGTCGATCAGCCGTTGAGTCTCCTCGGAGGTTTCCCTTATGCCGGGCAGCAGCGGTCCCGCTTCCTCACTCGGCAGCACTGCGATCGGTCCGACGCTATCGCTCATACCCCAACGGCCGACCATCTGACGCGCTATCTGGGTCAGTTGCTGGATGTCTGACTCCGCGCCCGTGGTGATTTTGTCGTATACGATCTCCTCCGCCGCGCGACCGCCGAGCGCGACTCGGATCTTGGCCTCGAGATCTTCGCGCGAATAGGACACGCGGTCTGAGTCGGGCGTCGATAGCGTCACCCCAAGCGCCGTGCCGCGCGGGATGATCGAGATCTTTCGCACCGGGTCGGCATCCGGGGTCAGCATCCCAACGAGCGCGTGACCTGACTCGTGGTAGGCGGTGCGCTCGCGATCCTGTTTGCTCAGCACCGTCCCGCGCGGCGCGCCGAGCATGATCTTCTCCAGCGAGTCCGTGAGGTCCACCATCTGCACCTTGTCGTGATTGCGCCGTGTCCCCAGCAGCGCGGCCTCGTTGGCGAGGTTCGCCAGATCAGCACCAACCATGCCCGGCGTCGAGGCCGCGAGCGCGTCCAGATCGACATCATCGGCTAGCGGTACCGACCGGGTGTGAACTTCGAGGATCCTCGCGCGCCCGGCACGGTCGGGCGGCTGCACAGCCACACGGCGGTCAAAGCGCCCTGGGCGTAGCAGCGCTTGGTCGAGGACCTCGGGCCGGTTGGTGGCACCGAGCACTATTACAGCCTCGTTGCTTTCAAAGCCGTCCATTTCGGTCAGGATCTGGTCGAGGGTTTGCTCGCGCTCGTCATTGGCACCCGTGAATGGACCCGAGCCCTGGCGCGAGCGGCCGATCGCATCGAGCTCGTCAATGAAGATGATCGCCGGCGCTGCTTCTTTCGCTTTGGCGAACAGATCGCGGGCTCGCGAAGCCCCGACGCCGACGATCGCCTCGATGAACTCCGACGCCGCGATTGAGAAGAACGCGGCGTGTGCCTCACCGGCGACCGCCCGCGCAAGCAGCGTCTTACCCGTGCCCGGCGGTCCGGACAAAAGCACCCCATGTGGCATCCGCCCGCCGAGGCGCCGATAGGGCTCCGGGTTGCGCAGGAAGTCGACGATCTCGGTCAGTTCGGCCTTCGCTTCGTCTATGCCCGCGACGTCGGCGAAGGTGACGCGGATCTTCTCCGGATCGACCCGGCGAGCCTGCGAGCGACCGAAGTTGCCAAGGGCGCCCATTCCACCCCCGCCGGCGCGCCGCGCAAATAGGACGAACAGGCCCACAAGCAGCAGCGTCGGGCCGAAGCCGAGCAAGAACTCCGCCAGCAGCGAGTTGCCCGTCGAGGTCGACTGCGCGTTGACCTGGACGCCCTTGCTCTGGAGCAGCGTCGTCAGCGTCGCGTTGTTCCAGAATGTCGGCACCTCCGTCGCGAACAACGTCGTCGGGATCGTTTTCGTGTCGTCTGGTGGATAGCGAACCTTGACCGCGAAGGTGCCCTTAATCGTGTCGCCCCCCGAAGAGATCGACTTCACCTCCCCGGCTTGAACCTGCGCCAAGAAGTAGGGGCTGAACGGCACCTTCACGCGTGGCTGGCCCGACGGCTGGACCGCAAGTGCCGAGATCCAGTTCACCGCCAACAGCGCCAGCGCGACGATCCAAAAGACGCGCAGACGGTGCGGCGGGGGTGACTTGTGCTGCTCGGGCATCCCTCGACCGTCAGGCGCAGGCGCAACATGCCAGCCACCCTCGTCGCGTGGTAGCGGCGGTGGCGGCACCGTCTTGCTGGAGCCCCACAGCCGTCGCGCGCGCTGACCAGATTCGTAGAGCCGCCGGAGGAACGGGTCACGGGGCGCCGGGTTCTGATCGGAGTTGAACATCAGCCCCGGCCGCCACTGAACAGCTCTAGCAGCAAGAGGAACACGTTGAAGATGTCGAGGAAGATGCTCGCGGCGATCGGGACCGAGCTCGCCATGTCGGCGCGGCGTAGGCGGTTGAAGTCGAAGATCGTGAAGCCGCCGAAGATCACGAGGCCCACCACGCAGAAGATCACGTTGCCGTTTGGGATCGCGACCAGGAGCCCGACGATTCCGAACACGATCAGCCCGAGCAGCGCCCAGAACAGCGTGCGCGCCCAGGAGGAGAGGTCGCGCCGTGTGGCGTAACCATATGTGCCGAGAGCGGCAACGAAGGCCGCCGTCGTCCCGGCGGCCTGCCACAGCGCGGCCGGCTGAGTCTTTGCGTAGTCGGCCAGCACCGGCGCTACGGCCAGGCCGAGGAGCAACCCGAGGCCGAACAGGAGCCCGATCGCGAGCTGCTCGTGCCCGCGCTGGGTGGCGATGTTGAGGCCGAAGATGCAGGCGAACGCGCCGATGAAGAACGCGATCCCCGCGCCTCCGCTCAGATTGCGACCGAGATAGGCGCCAAGCGCGGAACACCCAACCGTCAGTGCGACCAGGCCCATCACCTGGCCAAAGACCGCTCGCGTGCTGTCGCGCGAGATCGCGCCGCGGCCGAGCGCGACTTCGTCAAGGGACTGGTTGGGGACGGTGACCTGGCTCATGGTGGGGCTCCTTCGGATAGGTGGGAATTGGCATGACGGTCGCGCTTCTGCCGGCCCGTCGCGCCTGTGGAAGGCCCTGGTAGCTGCCCTGGTGTGTGGGTGCGACCACCTACGTCTTGCCTTGGCACGGGCGGCCGCCTGCGCGTATAGATGCCGAGGCGACGACTTCGGTCATCTGGCTCGCTGTTTATGAGGCCGTTTCGCGATATGTCCCTGGCCGCTCCGACTGGGCGCCTCGCCGTGGCCCGCTCGGTCGAGAGCCGAACACCCGCGTGCACACCTCGTGGGGTGGCGTCCACGGACCGCATTGGAGAGCGAGGCTGCCAAGCTGGTTGACCGTCTAGTCTCTGCCGTGGCAATGTCAAATAGTGACCCCGGGTCTAGGCTGTGTGGTCGGCGCAACGAGTGCGAGGCGCTCGATCGGATCCTGGAGGCGGTTCGCTCGGGTGAGAGTCGGGTGCTGGTCCTGCGGGGCGAGGCGGGGGTCGGTAAGACCTCGTTGTTGGACTATCTCTCGGAGCGAGCGTCAGGATGTCGCATCACGCGGGCGACGGGGGTTGAGTCTGAGATGGAGCTCGCGTTCGCTGGGTTACATCAGCTGTGCGCACCGTTCCTAGACGGACTGGAGCGTCTTCCCGGCCCACAGCGCGATGCGCTGGCCACAGCCGTCGGCCTGAGTGCGGGGGAGCCGCCCGATCGGTTTCTAGTCGGGCTGGCGGTGCTCAGCCTGCTGGCCGACGTGGCCGAGGAAGGGCCGCTAGTCTGCCTCATCGATGATGCGCATTGGCTCGATCGCGTCTCCGCGCAGACGCTCGCGTTCGTTGCGCGCCGCCTCTTAGCGGAGCGGGTTGCGCTGGTGTTCGCGGTGCGTGAGCCCAGCGAACACGAGTTGGTGGGACTCGGGGAGCTTGTGGTGCAGGGTCTGAGCGACCGCGATGCCGGCATGCTGCTGGATTCGGTGATCAGCGGGCCGGTGGACGAGCAGGTGCGCGACCGGATAGTCGCCGAGACGCACGGCAACCCCCTGGCGCTCCTGGAGCTGCCACGTGGACTGTCTCCGGCCGAGCTGGCGTTCGGATTCGGACTGCCCGAGACAATGCCGATGGCCAGCCGCATCGAAGAGGGATTCCTCCGGAGACTAGAGCCGCTTCCTCTGCAGACCCGACGACTGCTGCTTGCGGCGGCAGTCGAGCCGGTCGGCGACGTGGCCCTGTTGTGGCGAGCGGGCGAGCGGCTCGGGATCGGGGCCGACGCGGCGACCGCGGCCGAGACGGCGGGGTTGATCGAGCTCGGCGCGCGGGTCCGGTTCCGCCATCCATTGGTGCGCTCGGCCGCCTACCGGGCGGCTGACGCGCGTGACCTGCGGGAGGTGCATCGCGCGTTGGCCGAGGTGACCGATCCGGATCTCGATCCTGACCGCCGAGCGTGGCACCGCGCGCACGCGGCCGTGGGCCCCGATGAGTCGGTGGCCGGTGAGCTGGAGCGCTCGGCCGACCGGGCGCAGACGCGCGGAGGCCTGGCTGCGGCGGCCGCTCTCCTCGAGGAGGCCGCCCGACTGACGCTTGACCCGGCGCTCCGGGCGCAGCGCGCCCTTGCCGCCGCGCAGGCCAAGCACGAAGCCGGCGCATCTGAGGCCGCGCTCGCACTGCTGGCCATGGCGCAGGGGGGGCCGTTTGATGAGCTGCGGCGCGCCCGGGCGGATCTCCTGCGCGCGCAGATCGCGTTCGCCTCCAGACGCGGTAACGACGCACCCCCGCTTCTGCTCAAAGCTGGCGGGCAGCTCGAGCCGCTGGACATCGAGCTCGCCCGCGAGACCTACCTGGAAGCGTTCACAGCCGCCGTAATCGTCGGCCGTCTATCCCATGGCGGGGATGTTTGGGAGGTGGCCAGAGCGGCACGCGCAGCGCCGGCGCCATCGGCTCCGCTGCGCGCGCACGACCTCCTGCTCGACGGCCTGGCGCTGCTGGTCACGGAAGGTCGCGCGGCCGCGACGCCGATCCTGAAGCAGGCGCTGAACGCCTTCCGCAGCGAGGACACCTCGCCAGACGGGGGGCTGCGCTGGCTGTGGCTTGCCGGACGTGTAGCCCAGGACCTCTGGGACGACGAGAGCTGGGAGGTGCTGTGCACACATCATGTCCGGCTCGCACGGCAGGCCGGCGCGCTCACCGTGCTCCCCATCGCGCTACGCTCTCGTATCTTCGTGCACTCGTTCTGGGGCGAGCTGGAGGACGGCGCGGCGCTGACCCGAGAGGTGCAATCGGTCAACGAAGCGACCGGGACCCAGCTCGCAGCCTACGGTGCACTTGCGCTCGCTGCCTCGCGCGGCCACGAGGCGGAGGCGACCGAGCTGATCCAAGCCACGGTCGATGATGTGGTGAACCGCGGCGAGGGCATGGGGTTGGGCGTCAGCCACTTCGCGGCCGCGTTGC
>Ga0302178_10001015_pt1 | contig 24508 bp, 20 predicted proteins | sample I_Palsa_E1_3_FD_198790 | JGI IMG/M metagenome (GOLD analysis project Ga0302178, IMG submission 198790) | Peat permafrost microbial communities from Stordalen Mire near Abisko, Sweden - I_Palsa_E1_3 | ecosystem: Environmental > Terrestrial > Soil > Palsa > Peat permafrost | place: Sweden... | reverse complement strand
TGGCTCAGGCGGCGACGGCGGCCGGGGAGTTTGACCTGGCCGAGGCCGCGGCGGGTGACATCGACGACAGCGGTCAGCGGGTAGCAGCCCTTGCTGCCCTAGCGAATGCTGTGGCCACGGCCGGCCACCTTGAACGGGCCAGGACGCTGGCTCAGCGGGCGGAAAAGACCGCCCGCGAAATGACCGATCCCACCGAACAGGCGCGGGCATTCACGGCCTTGGCTGTCAAAGCCGAGCCGGCCCACGCCAGCTCGCTCTTGGCGTGCGCACTTACCGTAGGGGACTGGACGGAACTGCTGGGAGTTCTCGCCCAGATCGAGCCGTCGGTCCTGATCGCTGTCTCGGACGAATATGTGACAGCACAGACCGGGGTGGCGAAGGTAACTTGACATGTCCTGTGCCAGGCTAGAAGCATGGACGATTTTTACGGTGACCTAGGGCACGATTATGAGTGGCTCTTCCCGGATGAAACTGTCGGCAGGGTAGGCAGATTGGGCGCTACTTCGCCGGGAAGTCAAGCCCTCCTTGAGGTGGCGGTCAAGAACCTCGGCCCGGGAGATCCGGTGCTCGATTGCGCCTGTGGCATCGGCGCAGATGCGATGGCGCTTGCCCGTAAGGGCTTGCTGGTCACTGCCACTGATGGCAGCCAGGCTATGGTCGCCGAAACCCGCCGGCGATCGGAGCAGTACGGCATCGCCATGACGGTGTCCTGGTCACTGTGGCAGGACCTGCCGAATCGAGTTCCCGGCCCTTTCGAACTAGCACTTTGTCTTGGCAATTCCCTCGTGCACACGGAAACTAGAACTAACAGGGTCGCAGCTCTTGAGGGCATCAGGAAGGTGCTTTCCCCGACCGGTACCCTGATCGTAGACTCCCGGAACTGGGAGCTGCTGTATAGCTCCCGGCCACGGATCGTTCCCGCCCGGCAGGTGATTGAGCGACGAGGACTGCGTTGCAACTCCCTTTACATCTGGACGATTCCTGATGATTTCGAGTCTCCGTGCACCGCGGAGATCGTGCTTCTCTTCGAAGACGCTGACGGCCGGACTAGTTATCGTCGGCACGTAATCGACTTCGTTCCTTTCCGTCATGACGACCTGGCCGATGATATTCGCGCGGCGGGTTTCACTATCCGAGACAACTCTTACCAGCCAGATAGCAATTTCTATGCCATCGCCGCAGCCGTCGCCTAAGTGAGATCCGCTGCCGCAACCGCAAACCCGTGAGCCGAAGAACCTAGCCACGAACTCTGCGAGCGTCGGCGTCGGTCGCCGTGCGCGCCGGTACCGTTTGCGGCATGACTGCTCAGGATTCTGCTGGTGGGCACCTTGCGCCAGATAGCGGCGCCGCTCTGGCGGGCCGTCCCGCTCTTTTGGAGGATGCCTGCCAGCGGGCGCTGGCCTACCTGGGGACGCTGGCGGAGCGGCGCGTCGCCCCGGCCGCCGACGCCGTGGCCGCGCTGGGTCGGCTCGATTTCGCGTTGCCTGGCCCAGGCTTGGCCGCCCCTGACGTGCTTTCCATGCTGGATGACCTCGGCTCGCCTGCCACGGTGGCGAGCGGTGGCCCGAGATACTTCGGATTCGTCACCGGCGGGGCGTTGCCGGTCGCGCAGGCTGCCGCCTGGCTTTCCGTCGCGTGGGACCAGAACGCGGGTCTGAAGGTGATGTCTCCGACAGCCACGCTGCTCGATGCCGTGGCGCTGCGCTGGGCGGCCGAGTTGCTCGGCTTGCCGCCCGGGACCGGCGGCTGCTTCGTCACCGGCGCCACCATGGCCAACGCCACCTGCCTGGCCGCAGCCAGGGACGCGGTGCTCACCAGGCACGGATGGGACGCGGCCGGGCAGGGGCTGGTCGGCGCGCCGCCGGTGACGGTCGTGGTCGGGGCCGAGGTGCATACGACCGTCCGCAAAGCGCTCGGCCTGGTCGGCCTGGGCCGTGACCGGGCGACGGTCCTGCCCGTAGACCGTCAGGGCCGGATCGAGGCCCGCGCCCTCCCGGCGCTGGCCGGCCCGGCGCTGGTGTGCCTGCAAGCCGGCAATGTCAACAGCGGGGCCAGCGACCCGTTCGTCCCGCTGATCAGCTGGGCACGTGATCACGGCGCCTGGGTTCACGTCGATGGTGCCTTCGGGCTCTGGGCGGCGGCGGCGCCCGCCACCGCCGCGCAGGTCACGGGCTTCGCCGAGGCCGACTCCTGGGCCACCGACGCCCACAAGTGGCTCAACACCACCTACGACTGCGGCATCGCGCTAGTCCGCCATCCGGCCGACTTGCGGTCGGCCATGGCCGCGCCGGCCGCCTACCTCCCTTCTGACGCAGGCCGGGAGCCCATGCACTTCTCGCCCCAATCCTCCCAGCGGGCCAGGGGCGTCGAGGTATGGGCGGTGCTGGCCACCCTCGGCCGCGACGGCGTCGCCCAGCTCGTGGACAGAACCTGCCGGCTGGCCCGCCGCTTCGCCGACGGCATGCGCGAAGCGGGCTACGACGTGCTGAACGATGTCGTCCTCAACCAGGTGGTCGTGGACTTCGGCGATCCCGCGCGCACCGACGCGGTCATTACCGCGGTCCAGCAGGGAGGCACCTGCTGGTGCGGCCCGACCACCTGGCGCGGTCGCAAGGCGATGCGGGTCAGCGTCAGTTCCTGGAACACCACCGAGGACGACATCGACCAGAGCATCGCCGCCATCCGGGCCAGCACCCCGCAGTAGAAAGCGAGCGCCCAGCCGCCGGGTCGGTCAGGATTGCAGCCAGGCCAGCAGGTCGGCGTTGATCGTCGCGGCCTCGGTGGTCGGCATGCCGTGCGGGAATCCGTGGTACGTCTTCAGCGTCCCGTTCTGCACGAGCTTCGCGGATAGGGGCCCGGAGTCGGCGTAGGGGACGATCTGGTCGTCATCGCCGTGCATCACCAGGACCGGCACACTGATCTTCTTGAGGTCCTCGGTGAAATCGGTCTGGGAGAAGGCCACGATGCCGTCGTAGTGTGCCTTCGCTCCGCCCATCATGCCCTGGCGCCACCAGTTCTCGATGATCGCCTCCTTGGGCTCCACGCCGGGCCGGTTGAAGCCGTAGAAGGGGCCCGATGCCAAGTCACGGTAGAACTCGGACCGGCCGGTGGCCACCTGGGCCTGGAGGCCGTCGAAGACGCTCTTCGGCAGGCCGCCGGGGTTGGCCTCGGTCTGCACCATCAGCGGCGGCACCGAGCTGATCAGGACTGCTCTGGCCACCCGGCTCTCCCCGTGCCTGGCCAGGTAGCGCACGACTTCGCCGCCGCCGGTGGAGTGCCCGACATGGATGGCGTCCTGGACATCGAGATGCGCGGTCACCGCGGCTAGGTCGTCGGCGTAGTGGTCCATGTCGTGACCGTCACTGGTCTGCGTGGAGCGTCCGTGCCCGCGCCGGTCATGGGCGATGACGCGGTAGCCGTGCAGCAGGAAGAACAGCATCTGGGTGTCCCAGTCATCGGCCGACAGCGGCCAGCCGTGGCTGAAGACAATCGGCTGGCCCGAGCCCCAGTCCTTGTAGAAGATCTCGGTGCCATCGGTCGTCGTGATCGTGCCCATGCGCTGCCTCCGTTAGTCCAAGCGTTAACGCCGAAGCGTCCGTATCCCCAGGCTAACTATCTTTCTGTGAGCACTCCAGGCCACTTGGCTATCGCCGCGATGAACCTAGGGAATCGGATCCCTGATGCCACTGACCCGTTCCCGGTGGCTGGTCAGTCGGTGCCGGACTCCATCGCGGCGTGATCAAGCAGCTCTTCGCCGGGGACCTGCCCGCGGGAGGCGATCGCCTCGGCGCCGCCCTGGGGCAGCGCGCCGATCAGCTCGGCCGCGGCCGCCTGCGCGGTGCCGGCCAGCGCCGGGTGCGGGCTGCCGAGGATGCCGAGCTCGGCGTACTGCTCGAGCTTGGCGCGCGAGTCGGCGATGTCGAGGTTGCGCATGGTCAGCTGGCCGATGCGATCGGCCGGGCCGAAGGCAGAGTCGACGGTCCGTTCCATGGAGAGCTTGTCCGGGTGGTAACTGAAGGCCGGCCCGCAAGTGTCCAGGATGGAGTAGTCCTCGCCGCGCCGCAGCCGCAGGGTCACCTCCCCGGTGACCGCCGTCCCGACCCAGCGCTGCAGCGACTCGCGCAGCATCAGGGCCTGCGGGTCCAGCCAGCGGCCTTCGTACAGCAGCCGGCCAAGCCGCCGTCCCTCGTTGTGGTAGCTGGCGAGGGTGTCCTCGTTGTGGATCGCGTTGACCAGCCGCTCGTACGACGCGTGCAGCAGCGCCATGCCCGGCGCCTCGTAGATGCCCCGGCTTTTGGCCTCGATGACCCGGTTCTCGATCTGGTCGGACATGCCCAGGCCGTGCCGGCCGCCGACGGCGTTGGCCTCAAGCACCAGGTCGACGGCGGAGGTGAATTCCTTGCCGTTGATGGTCACCGGCCGGCCCTGCTCGAAGCCGATCGTGACGTCCTCGGCGGCGATCTCGATGGCGGGGTCCCAGAACCGCACGCCCATGATCGGCTCGACGATCTCGATGCCCACCTCGAGGTGCTCGAGCACCTTGGCCTCGTGCGTCGCGCCCCAGATGTTCGCGTCGGTGGAGTAGGCCTTCTCCGTGCTGTCCCGGTAGGGCAGGCCGCGGGCCAGCAGCCACTCCGACATCTCCTTGCGGCCGCCGAGTTCGCTGACGAAGGCGGCGTCAAGCCACGGCTTGTAGATCCGCAGGGAAGGGTTGGCCAGCAGGCCGTAACGGTAGAACCGCTCGATGTCATTGCCCTTGTAGGTGGAGCCGTCCCCCCAGATCCGCACGTCGTCTTCGAGCATCGCGCGCACCAGCAGGGTGCCCGTGACGGCCCGCCCGAGCGGGGTGGTGTTGAAGTAGGCGCGGCCGCCGGTCCGGACATGGAACGCCCCGCAGGCCAGCGCCGCGAGCCCTTCCTCCACCAGAGCCGCTCGGCAGTCGACCAGCCGGGCGGCTTCCGCGCCGTACGCCGCGGCGCGCCCGGGCACCGAGGCGATGTCAGGCTCGTCGTACTGGCCGATGTCGGCGGTGTAGGTGCACGGCACGGCACCCTTCTCGCGCATCCACGCGACCGCCACTGAGGTATCGAGGCCGCCGGAGAATGCGATACCGACGCGATCGCCGACGGGCAGGGAACTAAGCACCTTGGACACGAGTGCAAGTATATGCATACGAGTGCATGATCATGCAACGTCGTTCGGACCGCTGCTGGCCAGCGGCGGCGCCTGCGCGGCCTGTAGCACTCGATAGCACGCAGTGCTACCATGATGAGATGAGCGGACAACCAGAGATCACGCAGCGCGACTTGCGGACCAAGTCGCGGGAGATCATGGACGCCGTTGAGCACGGGCAGTCCTTTACGGTCACCCGGGACGGCCATCGAATCGGGGAACTGATCCCGCTTCGGCGCCGCCGTCGGCTCGTCCCCAGGCAGGAGTTCATTGCCATGTCGCGTAATGCCCCTGCGGTTGACCTGGAAGCGTTCCGCGCCGACCAGGATGCGGCGCTTGATCATGAGGCTGGCAGCCCTTATGAGCGGTGAGCAGCCCCGGCAGGGCATGCTCGACACCAATATCTTGATCCTGCGGCGGTGGATCGACCCGGCCGAGCTGCCCGATGAGATGGCCATCAGCGCCGTTACGCTGGCGGAGCTGTCCGCTGGGCCGCATGAGGTTCGCAGCAACCACGAGCAAGGCGCCTATGACGAGCGTGCCGAGCGCGCGCGGCGTCTGGAAGTCCTGCAGCGCGCTGAAAGCGAATTTGAACCGGTACCGTTCGACGCCGAGGCGGCCCGCATCTTCGGCAGCGTGACGGCAGCGGTCATCGCCGCTGGCCGCAAACCGCGAGGCAGAGTCGTGGACCTGATGATCGCGGCTACAGCGATAGCGGAAGGGCTGCCGCTGTATACGACTAATCCTGCTGACTTCGCCGGTCTGGACAGCCTTGCCCGCATCATCCCGGTCACCCGGCCGTCCATCCCGCACGAGCGCCCATCCAGTTGACCCGCCGGGACATCCCGCCGGGCGGGCAACCTCAATTGGCTGGGTCACGGACCCAACGGCTCGGGCTGGCCCGACGTTACCATCGGATATGCCCCACCTTGACTCTTCCGCCAGCGGCGACTCCGCCAGCGGCGACCCTGGCCCGCTGCACCTGATTCAGTCCTTCGCCGCCACGCTGAGCACGGACCCGGCCACGGACCCCCTGCGCAGCCGCGAGTCGGCGGCCGGCTGGCTCCGCACGGCGGGATTGCTGCCCGCCGAGGCCGGCCTGACCACCTCAGAACACGCCGGCCTGCTGCGCCTGCGCACCTCGATCAGGGACGTCCTGACCGCCCACGCCGACGGCCGCGAGGACACCGAAGCCGCGGCCCGCCTGACCAAAGCGCTCGCCGACGGCCGGCTCGTCCTGGTCGTCGATCCCGCGGGCACCGTCCGGCTGGCCAGCGCCGCCCGCGCCAGCTACCCCAACCTGGTGGCGGAAATCGCCATCGCGATGGCCGAATCCGCCGCCTCCGGCACCTGGCCGCGTCCAGGCCAAGGCCCGTGACCGCCTCGCCCCAACGACCGCCAGCGCGACGGCTCAGTCGGGCAGTTCGATCGGCCCGATCTCGGCGAACACGTCGCCGGGCCCCGGGTTGTCCGGGTAGGTCCGGCCACCGAAGTGATGCATGATCCCCCAGACCGCGTTCAGCGAGGTCTGGACGGCGCCTTCGGCCCACGCGGGGGTCCAGGAGACGTCGTCTCCGGCCATGAAGATGCCCCGCTGTTCCGGCGGCATGTCATCCTGCCTGAAGTGGGCGTACATCCGCTGGTTGTACCGGTAGTGCCCGGGCAGCGCGCCCTTGAACGCGCCCAGGAAGTGCCGGTCCGCCTCCCAGGACACGGTGATCGGGTCGCTGATGATGTGCCCGGCGATGTCCACGTCGGGATAGATCTTGCCCAGGGCGTTGAGCGAGAGCCGGACCCGGCGGTCGACCGGCTCGGGCAGCATCTTCAGCGCGTCGCTCATCCAGGAGTAGGTCAGGCAGATCACCCCCGGCTGGCCCGGACCGTTATCGAACAGGTAGGTGCCCCGGGTCAGCCGGTCGGTCAGCGTCATACTCATGACGTCGCGCCCGGTACGTGGATCTTTATCCTTCCAGAACGGCCGGTCCACCAGCACAAAGGTCTTGGATGACTGCATGTAACGGGTGCGATCAAGCGCCGTCCATATCTTCTGGGAGAACAGCGACTCCTCACAGTCGATTTGCGTGGTGAGCAGCCAGCCCTGGCAGGTGATCAGTACCGCCGGGTACCGGCGGGCATCCCCCCAGGCGTCGGTGACCGCGAGCCGGCCGTCGGGGTCGCGCGCGATCTTCGCGACGCCGGCCTTGGGCGCGCCGGAGTGCAGCGAGGCCAGCGAGGTACCGGCCGGCCAGTGGGCGAGCCGGGGCGCGCGATGGCGCCAGATCCCGCGGGGAACCTGCTCGGCGCCGCCGACCACCAGCCGCTGGTTCTCGTCGAAGCTGGTCATCACGACCCGGAAGATCTCCAGCATGGTGTTCGGGTAGTCCGAGTCCCAGCCGCCGGTGCCGAACCCGACCTGGCCGAAGACCTCGCGATGATGATACGACAGCGAGGAGAACGCCTTCGAGGTCGCCACGAAGTCGTAGAACGTGCGGTCGTCCCAGCGGAGCACCAGGTCGTTCCAGCACGACTTGAGCGCGGCGACGTCGCGGGCCCGGATCGCGTCCTGGATGGCGGTGAAGCGCACCTCCTCCAGGGCCTGCGCCCACGCGTCAGCGACCTCGGTGAACATCGGCGGAAGGTCCTCAAGCGTGCGCGCGTAATGCGTCACGCCCTCGAGATCGATGACGGTGCTTCCGGCCGCCTCGGTCAGCGGGTTCGGGAACGGCCGGGTCTCCAGGCCCAGCATGTCGACGTAGTGGTAGAAGGACGTCGACGACACCGGGAAGCGCATCCCGCCCAGGTCCGCGACCATGCCCTCGGCTCCCTCGAACGCCTGCGAACGCAGCCGCCCGCCGATCCGCGAGGCCTCGTAGATCACCGGCCTGATCCCGAGCTTCATCAGCTCGTACGCGGCGACCAGCCCGGAGATGCCCGCGCCGACCACGGCGACCTGCTCGCCGTGATGTTCGGCCGGGATCGAGCCCAGCCCGGCCGGGTGCGAGATCCAGTCGTCGAACGGGAAGGGGAAGTCCGGGCCGAAGGCCGTGACCGGACCACGTTCGTTCACCATCAAAGCGCCAATCGCCGCCGGTAGATGCCTGTCACGCGCGAGGATACGACCTTGGGAGTAGCATCGCTGCGGTGGACAACGAGGTAGGCGTCGATCCGGAACGGGTGGCGCAGGCCGCCGCGGCGCTGGAAAACCTGCGTGACACGCTGGCGGCGAACGTGCCCGTCATCGTGAACACCCTCAACGAGTACTGGTCGAGCGGAGCGGGCAGCCCGGTCGATCTCGGCCCGCTGCGGCGCGCCGAGGCTCGCTCGGTGCCGGACGCGGCCGACATGCGGGCCCGGGCCAACCTGGCCGCCGCGTTTATGGCCAATCCGGTCAACATCGACCTGGTCCTTGGCGGCGTCGCCTGGATTCCCTGGTCCGGACCGGCCCTCGATCAAGCCGACTCCCAACTGGACGCCCAGGATCTGGCCAGCGCCGTCGCGCTGGCGCGGACGGACCCCGCCGCGGCGCGCGCCGCCATCGCGGCCATCGCCCGGGACATTACCGACCACGCCGGCGACCCGGCGTTCTTGCACGACTTCTGGTCCCGGCCCGGGACCGCCGCCGCGGCCGTCAGCCTGGCCAGCGTCCTGCGCACCACGAAGAACGGCAAGCAGATCAGCCAGCCGGCCGCCTCGGACCATCAAAACGTGCTGACCATCCTGGCCAGCGCGGCGATTCCGATCGGCTTTTCCGGCACCCGGGCCTATCTGCAGTTCGCCCAGCAGGTGAACGAGGGACTGGCCGCGGCCGGATACCCGAACGCGACGGTCGCCTTCCGGGGCAGTTCGGTCACCGGTATCCGGTTCCGTACCGGGGAAACGGTCACCGATGACAATCCGCCCGGCGACTACGATCTGGCGATTGCCGATCCTGACCTTTTCGCCCAGGCCAAGGAACTGGGCCTCCAGCTGCGCGGCGGCGGCACCAGGACGGCCCCGCTGAACGCCTCTGATCTGGACGAACTCGGCCTTTCCGACCTGGCAGAAGAATTGAATTCGGGCACCGGGCCCAAGGTGAGCTTCATGATCTACGCCGATCAAAACGCCATCGACGCGCGCGGCGACAACATCGTGGCGCCCGACAGCGCCGCCGTGACCCGGTATTACGATGAGCAGATACAAACCGCCGAGACGGACCGGACCGCCGAGCAGGTCCAGGCGGCTGAGCAGGCGGAACAGCAAGAACAGGCCGAAATCGCGGAAGAAGAAGCGGAGGCCGAAGCCGAGGCAGAAGCGGAGGCGATGGCCATGGAAGACGACGAGTAGCGATGACGCCGCAACTGCCGCAAACCGGCCAGGGCTCGGTGACCCGGATTTATGACTTCTACGGTTCGCCAGACGCCGACACCAAGCGGGTAAGCGATCTTATCGCCGCCGGGGCCGGCGTTACCTTCGAGCGGCGTAAAAGCGCCGACCGGGGGGAGTACTTCCTGGCGCACGACCCCGCGGGCACCGAACTCGTCGTCGAGCCGAACGAAATCGAAGACGAAGACGGCAAATTCTTCAAGCAGCCCGCCTACGCCGATTCGATGACGCTGCTGCTGGCCTGGCACAAGGCGCCCAGCGAGGCAGAAGCGGCTGCGGTCCTTGACCGCCTGCGGGAAAGGCTCGGCCCCGTCGACGAGCTGGCCTTCCTCCGCAGGCGACGGTCGACCAAGCGTACGACGTGAGCCCCACCGCCGACGACAGGACCGCCATCGAGGCGAACCTCGCCGGCTTCCAGCGGATCCCGATTGACCAGCCCGGCCTGCGGGCCGCGTCGGTGGCGCTCTGCCTGGTGGTCCGGCAGGGTGCGCTCTGCCTGCTCCTCACCCGGCGCGCGGCGAACCTGCGTAACCACCCCGGCCAGTGGGCGCTCCCGGGCGGGAGCCGCGACCCCGGCGAGTCTGTCGAGGAAGCGGCCAGGAGGGAACTGCGCGAGGAAACGGGCGTCGCGGTGCAGGCTAGCGATGTCCTCGGCGTTCTCGACGACTACGTCACACGGTCCGGTTACCTCATCACACCCGTGATCGTGTGGGGAGGACCGGTGGGCGCCCCGATGATGGGCCCCGAGTCCGAGGTGGCCCGGATCTACGTGATCCCGCTGGCCGATCTTGACCAGCCAGCGCAGCTGCTGCGCATTCCGGAGTCGCAGCGGCCGGTCCTCCGGCTGCCGCTGCGGGGCAGTTTCGTCTACGCGCCCACAGCGGCCATCATCTACCAGTTCTGCCAGGTGGCCCGGCAAGGCCACACCACCAGGGTGTCGCATTTCGACCAGCCCGTGTTCGCGTGGAGGTAGCCGGCTGTGCACAAACCTGTGGATGGCCTGTGCATAACGGCACTTGTCCTCTGCGTACCGCCGGGAAATGCTGTGGATCCAGGTGCAGGGATCTCTTTAAACAGGGCCTTTAGCTGCAGGAACTCCATCCACATCCTGTGCATAAAGAAAAACCGCAATTTGTCCACATGGCGCGCCTATCGGTTCGCAAGTAAGCCAAATATTTATCGCAAGTATATCCAGTTGTAATTTAGAGTCGGAACCGTGAAGGCTTAAACCAGAACGGTGAGCCCGGGCGCTTGTCAGGGGAGGTAAGCGCAGTGGCGGCAGACGTATACCCCGTCGGCCGCCCCGAGGCCTGAGGCGCCTGGACACACAGTCGCCATCCGGCCCGTCATCCCACTGCAGCGCCTGTCACATGCAGGTCACCCGCAGCTGGACGGCGCTCACCGCTGGCTCAACGGGAGGCCCGACATGAAGAGCAAGATCCGGTCAGACGACGCCACCATGCTCCAGCTGAACGACTGGCTCGCCGAGCTACGCACCGACGACCGCCCCGAGCCCCCCGCCGATGACCACCCCGAGTCCGTCAGCCACGACCGCCCCGAGCCCCCCGCCGATGCCCGCCCCGAGCCCGTCCGCGATGCCCGGCCAGAAGCCCCCGCCGGGCCTGCGGTGCGGGCCGTGATCGGTGATCAGCTCCGGATGCCGGTGATGTGGTGCGAGATGGGCTCCTGCATCTCCTGGCATGCCGATCCGGCCGCGCTCGGCGAGGGTGACATGCGCGCCCGCGCGATCGGCGCAGGCTGGCGCATCGACGCCCTCGGCCGGCTGGCCTGCCCCCGCTGCCAGCAGGCCGATCCGAACTTCCGGGCCTGCCAGCCCGTCGTCCCGTGGGACCGTCACACGGCCATGATCCGGACCGCCCGGATCGTCGCCGGGCGCGGAGAGCCTACGGCGATCACCGGATGGCATCTGGGAACCGGTAAGCGCGGCCACTGAGCACCGACGGGGGTTATTAATGATCCACGAATACGCGAGGGCCCGGGCCGCGCACCTGGCTCCGCTTGAGGCTGCGCACCCGGCTCCGCTTGAGGCCAGGATCGGCGCCCGCTGGCTGACGCTGGCCGCCGAGATGGCCGGCCTGACCAGCGGCAGCTGGCGGTCATCGCCGGATCCGGCCCCGACCAGACCGGTCCCGCTGCCCCGGGTCGCCACCCGGACGCTCGGCCCGGGCACCGGATCAGTTCGCACCGCCCGGGACTTCACCATCGCCACCTTGCAGCGCTGGGGCACCGCCGACCGCAGCCAGGACATCGCGATCGTGGTCTCTGAGCTGCTCACCAACGCGCTGCGGCACGCCGTGCCGGGACCCGGCGAACCCCGGCCGAGGCGGCCGATCCGGTTCGGCCTGCTGCAGCCCTCCTCCGGCGTCCTGTGCGCGGTCGCCGACCCGAGCCGAGCGGCTCCGGTACTCCAGACCCGCGGTTCTTTCGCCGAGACCGGCCGCGGACTGCAGATCATCTGCGCCCTGAGCGACCAGTGGGGTTTCGCGCCCAGCGACCCCGGCAAGGTCGTGTGGGCGCTGTTCGGCCGGCGGTTAATGCTGCGCTACGACCGAACTAAGCGTGGCGTCCTGTATATGGCCTAGGCCGATTACGTCACGTCTTATTGTCCAAGCAGACAGTTAACCAGCAATGCACGAAGATATCAGCCATGCCGCCAATGGCGGGTTCCGCCCGAGTACCGACGTGGGCATGTCTCAGGCGCCGGGCCGTTTGGTCGCGGGCCAGCAGCCGTAGCAGGCATCACAGAGTTTCGTCACGTCGTCGATAGGTGTGTAGCATCCGCACTTAAAGCAGTAATTCTCGCGCATCGCAGCAGCTGTCCTCCCAAAGCGATACCAGTAAAGCGCCGTAACGGGTCCGGTATTCCCGGTACCGGGCGTGGCGGAGGAGCTACGGGACGTCAAGGAGAACCTATGGTGGTGCCGCTCGCGGCCAGGTCGGTGGCCGGTGTGGCCGGCCTGTTGCTCGTGCTCACGGCGTGGTTCAGCGTCATCGTGACCCTCATCGTGTCGCGCTCGGTCGCCAGCCGGACGACGGAGCTAGCGGACCGCGGCGTCGTGATCGTATTCAACCTGCTGGCCAGGAACATCGACGACTACCACCGACGTGACCGGGTGCTCACCATGCTGCCGGCCACGATGCTGCTCACCCACCTGGCCCTCTGGCTGGGTACCGCCTTCGCCGGGTACGCGCTGCTGCTGTGGCCGCTCACCGGCCACGGCGTGGGTTCGGCCTTCATTGCGTCCGGGTCCGCGCTGTTCACGCTCGGATTCGACGAGCCGGCTGGGGCCGCGCCCGCAGCGGTCGTCTTCGCCGCCGCGGCGACCGGCCTGATCATCGTCACGCTGCTGATCGCCTACCTGCCGACCCTGTACGCCGCGTTCAACCGGAGGGAGACCGAGGTCGCCCTGCTGAACGCGCGGGCCGGCATCCCGTCCTGGGGTCCGGAACTCCTGGCGCGCACCCACTACGCGCTCGGCTCGGGGATGTCGACCCTCGACACCATGCCCGACCTGTACGCCCAGTGGGAACGCTGGGCCGCCGACGTGGCGGAAAGCCACACCACCTACCTGACACTGGTGCGGTTCCGCTCGCCCGGCGCGCTGTCGTCCTGGGTGACCTCTCTGCTCGCCGTGCTGGACTCCGCGGCGCTGTACCTGGCGCTCTCGCCGCAAGCCGCGCCGGTGGTACCGGCCCGCCTGTGCCTGCGCAGCGGATTCACCTGCTTCAACCGCATCGCGCAGGCGATGGATCTCGACATACCTGACGAGCGCGATCTGCCCCGCGAGATCAGCCTGACCTATCAGGAGTTCCTCGTCGCGGTCGACCGGATGCGCGAGGTCAGCTTCCCGATCGAGCGCGAGCCCGCCGACGCGTGGCCGGACTTCGTCGGCTGGCGGGCCAACTACGAGCTGGCCGCGTACAAGGTGGCCTTCGCCGTCGACGCCGTCCCCGCGCTGTGGTCAGGTCCCCGCCCGCATCCCACTCCCGCCATCCCCCCCAAACGCCCGCCCCTCGGACGGCCGCCCCAGTAGGGCCAGCCGCCGCACCAGCCAGACGTCGGCTCATCGGCCTATGCCTGCGGGCCTAGGCCGCGGAGAAAGAGCGGTCTGCAGATAGATGGCCGCCGGTCTCCAGGTCCGTAACGTTCCGATCATCAGCACTAACTGATGAAGGGACGCAACATGATCGAGATTGACGGCCTGACCAAGCGGTACGGCGACAAGACCGCCGTCGACGGACTGAGCTTCGTGGTGCAGCCGGGCGTGGTGACCGGGTTCCTCGGCCCGAACGGCGCCGGGAAATCCACCACGATGCGGATGATCGCCGGCCTGGACCGCCCGGACAGCGGCACGGTCCGCGTCAACGGCAAGCACTACCCCCACGCAGCCGCCCCGATGGCCGAGCTCGGCATCCTGCTCGACGCCCGGTCCGTGCACCCGGGCCTGTCGGCCCGCAACAACCTGCTGGCCCTGGCCCGCACCGCCGGCATCAGCCGCCGCCGGGTCGACGAAGTGATCGAGCTGGCCGGCCTGGCCGAGGTCGCCGGCACCCGGGCCGGCGGTTTCTCCCTCGGCATGGGCCAGCGCCTCGGCGTCGCCGCCGCGCTGCTCGGCCAGCCCCAGACCGTCGTCCTGGACGAGCCGGTCAACGGCCTGGACCCGGACGGGGTCCGCTGGATCCGGGAGCTGCTCAAGTCGCTGGCCGCCGAAGGACGCACCGTCCTGGTCTCCTCCCACCTGATGAGCGAGATGGCCCAGACCGCCACCCAGCTCGTCGTGCTGGGCCGCGGCAAGCTCATCACCGAGGCCAGCGTCGAGGACTTCGTAAACCACGCCACCACCTCCGCCGTGCTGGTCCGCACCCCAGAAACCGTGCGCCTGGGCCAGCTGCTGGCCGCCCCCGGCATCACGGTCATCAACGACGGAACGGACCTGCTGCGTGTCTCCGGCACCACCGCCGCCCAGATCGGCACCGCCGCCTGGCAGGCTCACCTGCCCGTCTACGAGCTCACCCCCACCCACGCATCGCTGGAAGAGGCCTTCATGCAAGTCACCAAGGACAGCATCGACTACCACGCTGGAGCAACCCGATGAGCGCCATCACCCGGCCAGGACTCGCGCCGTCCCCCAGTATCCCTTCCCCCGTAATCCCGTCCCCCGTAATCCCGTCCCCCGCCCCGGCCACGGTCGCCGGGCCAGTGAGCCAGGTGCGCGTGGTCCGCGCGGAGTGGACCAAGCTGCGGGCGCTGCGCTCGACATGGTGGTGCGGGCTGACCGCGGCCGTGCTGATCGTCGGCCTGGGGGCCGCGATCGCCGGATCCGGGACGCCGTATCACGTCACGCCGGGCAATACCGCCGCGATGGGGATATCGTCGGCCCTGTTGGGCGTGCTGTTCGCCCAGCTGGTCCTCGGCGTGGTCGGCGTGCTGTCCTTCAGCGGCGAGTACGGCACCGGGATGATCCGGGCCACCCTGGCGGTCGTGCCGTCGCGGCTGCCGGTGCTGTGGGCCAAGGTGATCGTGCTGGTCGGCCTGGTGCTGCCGGTGACCGTGCTGTGCGCGTTCGCCGACTTCTTCACCGCGGCCGCCATCGAGTCCTCCCGCGGCGGTTCGGCGATCTCGCTGACCGATCCGGGCGTGCTGCGGACGGTGGCCGGCGCGTCGCTGTACCTGACCGTCGTCGTCATCATCGGCCTGGCCCTGGGCGCCCTGCTCCGCAAGACCGCGGCGGGCCTGTCCGCGTTCGCCGCGGTGTTCTTCGTCCTCCCGATCGTCGTGAACGCCCTCCCGCACAACCTCACGGGGTTCGCGCCCTACCTGCCCTCCAACGCCGGCGGGGAGCTGTGGGGCCTATCGATGACCAGCGCACACGCGCTGAGCCCGTGGACCGGATTCGCGGTCCTGTGCGGCTATGCCGTCGTGCTGACCGCCGCCGCCGCCTGGCGGCTGCGCCACCGCGACGCCTGACCACACCGAAACGACCGGTCGAGAACCCGGGAACGCGCCCGCCGCGTTCCCGGGTCTTCGACGTCCGGCGCCTAGGGCACGGTCACTGCGCGGCGGGCGGCGTGTGGATGAGCTTCTTGTTGACGAACTCGTCGATCCCCAGCGGCCCGAGCTCGCGGCCGACGCCGGATCGCTTGGTGCCGCCGAACGGCAGCTCCGGGCCGCCGAGTTCGGCCGTGTTGATCCAGACCATCCCGACGTCGAGCCGGTCGGCGACGTCGGCGGCCAGCTTCTCGTCGCTGCTGAAGATGGCGCCGCCCAGCCCGAAAGCGCTGCTGTTGGCCAGCTCCACCGCCTCGTCGGCGTTGGCCACCGCGTAGACCACGGCCGCCGGACCGAACAACTCCTCGGTGTAGGCCCGCATGTCCGGGGTCACGCCGGTCAGCACGGTCGGCTCCACGAATGCGCCCGGCCCGTCGATGCGATGCCCTCCGAGGTGGACCGTGGCGCCCTTGCTGACCGCGTCGTCGATCTGCTCCATCAGGTTGCGCGCCGCCTGCTCAGAGGACAGCGGCCCGTAGCTCGTCGCCGGGTCGGTCGGATCGCCGGTCACGTAGCTGGACATCGCCGCCGTGAACTCGCGCACGAAGTCGTCGTAGACCGCATCGGCGACGATCATCCGCTTGGATGCGTTGCAAGCTTGCCCGCCGTTCTCCATCCTGGCCCGTGCGGCCGTCTTGGCCACCTTCGGCAGGTCGGCGCCGTCCAGCACGATGAACGGATCCGAGCCGCCCAGCTCCAGCACAACCTTTTTGAGGTTCTGCCCGGCCACCGCGGCCACGGCCGACCCGGCCCGCTCGCTGCCGGTCACCGACACCCCGGCGATGCGCGGATCGGCAATCATGCTGGCGACCTGCTCGTTGCTCGCGAAGATGTTGATGTAAGCGTCTTGCGGCAGCCCGGCGTCGTGGAATATCTGCTCCATGGCCAGGGCTGACTCCGGGCACTGCGGCGCGTGCTTGAGCACGATGGTGTTACCGATCATCAGGTTCGGCGCGGCGAACCGGGCGACCTGGTAGTACGGGTAGTTCCACGGCATGATGCCCAGCAGCGGCCCGATCGGGGACTTGCGCACCCAGGCGGTGCCGGGCAGGTTCGAGGCCAGCGGCTCGTCCTTGAGCAGCGCCGCCCCGTTGTCGGCGTAGTACTGGTAGATGGCGGCGGCGAACCGCAGCTCTCCCAGGGCCGCCTTGGTGACCTTGCCCATCTCCCGGGTGATGATCGCGGCCAGTTCGTCCGCGCGGTCGCCGTACAGCTCACAGACCCGGCGAAGGATCTCGGTGCGCTCTTCCATAGAAGTGCGTCGCCACGAGGTGTAGCCCCGTGCGGCTCTCGCCAGCACGTCGCTGACCTCGGCGTCGGTCGCCGTCGGGTACTCGCTTTCTACCTTTCCTGTGGCGGGGTTCACTACCTGGTACGTCATCGAGCCTGCCTCCATCGCAACATTGGGATCAGTCCATTAGACGACAGAACGGCACGATGCGAGACCAGCGCCCCTCCCCATGGCACCGGCCAGCGCCCCGGCGACGCCGGGCGGGTATCGGGCAGAATGGGATTTATGGCAGGTTCGAGGGGTTCGGCCACGATCCCGGTCATCGACGTCGGCCCGCTGGTCGGCGGCGCTCCGGCCGCGGCGAGCGCTGCGGTGGCGGAGCAGATCCAGGCGGCCTGCCGCGAGCGCGGGTTTTTCTACCTGACGGGCCATGGCGTGCCGGCCGGGCTGCTGGACGAGCTCGCCGAGGCGAGTACTGAGTTCTTCGCGCTGCCCGCGGCGGACAAGCTGGAGATCGCCATGGAACGCGGCGGCCGGGCCTGGCGGGGTTTCTTCCCGGTGGGCGCCGAGCTTACCTCCGGCCAGCCGGACCTGAAGGAAGGGCTGTACTTCGGCGCCGAGCTGCCTGACGATGATGCGCGCGTGCTGGCCGGACTTCCGCTGCACGGCCGCAACCTGTTCCCGCGGCAGGTCCCCCGGCTGCGCCCGCTGGTACTGGCCTACCTTGATGCCCTGACCAGCGTGGGCCAGGCCGTGCTCGCCGGAGTGGCCCTGAGTCTCGGCCTGGACGCCGGGTACTTCGTCACCGGGTATACCGCGGACCCGACCATCTTGTTCCGGATCTTCCACTACCCGCCGTCGCCGCCGCAGGCCGGCGGCTGGGGGGTGGGGGAGCACACCGATTACGGGCTGGTGACCCTGCTCGCCCAAGATGACAGCGGCGGCCTGCAGGTCGCCGCGCCTGAAGGCTGGATCGACGCCCCGCCCATCCCCGGCACGCTGGTCTGCAACATCGGCGACATGCTCGATCGCCTGACCGGCGGCTGGTACCGCTCCACGCCGCACCGGGTCCGCAACCTCAGCGGCCACGGCCGGCTCTCCTTCCCGTTCTTCCTGGATCCGGGATTCGCCGCCGAGGTGCCGCCGCTTCCTGACCGCGCCGCCGCCGGAGACGACGGCCGACGGCGGTGGGATGGCCAGGACCTGCGCGCCTTCACCGGTAGCTACGGCGACTACCTCCTCGGGAAGGTCTCACAAGTCTTCCCGCAGCTCCGCAGCGACGTGCTGGAATAGACGCCAGCCCCGTCAGGCCCGCCGCCCGTTAACCGCATCTGCCGAATAGCGGGCGTTACATGTCCGTATACCTATGCAATGCCCGGTACTTGGTATGCCGCTAACGGTAGCGATGATCGCTAATTCAAGCGTGTCGTTCATGCAGGGAGGCAGAGCTGGAGTGAAGCACGGGCGTCGACCGTGATTATCGTGCCTAAGACTAGCGGTGATGAGTACTGCGGTTTTAGCCTGGTAGAGCTTGCTGAATTGCCCGCCTTTACTCGATCTGCTCGCACGTAGTGGTCAGGCTAGCGAGGGCTGGAACGGCCCAGGCGACCTGGCCATCCAGAGCGGTACGAGATGCGCCAGCCTGACAAGCCAGGCCATCTCTACTTTTCAGCGGGGCACCGTATGCCTGACAATTGGGTGAGGCAGCGCGTTGAAGGCGGGTTCATCGTGGCTCTGATTTTCATCAGTCACAGCAGTACGGATGATGCCAGCGCTAGGCATGTTGCGGACTGGCTGACATCGCGTGGGTTCCGTACCTTGTTCCTGGATTTCGATCCGATCCGGGGCATACCAGCCGGGCGTAACTGGGAGCAGGAGCTCTATGCCCGTCTGAGGCAAGCTGCCGCCATGGTGTTTCTCAGCAGCAGGGCTTCTGTGGCGTCCCCTTGGTGCTTCGCCGAGCTAGCCCTGGCACGGGCGATGGGTGTCCGGGTACTGCCTGTCCGCATTGAAAGCGACGCCCGTCATCCTCTACTCCGCGATGTCCAGGCGGTTGATCTGGCCGGGGAAGAAGATGCCGCGCTTCAGCGACTGGCCTCCTCGTTGCGGTTGAGCGGGCTGGATCCGGCCACGATATTTGACTGGGATCCCGCGCGGTCGCCCTATCCGGGCTTGCGCTCCTTCCAGGCGGATGACGCGGCGATGTTTTTCGGCCGGGAGAACGAAATCAATGAACTCATCGAGCGGCTGCGGTCGCTGTTCCGTAGCGCAAGTCTCGCGCTCGTCGGGCCGTCGGGCAGTGGCAAGTCATCCCTGGTACACGCAGGCCTTCTGCCCCGGTTGAGCCGGTTGCCGGCCGAGTGGGAGGTCCTGCCGCCGGTCTTCCCCGGTGACCGGCCGGTAACGGCCCTGGCCCGCTCACTTGCACGGCGCCTCAGCGAACTGGTTACGCCGGTCTCGTGGCGGCATGTGGAGGAGCGGCTGCGCCAGCACCCCGGTGAGCTGTCCGAGCTTGCCCGCGACCTGGCCGAGGGGCAGGGCCGGCCTAGGCGCATGGTCCTGCTGGTCATCGACCAAGCGGAAGAACTCCTTACCCTGACGGGCGACGAAGCCCGCGAGGAATTCATCCAGATCATGTGTCCTGCGGCCAGCGGCACCGGGCCGCTGCGCCTGCTCTTCACTTTGAGATCTGAGTTCCTCAGCGGGTTCCTGCGCCAGCCGGGGCTGGCGGACCTCATCCGCGACTCAACCGCCATCGGGCCGCTCGAGCGGTCCCGGATGTCAGCAGTAATCACCGGGCCTGCCCAGAGGGCCGGGCTGATCTTCCAGCCAGGCCTCGTCGAGCAGATGGTGGAGGACGCCCAAGGTGGCGACGCCCTCCCGCTGCTCGCATATACCCTGCGCCAGCTCTGCGAGCGCGCAGGGCCTCACGCGAGCATCTCCGTGGCGGACTACAAGGCGAGCGGTGGGGTACTGGGTGCACTTCGGGGCCAGGCAGATCGGCTCCTCGGCGACCTTGACCGCGCGGGCCTCGGCAGCGTCGTCCTCCCGGCACTGGTCAAGCTGGTGACTGTCGGCGACGGGGATGAGCCGACTCGTCGTCGGCTCGCCCGCAGCGGCCTGACCCCCCTGGAGAGCCAGGTCATCGACGCCTTTAGAGACGCGCATCTGGTCATCAGTGACCAGGCGGACGATACGCCGGTCGTGACCGTGGCGCATGAGGCACTGCTTCGCACCTGGCCGCCACTGGCAGGAGCGATCGAGGCGGCGCGGGAGAACCTGCGGCAGCGGGCGCAGCTTGAGCGGATAGCACTGGACTGGGACCTTGCAGGCAGGCAGTCCGCTTACACAATGACAGGCGCCCGGCTTGCCTTGGCCGAGCGCTGGGCACAGGCAAATAGGGCAGAGCTGGAATTGATGCCGCTGCTAAAGGAGTTCATCCAGGCTTCTGTGGCATGGGACGCATCGGCCCGGCAGCGTGCCGCCAACTCGCTCGCGGCACAGGCGAATTACCAGCTGGCCGGAGACCCGAATCTGGCCATATCACTGGCGGTTGCGGCGATCGACGAGTACGGGCCGGCAGATCAGCTTGTCGAGACGCTGCGAGAAGCGTTGCGCCGTTCCCGGGTCCGGGCAGTCCTTCCAGGCGAGATCGCCGTGACAAGAGTCGCTTGGGCCGCCGACGGCCGACGTGCTGCAACCGGGATGGCAGACGGCTCCGTGCGGATATGGGACACGCTCACGAGCCGGCAGTTGCTAGCCTTCGATGGCGCTGGACGCAGCGTGTATTGCCTCGCCTTCTCGCCAGATCAGCAGTCGGTTATCGCAGGCAGTGGAAGGCGCCTGAACCTGCGGTCCGGCGGTGAGACCGACGAACACGTAGAGGAGGTTCTCGCGCTCGGTCCCTCCCAGGCCGTTTCCGCGGATGGCAGTGAAGTCGCGACCCTGACCTCAAGCGGTCATGAGCTGCGCGTGACCACCCGCGACGGTACGACACTTCGTTCGATTAACCTGTCCAGCGCTTTTCAGCGTGCCCGGGAGGACTCGTATCAGTCCAGCGTCGCGTGGTCGCCGGACGGTAACCACCTCGCTATCGCCGTCGAAGATGGCGGTCTTATCCTGGACCGCCATAACGGCAGCATCAGCACGGGCCTGCGGCTGGGCGGACCGGTCCCGACGGCGGTCGGTCATCGGCTGCCGATCACCTCAGTGAGCTTCTCTGCCGACGGACGCCGTATCGCCACGCTGTTCCGTGACGGCGTCCCCCGAGTGTGGGATACGTCCGACGGGCGCCTGCTGCTCGAGCTCCGGGATCATCCCGCCGCGATGACTTTCCTGGCATTTGCCCCCCGCGGGTCGCGCCTGCTGGCCGGAGCCGATGACGGCACCGCGTTGATCTGGAACATAGCCGATGACTACGACGTACTGCCAGGCGCCGATGGCCTGCTATACGAGCTGCAAGGACATTCTGGGCCCGTCACCGGCGTGGATTACTCTCCTGACGGCACCCGTATCGTCACCTCTTCAAGGGACGGTACCGCCCGGCTCTGGGAAGCGGAAACAGGCAGCGGGCGGCTGGTCCGTGTACTGCACGGACACCAGGCCGCGGTGACGGCCACAGCCTTCTCGCCGGACGGGTCGCTGATCGTTACAGCGGCCGAGGATGGCACGATGCGGTTCTGGCCTGCTGACGGTGACGGTCAGGCACGAGTAGTCAACGGACCGCCCAACGTCGGCCGCGCCGCAGGAGCGCCGCCCCGCTTTACCTCCGTCACGTTCTCCCCGGACGGCGCTCTGGTGGCCGCTGGCCTGTGGGACAGCACCGTACGTGTCTGGCAGACATCCAACGGCGAGCAGCGTTCCGCCCAAAACATTCGCGGGCGAGTAACCAGCGTCGCTTTTTCGCCCGATGGGAGCAGCATCGCAGGCAGTGCGTGGAACAGCGACGTTGCCTCAGCATGGACCGGTGCTGTCACTGTTCCTATCTGGCAAGTGGCCACCAAGGCCATCACCCACCAACTCGACCATCGTGCCACCGTGTTCAGCGTCGGATTCTCCCCCGACGGCACCAGGCTCGCAACGGCCGGCGCTGATGGCGGCGCCCGTATCTGGGACATTCAGTCAAATGCCGAACTGCTGACGGCGCGAGACTACGGAGCGATCGTCCGATGCGTCAGCTTCTCTGCGGACGGTACCCGGCTCCTCACCGCCGCCGACGATGCCACCGGCCGGGTCTGGGACGCATCCGACGGCCGCGAGCGCTTTGTCTTCGCCGGTCATTCAGGTCCAGTTCTACGCGCTGTATTTAGTCCCGAAGGCGGCCAGGTCGCAACAGCCTCCGCCGATTGCACGATTAGAGTTTGGCGCGAGACCGGCGTAGGAGAACTTCTCCGGACTGCACACAGACGTGGCGCACGACAGCTGCCTCCAGCGGATCGCCTGCGATTCAACCTGCCAGTTCGCGAGTCGGGAGGCGCACCGCTGACCAGGGCGGCCGACCTGTCCACAGCAGAGGCCAACCGAAAAGACAGCGACGGCAGCCTCCGCAATTCCGCTGCGCTTATCGCTGAGCGTGCTCAAGCGATCGCAAGAAGCCCGCAGGCCGGCAGCGATGAGGAGAACTGGCTTCTAGCCGAGCAGCAACTGCGCTCCGAAGGAATACTGACCTGACTAGCGCATCTTGTATACAGCTATAAGTACATGCCGGGGCGGCAGGCAACCAGGCAGACTGCATATTTATGCATTGCTGTCTTGGGCCGAATATCCGCTAGCAAGGGCGTGACCGCGGTCACCCGGGCGCGTGGATGAACGTGGTGTGCCACCCACTGCAGGATTTCCTGCGTCGGAGGCTCGTACTCGCGGGGCACCAGGTCAGTCTGGCAGCCTGCACCCGGACCTACCGGGCGACAAGGCCAAGGCGAGGTGCCGTGGCAGGGCCGTCAATTCGTCGCCCCCGGTCGCAACGCGCTCACATGCCGCGAGTAGGTAGTCAGTTGATGGGCTTGCGGAAGAACACCCGGTGGAATCCGTCTTGCTCGGCCCGGTGGGTTTCGGCGTACCCGCGCCGGAGGTAGTAGGTGAGGTTCTCGGTCATGGCTTCGTTGGTATAGAGCCGGATCTCGCTGCGGCCGAGGCTGCGGGCATGATCTTCGGCCAGGACGAGCAGCCGGGTGCCGATCCCGCGGCCCTGGGCGGCGGGCAGGACGGCCACGTTGTCGAGCAGCAAGTAGCCAGGCTGGGGAATGAGGATAGCGAAGCCGGCGATGCCGCCGTTCTCGATGGCGGCCCAGGCCTGCTGGTCGCGGACCGCCTGCGCGTAGTCGGCGGTCATCGGAGCGGGTTCCCGGCCTATCCTCGGGACGTACTTCTGGTAAGCGGCGGCCGCGATCGCGCGAAGGACATCCACGTCGCCAGCAACTGCACAGCGGATCATCGCCACAGCCGGGAGCATAGTCAGGCCTGGCGCCGCATCCGCGCCGGGCGTCATGGGATGATCTGCATCCGGGTCTTCCGCGGGGGACAACGCGGGGATGGAATGGCTGCGCGGATGAAGAATTGCGGCGCGAGCTGCTGGCCCGGCGCGAGGAGGATCAGCGGATCCGCAACATGGTGTCGCCGCCGCGGGGGCAGTACATGGCCAGCCTCCCCCACGAGGGGGCGGCGGAGTGGCACCGCATCGATGCGGAAAATACCCGCTGGCTCGGCGAACTTCTCAATGCCCGGGGCTGGCCAGGGCGGACGCTGGCCGGTGAGGAGGGCACCGGGGCGGCGTGGCTGCTAAGCGGCATTCCAGAAGTTCTGCTCGTAACCCGGAGGCAGCCAGGGGCTGGTCCGGGGCGCGGCGGTAGCCAGGATCTGATCCGGTGAGCGGGCGCGGAAGGAGGAATGGATCTGCCGGGGCCGACCGGGCCAGCTGACGGCGGTGTTGGCCACGTAGTTCTTCAGGCCGCCGGCACTTTGCTGCGATGTCAGCTCTTACCTGCTCTGCGGGTCACCAGCCCGGTGACACCGAGGCCCGCGGCGGGTAGGAAGAGCCCATCATGCGCGTGCTGTACGTGGGCGGGTCCGGGTACGTGGGCAGGCTGGCCCTGCCGCTGCTCCGCCAGCGGTTCGCGGTGCGGGTGCTCGACCTGCGGGCTCCGGCCGGCGGGGACGAGTACGTGCGCGGCGACGCGACCGGCCACGCGGCGGTGCTGGCCGCCCTGGCGGGCGTGGATGCGGTGATCCACGGCGCGATGGCGGCCGGCGGCGACGCCGCCGCGGCGTTCGGCGCCAGCGTCACGTCCGTGCATCAGGTCCTGTCGGCCGCTTATCGCGCGGGGCGTGCCGCACGCCGTGTACCTGAGCAGCCTGTCGGTCTACGCCGATCCCGTCTCCCGGCGGCTCGACGAGTCCGCCGTTCCCGACGCAACCGACGTGTACGGGCTGACCAAGCGCCTGGGAGAGGAGGTGTGCCGCGCCGCCGTCGCCGAGTTCGGCCTGTCAGTCAACATCCTCCGGCTGGCCTGGCCGACCCCGGATCACCTGTGGCCCGCCTGGGGCCGGGTCACGCCGCCGGCCCGTCCTGCGGGTCCGGGCAGCGTCCCGGCCTGCGCCACCGCCGCGACCGACGTGGCTGCGGCCATCGCCGCGGCCCTTAGTTACCGCGACGGCCTGCAAGCCTTCACCATCTC
>Ga0302178_10001010_pt1 | contig 24560 bp, 15 predicted proteins | sample I_Palsa_E1_3_FD_198790 | JGI IMG/M metagenome (GOLD analysis project Ga0302178, IMG submission 198790) | Peat permafrost microbial communities from Stordalen Mire near Abisko, Sweden - I_Palsa_E1_3 | ecosystem: Environmental > Terrestrial > Soil > Palsa > Peat permafrost | place: Sweden... | reverse complement strand
AATTCGACTGAATACGTTTGCTTTTGCTTCAACATGCACCTCTGACTTCTTTAATTTAAGAAAATTCAGAGGCGACAACTAGTCTGACACAGGGGGGGGTCGCGTTGAACGAAAAAGATCGTCGCTTCAGACTTCCTGTTTCATCTCGGTAATCACTGGTGAGTTTTACGCCCTCGAAGGCTTTTAGCCACGATAGACGTCCTACACCATGGCAACCTTGCTCGGCGTTTTATGCACCTAGATCACGCATCTGCATTGCCCCCAGTCAGCGCAGAATACACCGGGGGCAATTCGCAGGTGCTGTGCAAAATCACAGTGTACTGGTTCGCAAGGATATTTCTGTACAAAGTCGGACCACTGCCGCTTGTATTTACTTATCGACATTTGAGCCAAACATCGGCGCGTCGTTATGCCGTCCGGTCATCAAGGACTGCGCCAACCCCAACATAATGCGATAATAAGCCGCTCACAATTCATGATAGTCCGGCTAGCCTCCCGGTTCCCATACGTGTCACGCGCTTTTCTCATCCCGCTTATCGTTGCCTGTGCGATGTTCATGGAAAACATGGACGCGACCGTTCTCGCCACGTCGCTGCCGGTACTGGCACGCGATTTCGGCGTCAGCCCGATTGCCCTCAAGTTGGCGCTGATTTCCTATGTGGTCGGACTCGGGGTGTTTATCCCAATCTGCGGCTGGGTGGCCGACCGCTATGGCACGCGTACGGTGTTTCGCGCGGCTTTGGGCGTGTTTATTGTGGGTTCCTTGCTGTGCGCGGCGTCCCATTCCCTGGTCACTTTTGTCGCGGCGCGGTTTGTTCAAGGTATCGGCGGCGCGATGATGGTACCCGTCGGTCGCATCATCATCTTTCGTTCGATCCCCAAGCGCGATTTCCTGAAAGCCATCAGTTACCTGACGGTGCCGGGATTATTCGGTCCGGTCATCGGCCCGCCACTAGGCGGTTTTATCACCACCTATTTTCATTGGCGCTGGATTTTTGTGATCAACCTGCCGATTGGTCTACTCGGCATGGTGCTGGCGAGTCGCTATATTGCCAACTTACGTGAAGAAATACCGGAGGCGCTCGATTTTCGCGGTTTTGTGTTGTCGGCATTGGGCGGCTCGCTGGTGATGTTGGGCTTGTCGCTGATCGGCGGCGAGTTGGTCTCACCGTTGACAGCACTGGCCATGCTGGTGATCGGTGTGTTGGCCTTATACGGCTATTGGCGTCATGCTAAACGGGATCAGCCTGGTGCTGCGCCGCCCTTGCTCGATTTGGAATTGTTGCGTATTCCCACTTTCCAGGCCAGTGTGTTGGGCGGTTCGCTATTTCGCATTGGTTTGGGCGCGATGCCATTTCTATTGCCGCTTGCTTTGCAAGAAGGACTCGGGATGTCGGCCTTTGAGTCGGGGTCGATTACCTGTGCCTCGGCCTTTGGCGGCTTGTTTATGAAGAGCATCGCGTCAACAGTGTTAGGGCGTTTTGGCTACCGTACGGTGTTGATATTCAATGCGATCTTGGCCGGTATGGCGATTGCCGCTTGCGGCCTATTCACTTCGGCTACCCCGCATCTCCTGATGCTGGCGGTGGTGTTGCTGGGCGGTTTTTTCCCGTCACTGCAATTTACCAGCCTGAACTCGATCGCTTATGCCGATATTCCGAGCAAGCATGTCAGCCGCGCCACGAGTCTTGCCAGCGTGATCCAGCAATTGTCTCTGGGGCTGGGCGTGGCTATCGCCGGTTTGACCTTGCAACTGTCACACCATCTGCAAGGCCATACCGTGATTGAGAATAGCGATTTTTGGCCGGCCTTCCTGACGGTGGGGCTGTTTTCTGTCGCATCGATTCCGCTGACGCGGCGTCTCGCCCCCGATGCTGGCGACGAACTGGCGCGTCGCTCGAAAGTGTAAGGCCTGACACATGACGCCCTCCCCAATATCGTTACCATCGTGCCCGGCGCCTGGCGCTATCGTTGTGATCGGTGCTTCCGGCCTATTGGGCCGAGAGATTTTCCGCGATTTGCAGCAGGTTTTTGGCGAAGCCGTGATCGGTACCGCGCGGCGTCGCTTTGGCGCGCGCTACAGCTCGCTTGATATCCTCGATAGTGTTGCGGTCGAGCAGTTCTTGTCGGCGCACCGTCCGGCCGTGGTGGTGATTGTCGCCGGTGAAAAAAGAGCCGATATTTGCGAGCGCGATCCGCTACGGGCTCGCGCCTTGAATATCGCGGCGCCTGCCTTGATTGCGCGTTGCGTGGCCACTTACGGCGGGCGCACGCTGTATATTTCGACCGACTACGTATTTGACGGTACGCAAGCGCCTTACCGACCGGAGAGTCTGCCTACGCCCATCAATGCTTACGGCTTGAGCAAGCGCGAGGGCGAATTGGCGGTGCTGGGCGCAGGCTCGGCAACGGCGGTATTGCGTTTGCCGCTATTGTTTGGGCCCAGCGACGATTTGTCGGAGTCGGCGGTCACGAATGTTTTGTTGCCCACGCCTAGCGGGGGGGCAATGCCCGTCGATAACTGGGCGATCCGCTACCCGACGTTAACCACGGATGTGGCCTCGGTCTGCCGACAAATGATTACGCTATGGCTTGCGGGCACAGACTTGAGCGGGATACATCATTGGTCCGGCAGCGACCCTTGCACAAAGTACGCTCTAAGCCTGCAATTGGCCGCGATAGCGCATTGGCCCAACAGCGCTTTCGCGCCCTCAATGCCCGGGCCATGCGATGTGCCACGGCCCTACAATTGTCATCTCGACACGGCATCATTGACGCGTTTGGGCATTCAAGCTGCCACGCCTTTAGCACTTGCGCTGGCGGCCGTGCTGCAGCCGCATTTGCCGCAGCTCGCCCGCCGTTGGTCTTGAGGCTCGGGCCGCTTCAGCGTAAAGGCAGGCAAAGCGTAGGGGTTAAGCCGCGTGCGCTACCGGTTCAACTGCGGCATGATGGGCGAGATCGTTCGCAACATGGCTGATCGCGTCCATTTCGGTATCGGCAGCGGTATCGGCAGCGGTATCGGCAGCGGCATCGATTGCAGCATTGAGCTCAAGCTCGGCTTGTTCCGCGTGACGCCATTTACGCGCAAGCCCATTGAGGCCCTCCAGGACATTTTGCAAGTCCAGTCCTTTCTCGGTAAGCGAATAGCTGACTTGCGGGGGGATCGAGGGGTGATAGTCGCGATGCACCAAGTCGGCGGTTTCCAGCATGCGCAAGCGCTCGGTTAGCACTTTAGCGGACACGTCCGGCATGAAACGTTTAAGTTGGCCGAAACGTAATACCTTATTCGAATACAGCAACCACAGAATGTAGGTGGTCCAAGGCCCCATCAGCAGGCGCAAAAGCGCATCCATCGGGCAGGCGGGAGAAGTTTTATCGCGTTGCATGGCAGCTTGTCTTACAGAGTAGATGGGTGGTTACTTTATGGTAACTACTTTTTAAAAGTAACTCAAGCGAATATAGTGACGGTTCTTCTCGACTTTATCGATTAACAGGACACGGCATGATCTCGGTTGCGATTGTTTCTCTTGGATAAGCCCTTTATGACTGACTTTAAATCTTCCGCGGCCGGCGGCCGCTATACCGGTACCGCAATTATGTTGCATTGGCTGATCGCCGTGCTGATTATCGGCGGCTTCTGGCTGGGCTGGGTGATGACCGATATTCCCGGTTTGACGCCCACCAAGCTCCGATATTATTCCTGGCACAAATGGATCGGCGTGACGGTGTTTGCGTTGGCCTGGTTGCGCGTGCTATGGCGCTTGAGCCATCCGGCGCCGCCACTGCCCGCCGGCATGCCGGCTTTGCAGCGCCTGGTTTCAAATGCGGTCCACGGCTTGTTATATGTGTTGATGATTGCGATCCCCGCATCGGGCTATCTGTATAGCTCGGCCGCCGGTGTGCAGGTGGTCTACCTCGGGATCTTGCCCTTGCCCACGTTGATCGGACCGGACCAGCAGCTGAAAGTGATCCTTCGCTTGACGCATATCTGCCTGAACTACGCTTTGCTCGGTTTATTTGTGCTGCATTTGCTGGGTGTCGTCAAACATACCCTGATAGACCGCGATGGCTTGTTGGCGCGGATGATTCCGTTTCTTAGATAAAGGTAAAGCTATGTTTATTTCTCCGTTGAAATCCTCCCGGCGGGTGGCGCTGAGCATTGCCGTCAGCGGCGCCTTGGCGCTGGGTTTGGCGACTACCGCGCAGGCCCAGGTCGATACCGGCAAGAGCGCGATCTCGGCGGTGTCCAAGCAGATGAATGTGCCGGTCAACGGCACGTTCAAGAAGTTTACGGCGAGTGTTGATTTTGACCCGGCCAAGCCGGCGGCGGGTAAGGCCCAGTTCAGCGTGGATGTGGCGTCTTACGATCTGGGCGATGAATCGTTTAATAAGGAAGTGCGCGCTAAGGAATGGTTCGATGCGGCAACTTTCCCCAATGCAACTTTCGTTTCGACCTCGATCGCGGCCGCGGGCCCGGGCACCTATAGCGTGAGCGGCAAGCTGACCATTAAAGGCAAGAGTAGCAATGTCGTGGTGCCCGTGACATTCAAGCAGGACGGCGCCAATCAAATATTCGATGGTGTCTTGCCGATCAAGCGTTTGCAATTCGATATTGGACAGGGCGAATGGAAAGACACCTCGGTCGTCGCCGACGACGTCCAGCTTAAATTCCATATCGTAGCGGCCGCCAAGAAATAATTTCACCCCAAGAAAAACCGTCCCCAAGTTTTTCGCTCGAAGGAAGCCCCCTCGGCGGATTTGCCCCTTCGGGGGGGCCTGGCGCGAAGCGACAGGTCTGGGGGCACTCAACTATGAACAGGAGTTTTTATGAAAATCAGTACGCTCGCCGCAACCACAGTTGCCGCTTTCGCAGCTTCGATGTCCTTGTCGGCCGTCGCGGCTCCCGTCACATATAACATCGATCCGACCCACACCTACCCAAGTTTCGAGACCGACCACTTCGGCGGCCTGTCGGTCTGGCGCGGTAAATTCACCAAGACCACCGGTACGGTGACGCTCGATCGTGAAGCCAAAACCGGTTCGGTGGATATCGCCATCGACCCGGCATCGATCGATACCGGCAATCCGGCGCTCGACGGCAAGGTCAAAAGCGACGAACTCCTGAACGTCGCCAAATTCCCAACTGCCAGCTACAAAGGCGACAAGATTGTCTTTAAGGGCGATACGCCGGTTGAAGTCGACGGCCAGCTGACGCTGCATGGTGTGACCAAACCGGTAACGCTGACGATCAAGAGTTTCAAGTGCATTCAACACCCGATGTACAAGCGCGAAGACTGCGGCGCGGATGCTGAGGCCAGTTTTGATCGTGCGGATTTCGGCGTGGATTGGGGTAAGAGCTATGGTTTCAATATGCTGACCAAGCTGCAAATCCAGGTTGAAGGCCTGAAGGCGGAGTAATTCCTGCCATGAGTGTGTACCGGAAGGCGCCGCGCCTTCCGGCGAGGTCTCGGTTTGACGAGACCGTCCGCGCTATCGTTAGCATCACGAATATCTGGAAAAAATAATGTCGCAGACCGCATCGCGCTTGCCGGCTTTGTATATCCCCCATGGCGGTGGCCCCTGTTTTTTTATGGATACGCCCGCCGGGATGCCGGTCGATATGTGGGACAAGATGGCAAGCTATCTGCGCGGTATTGCCGATTCGCTGCCAACTCGGCCCCGCGCTTTGCTGGTGATTTCCGCGCATTGGGAAACGCCTGTGGCCACGGTCAATGCGGCGGCCCAATCGCCTTTGTTATTCGATTATTACGGATTCCCCGAGCATACCTATCGCTTGACCTACCCGGTTGCGGGCTCCCCGGAGGTGGCGGCGCGCGTGCGTACGTTGCTGTCCGAGGCCGGTATCGGCAGCGCTGAAGAGCAGCAGCGGGGTCTCGACCACGGCGTATTTGTGCCGTTTAAGTTGATTTACCCCGAAGCCGATATTCCTCTGGTGCAGTTGTCCTTGCAGCAAGGACTGGACCCGGCCGCGCATCTGGCCTTAGGGCGGGCGCTGGCGCCTTTGCGCGATGAAGGTGTATTGATTGTCGGCAGTGGCATGAGCTATCACAATCTACGCGAATTCTTCCGCGACGGCGAACCCGGTAATGGGCTGGCCCGGCAGTTCGACGACTGGCTGGTTGAAACCGCGACCCACGCGGACCCGGAGTTGCGCGCGAGCCGGCTGGTGGATTGGACGGCGGCGCCGGGCGCCTTGGCCTGCCATCCGCGTGCCTAACATTTGCTGCCCTTGATGGTGGCGGTCGGCGCCGCAGGTCGCGATGCGGGGCGCCATAGTTACGGCGAGCAGGTGCTGGGCAAAGCGCTGTCGGGTTTTCAGTTCGGTTAATTGCACCGCACCATTAGTCAGGTATAAGTCCTGACACTGGCCTAAGCATCCCAGGTGTATGATTTCCTTTAGGGGCCCGCAACTCGCGGGCGTCTGGGTAGATCCAAAAGCGGTTTTCGTTGTTCGCCGTGCGGGTCCTAAAGGCATTCTTCATGATTAAAAAAATCGCTGTTGCGAATTTGCTCCCCGGGATGTATTTGCACGATTTGGTTGCGGACTGGATGTCCCATCCTTTCCTGCGTAGCCGTTTCTTGATTCACGATCAGCAAACTATCGACAAGATCATTGCATCGGGTATCCGGGAAGCCTATATCGATTCGTCGCGCGGCATCGACGTGCCTGATGCCCCGACGGCGGCGCAAGTGAGCGAGCAGATCGAAGCCGAAATGAAGGCGGCGGTCGCAGCCGACCTGCCTGTTGTGAAAGTCTCGCTGGCCCAGGAGATGGTCGAAGCACGCAAAATCCAGACTCAGGCCAGCAGGGTCATACGCGAAGTGATGCATGATGCCCGCCTTGGCCTCGCCATGAATATGGCGGAGGTCGAGCCGCTGGTCGAGGATATTACCGATAGTATCGGTCGCAATCAGAGTGCCTTGCTATCGCTGTTGCACCTCAAGACCCACGACGATTACACTTTTTTGCATTCGGTCTCGGTGTGCGCGCTGATGATCACATTTTGCAAATCGCTGAAACTCGATCCGGTGACGACACGCGAAGCCGGTCTGGGCGCCTTGCTGCACGATACCGGCAAGATGCGCGTGCCGGATGCTATTTTGAATAAGCCGGGACGCTTCACCGACGAAGAATTCGAGATCATGAAACGTCATCCGCGCGACGGCTACGATATTCTGCGCGCCACACCCGGCATCGGCCAGGTGCCGCTCGATATCGCGCTGCACCATCATGAGCGTATGGACGGCACGGGTTACCCCGATCGTCTGCCGGGTGCGGAAATCTCGACGTTGGCGCGCATGGCGGCGATTGTCGACGTCTATGATGCCATCACTTCGGATCGCTGTTACCACGTCGGCATTCCGCCCGCGGAAGCCTTGAAGAAAATGTGGGAGTGGAGCAAGTTTGATTTTGACCAGACTCTGATGCGCGCATTTATCAGCACCATTGGGATTTATCCCGTTGGCACGCTGGTCAGGCTCGACAGCGGACGGTTGGCGGTGGTGGTCGAGTTGCATACCAGCGAAATATTGAAACCTAGCGTGCGCGTATTTTTCTCGACCAAATCGAACGTGCACATTCCTCCCGAGCTGATCGACTTGTCGCGTAAAGGAGTGACCGAACGGATTGCCAGCCACGAAGATCCGGCCAAATGGGGTGTCGACCCGATGCTTTATCTGACCAGTGAGGCTGACTAGCGTCGTCTGTGCTTTCGCTCGGTCTGCGCTCTTTTAGCTTGAGCGCTAGGCATCGATCTCCGGTAACTTGCTTTGATATAGCGCCGCAAAATCCGCTGCTTGCACCGGCCGGCTAATCAGGTAACCCTGTGCTTCATCGCAACCGTAATTGTGCAGAAAAGCCAGTTGCTCAGACGTTTCCACGCCCTCAGCAATCACCGTCAGCTGCAGGTTATGCCCCAATTGGATGATGGTTTTGACGATGGCGGCGTCGTCCGGATCGTGGGTCAGGTCGCGCACAAAAGACTGATCGATCTTCAGCTTGTTAACCGCCAGCCGTTTCAGATAAGACAGGCTCGAATAGCCCGTGCCGAAATCGTCGATTGACAGTTTGACGCCCATTTCCCTGAGGCGCTGGAGTGTCTGTATCGCCGCATCGACATCTTGCAGCAAGATGCTTTCCGTCAACTCCAATTCCAGTTGCTCGGCAGGTAAGCCGGAAGCCTCCAGCGCGTGCTGTACAGTTTCCAGTAGATTGCCGCGCCTGAATTGTAATCCTGACAGATTGACGGCAACGGCCTGTATGCTAAGGCCGCTTTCCCGCCAGGCTTGAGCTTGTCGGCAAGCCTCATTGAGCACCCAGGCGCCGATCGGGATAATCAAGCCGCTGCGTTCGGCAAGCGGAATAAACAGGCCCGGCGGCACCGCACCTCGCTCCGGATGTTGCCAGCGTATCAAGGCTTCCACCCCAACAATGCGCCCCGTGTGGATGTCGATTTGCGGCTGATAATGCAAAATAAATTCCTGATGCTTGATCGCGCTATGCAATTGCCCCTGTAGTTTGACTTGCTCCTGGGCGTTGGCATTCATGTTCTCGACAAAGAAACGGTAGTTATTGCGACCGCTATCTTTAGCTTGATGCAAGGCGGTATCGGCCAGCTTCAGCAAGGTATCGAAATGCCTGCCGTCGTGGGGATAGAGGCTGATACCCACGCTGAACGAGGTGTTCAGCAGATAGCCGTCAATCGGGATCGGCTCGGCAAAGGCTTCCATAATGCCTTGCGCGATCCCTCCGACGATGCTGAAATCTTTCACGTGCGAAATCAGGATCACAAATTCGTCGCCGCCTTGGCGGCTGATGGTGTCGGTGTCGCGCACGCAACTATGTAAGCGTTCGACCACTTTAATCAGCAACTGGTCGCCGTAACCGTGGCCCAGGCTGTCATTGACGTTTTTGAAATTATCCAGGTCCAGGAACATTAGCGCGATACCGGTCGATTCCCGGTAGGCATTGGCCACCGCTTGCTCAAAACGGTCGCGCAGTAGCAGGCGATTGGGCAAGCCGGTCAGTGGATCGTGATGCGCCAGAAACTCGAGTTTCTTTTCCGCGGCTTCATGTTCGATACGCGCGCGCAGCGTCTCGATACCAAAAGCCAGATCGGCGGCCAATTTCTCCAGCAATCTGACTTCCTCGGCGCTGAAAGCATTCCGCTCGGCGGAATGTATGCCCAGTACGCCCATCACCCGCTTGCGGTCGATCAGTGGCAAGCCGATGCTTGAGCGAAAACCGTGTCGCAAGGCCGTCTCGCTCCACAACGCCATCGCCGGGTCACGGTAGTCCTGATTGATGGTGGTGACACCGGTCTTGACCGCTGTGCTGATCGCCCCGTGTTCGACTTCGGCGTCGCCCCAGCTTAGGTTGATTTCATTTAAATAGTCATGCTCATCGCCCGACCAGGCCACCGGGCGCACGGTTTGTGCCGGGTCTGCTTCTTTGAATCCGACCCAGGCCATCAAATAGCCGCCAGTGCCGACCGCCAGCCGGCAAATTTCCGTCAACAGTTTTTGTTCGTCCTCGGCGTGGACCAGTACATGGTTGCATTCGCTGATTAATTGAAGGGCACGGTTCAGTCTTTTCTGGGTTTCTTCCGCTTGGTGACGTTCGGTCACATCGCGCGCAATGCCGAGTACGCCCAGTAAATTCCCATGGGCGTCGCGCATGGGTGTCTTAATGGTATCGAACATCATGGGCGTGCCGTCGTCGGTAAATGTCACCCATTCCGAATTCATGCTGGGGCCATTTGACGCAATCGCTAGCAGGTCATGTTCCCGAAACGAGTCGGCGAGTGCTTTATCGCAGAAATCGTAGTCGGTTTTGCCGATAATCTCGTCCGCGGGCGCATGATAGATGCGTTCGAAAGCCGGGTTGCACGATAAAAACACCCCTTGTGGGTCCTTGACCCACACCAGATCCGGGATCGATTCCACCAGCGCGCGAAGATGGACACGTTCAGTATCGAGTTGTGCGGTGCGCTGTTTTAGGTACTGCATCAGGGCCGCCAGCAGGCCGAGTAACAGTAGCATCGACAGTACGCTCCACTGGGTCAGTTTGAGGTGACGGTTCCTTTGAGTCAGGTCCGCTTTGAGTAGATTGCCGGCGGTCTCAATCACCTTGAACTGCGCATCGATGGCTTGCGTGTAAGTGTAGAAAAAATCGCCCGGCGCATAATCCAGTCTTGTTGGCGTCACGATATGGGCTGTCGATTGCGCCATGGCGCCGATGGCGAGATCCGTCATGTTCTTGATCGGCTCGGACAAACTTTGGCGATATTCCGGGTCAGCTCTGACCGCCTTGTCAAAGGCCCCCAACACTTGCGTCAGGCGGTCATTTCCTTTGGCGATAAAGCCGATCAGGATGGCCCGCTCATTGGCGTTTGCCGATTTTTTTGCCAGTAGGGCGCTACCCATTCCGCGCATTTTTCCAAACTCTTCGGTGAGATAGGGGAGTTGGTAAAAGGCCGATTGCAGAAGTTCGGAGGTGGGGATCTCCGGATCTTGGCTAAAGCCATACGCATCGTTGATTTGATTGCTCAAGGCCAGAAGTTTCGAGATCGTCGCGGATTGCTCGGCGAGGCTCTCAGCCACCGTCAGATTGCCGCTGCCGATGCTCTGGCGCCGCGCATTCCAATGCCGTTGGGCCGCTCGCCATTGCTCGGCCAATGTGGCTTCATGCGTGTCGACTAGGTCGTTGATGGTTGCGGTATACGCTTGATCGACCTCACGCTGTTTGTCGGTTTGCCGTTCAACCGTGCCGGCGACACCGATTTGCTCCAGGCTGGTAAGGCCGCGGTATTGTTGAGAAACCCGAATGACTTTCAAGGCATCGATGGCCGCGACCAGGCCATCGACTTCGTGCTGGCTTGAGCGGATCGCAGCATTGGATTTTTGTATATATAGGCAGGTCGGAATGGTGGCCAAGGCGAGTACGACGGCGCTCAAGAAGACGAACCTTTTCCACAACAACAAACGATCTATTGAAGAGCGTAAGTTCATGATTCCTCAGACCGGCCGTCGGTATGCCTTGCAGCGATTGTACTACCAGACAAAATCGATATTGTGGTGTGCCGGAGCTTGTTGGGAAATCCACATAGATGCTTACGTATCAACGTGGAGTCAGGTCCTCCAAGCGCGCGCTTTCGAAAAATTCCGGCGGCGCCGGTCGATAGAACAGGTAACCTTGTAATTCCTCACAGCCATGGGCGCTCAGATAGATTGCCTGTTCCAGTGTTTCGACGCCTTCAGCGACCACACTGATTTCCAAGGAATGGGCCATGGCGATAATGGTTCTGCATATCGAAGCGTCTGCCGGGTCGGTGGCCAGATCGCGGACGAATGAGCGGTCGATTTTCAGGTGGTCGATGGGAAAACGTTTGAGGTAACTCAAACTAGAATAGCCGGTGCCGAAATCGTCGATGGATATTTTTACACCCAGAATTTTCAATTTCTTTAGGACTTCGATAAAAGCTTCGGGGTCTTCCATCACCAGCGATTCGGTAATTTCGAGCTCCAGCAAGGGCGGCGGTAGTCCACTGGCTTGCAGTGCGCGTTGCACCACCTGTAAAAAATCGCTCTTTTTGAATTGTGCGACCGACACATTCACGGAAACCGGGCATTTGAACTGGCCGGCTAAGATCCAAGCCCGGTTTTGCTCGCAGGCGGTTTTGATCACCCATTCGCCGATTTCGACGATCAAGCCGGTTTCTTCGGCGATGGGGATAAATTCAAGCGGCGCCACCAGGCCGCGCTGCGGGTGGCGCCACCTGAGTAAAGCCTCGAATCCGACGATAGCATGGCTTTCGGCATCGACGCGCGGTTGGTAGTACAGCACGAATTCATCGTGATCCAGCGCGTGACGCAGTTCCTGCTGGATTTTAAGCAGCCTGGCGTTACCGACGTCGCGACGCGCGTCGAAGCGGCGCAGCTCGGCACGGCCCTCGGCTTTGGCGCGATACATGGCGAAATCGGCATGGCTGATCAGTTTTTCGGCGCTTTCGGCGTCGACGGGATACGCGGCCAGACCAATGCTTGCGCCGATCGATACTTCTTGTTCAGCAACCATCGCGGGGCGCTTGAGGTCTTTCATCGCGGCTATCAGACGGGCCTCGATGGTTTCGATAGTGTCGATGCGTGGAAACAAAATCACAAACTCGTCGCCGCCGAAGCGCGCCAGCGTTTCGTTATCGAGCAAGTGCTCACGCAGGCGCACGGCCACGGTTTTCAAGACCTGATCGCCGGCGTCGTGGCCGATACTGTCGTTGAATACTTTGAAGTGATCGAGATCGACAAAGGCCACAGCCATGCGGCCATGTGCGGCTTGGGCTGCAAGCAGCGCCTGTTGCACCCGGTCAAAAAACAAAGAACGGTTCGGCAAGCCTGTTAGAGCGTCATAGTTGGCGCGCTGGGCCAACTCTTCTTCGTAGCGGATACGATCGGAAATATCGGTCTGGATGCCGACATAGTGCGTCAAGCTCCCTTCCTCATCGCGCACTGGGGCAATTCTCAGGCTATTCCAGAAGGTGGTGCCGTCCTTGCGGTAGTTTTTGAGTACCACTTGAACCGGTCGCTGTTCTCGTAATGCAGCACGAATTTCCGCGAGGGCGGTTTCGTCGGTCTCGGGTCCTTGCAAAAAACGGCAATTGCGGCCTATCACTTCATCGGCGCTATAGCCGGTGGTTTTTTCGAACCCTGGGTTGGCATAAACAATCGGGTGCTCTGGGCTGCCGGCATCGACCATCAGAATGCCGTCGAGCGTTGCATCGACGGCATGTTGGCGCAAGCGCAGTGCTTGTTCCGCCAGGAAACGATCGCTGACGTCTTGAATGACGCCGTTATAGCGGGTAGGTTGCAGGTTTTCGTCGACCGTGACGGAGCCGCGGCTTTCCAGGTAAACCATTTTTCCGTCGGGGCGAATAACGCGGTAGTGCGTGTGGTAGGTTGACTGATTTTTGATTGCTTCCGCTCGTGCCCGGTCCAGTTTCTGGCGGTCGCCGGGGTGGACCATGTCCATATAATCTTGCAGAGGCAGCACGCGTTGATCGGCGGGTAAGCCCAAAATCTCGCTGGCGCGCTCGGAGATCAGGAAGCTGTCGGTATCATGGTCGAAATGCCAATCGCCTATTTTGGCGATCGATTGAGACGCGAGTAACTGGTTGCGGGTTGCGACCAGCCGCCGGTCGGTGCGATCGCGTTCGATAACAATCGCGGCGACCCCTTGCATCACGCACAGCAAGGCGCGTTCTTCTGGGGTGGGTTCGGTCGGCTCGCAGTAATAGCAGGCGAAGGTGCCGACCACGTCGCCGTTGGATGCCACGATCGGTGTCGACCAACAGGCTCTGATGCCGTCGGCGATAGCTTGTTTCGCAAAACCGAACCAGCGCTCATCGTGCTCGATATCGCTGGATACGACTTCGGTTTTGGCATAGGCGGCGGTGCCGCAGGAGCCCATGCTGGGCCCTATCTTGATGCCGTTAATCAGGTCGCGGAAGCGTTGCGGAACATGCGGCAGACTCCCTATGCGCAAGGTCTGGCTTTGTTCGTCGAGCAGCATGACGGATGGCATGACTCGTGGGGCCTGACGCGTCAGTAAGGCTGTGAGCCGGTCCAGGATATGTTCTAAAGGTTCGCCCGTGGCCGACATCTCAAGTATGCGCGCTTCTTCGCTGATTAAATCTTCGCGCAGTACTCGCTGGGTGACATCGCGTGCCACGGATAAAATCGCGCCCTGGCCAAACGACGGGAACTGAGACGAGCTGACTTCGACATGAAGTAGGGTGCCGTCCAGTCGCCGAGTCGGAAACACAATCGGCTCGTTGCGCGATATGTTGCGCAATGCGTCGAGCCGGTCTCGCAACATGGCCGCGGTAGCCGAATCGAACAGCGAAAAGAAATCGCTTCCTGTCAGTTGTTCCGGTGACTGCGCACCATACATTTTGGCGCCGGCGCGATTAATAAAGCGCAGCTTGCCGTCTTGGTAGACTTGCACACTGTCGGGTAATAGATCGACCAGCGTACGATAGCGTTCCTCGCCTTGCTCAATCGCACGTTGCGCGAGGACGCGTTCTTGCTCCCAGTTCTGTCGGTCGAGAAATAGCGAGATATTGTCGGCAACCTTGCTAAATAGCGAGACCAATTCATCGTCATAGAAATTGCGCTGTGCGAAGGCCACGGAAAAGGTGCCGACGATCTTGCCTTGAATCCGTAACGGGAAAGCGGCGGCGCAGCCTAGGCCAAGGCGCTGATAAGTCTCTTGCCATTTGCCCGGGCTGGAATGGGTGAGTAAGTCGTTGAGTACGCAAGGGTGCCCGCACAAGATCGCCTGAACCGCGCTGCTGCTCTGCCGGGCTGCCTCGTCGTCAAGCCGGTAACGCATGCCGCGTATCTCGGGCAGCGACATACCCACGGTCGCTAGCGGTCGGATTTCGAACTCTTCCAGCCAGCCCACCCAAGCCATTGCGGCCCGGCCCACTTCGACGACAATCGAACAGGCTTTGTCAAACAGTTCGGTGTCGCTGTCCGACTGGATAATTGCCTGATTGGTTAGTGCCACAACTTCGAAAAAGCGCCGCGAGCGCAATAAAGAGCCCTCAAGCTCGATACGCTCAGCATTGGTTTGGGCGGATTGCAGCAAGCGGATGACCAGCTTGCTCAGTTGCACCAGCGCGGTTTTCTGGGTTTCCGAGAGCGTTTTAGCTTGGCTATCGATGACGCACAATGCGCCGATATGCGCGCCGCTTTCCGGGGCGATCAGGGGCGCTGCCGCGTAAAAACGTATCTGAGGCGCATGCACGACCAGCGGATGGCCGGAAACGCGCATGTCTTGCAGGGTATCGGGGATTTCGACCAGATCGGCACTGTCGGAGATCAAGCCGAGCAAGGATTGTACGCTGCTGATGTCCGGCGGACCCGACCAGCCAAAGGTGGCAAGAAAATCGAATTGATCGCCTTGAGCCAGCCAAATCAGGGCCGAGTGAGAACTACTTAGCCCTGCTGCCAATGACGCGAGGTCTTCGAACGCGGTTTTGTCGATAATCAGCTGCGTGATAGCCAACGCACTATACGCGGTTGGCGCCGAGATGCGCTCTAGGTCGAGTCGTGCCAGGCTCGCGTTATCCATAGTCGTCCCAAACTCACACTAGTTGCCAATCCGCAACCGGCCTGCCGCGCCGAACCGATTAGGCATACAGTGCTTTTACTCGGTTTGATACAGAATACCAAAAAGGGGCAAAATCCGACATCCCAATATGTCCGCGGCGTTTCGCTGTGGTGTATCGCGCTATGCAAGGGCATACCCTCGGCTAACAAACGTGCGGTTCTGGGTGCCGGGGGGGGGCCGGACGCGTACCTGGCCGGGTGGCGCTTAGCGCCCCAACATGAGTTGTATCAGGCGCTCGAAAGTTTTGCCGTAGGGTGGAAACAGCAGTTTTCGGCCATTGAAGCGAGCCTGCTCGAAAATTGGCTTGATCATCGAAAATGTATTGAAACCTTCGCGACCATGATACGCCCCCATGCCGCTGGCGCCGACTCCACCGAATGGCAGGTTGTCGCAGCCGGGGTGCATCAGCGTATCGTTGATGGTGACACCGCCGGCCATCGTGCGGCGCATCACCGAGTCGATCACTGTGCGGCGCGTTTCAAACAGATAGAGGGCGAGCGGCCTAGGGCGCGCATTGATATACGCGATTGCCTGTTCGAGATCGTCATAAGGCACGATAGGCAGGATAGGCCCGAAAATTTCATCTTGCATGACAGCCGTGGTGGCGGGCGCGCCCGTCACGCAGATTGGCGGAAAGCTGCGGCTGACCGGATTGGCGGGCGTATCGGTCAGGGCATGGAGCTGCGCTCCGGCTGTTTCGGCCTCGCTGGCGAGGGTGCACAGGCGTTCGAAATGACGGCTGTTGATTAAGGTGGTGTAGTCGGGATTACGGCCGATATCGGGATAAAGGCGTGCGGTGACACGCTGTGCTGTCGTGATGAATTCGGTTTCCCGGCCCCGTTCCACCAGGACGTAATCGGGTGCTACACAAGTTTGCCCGGCGTTGAGTAGTTTGCCGGCCATGATGGATTCGACGGCAGCCTCAAAGCGCGCACCGGGCGCGACCAGCACCGGCGATTTACCGCCCAATTCCAGCGTGACGGGCGTCAGGTTTGCGCTGGCCGCCCGCATGACTTGGCGCCCGACCTGGGTGGAGCCGGTAAATAGTAGGTGATCGAAAGGCAGATTGCTGAATGCCTGGGCGGTTTCCGGCCCACCGCAAATGACGGTGACGTGATTTGGCTCAAAGTGCCGGGCAATCAATCGTTGGAATAAGGCGGCGAAGCCCGGCGCATACTCGGACATTTTTAGCATGACCCGATTGCCCGCGGCCAGTGCGCAGACCAGAGGGCCAATGGCGAGGAATAGCGGGTAATTCCAGGGCACAACAATGCCGACCACCCCCAAGGGCTGCGGCATCACCCGAGCGCTGGCCGGACGCATCCACAAACCTACCGAGCGCCGCCGCGGGCGCATCCAGCGGCGGCCATGCGCCAAGGCGTCACGAATGCCGTTCAGGTTGCCGAAAACCTCGAGCATCAGGGTTTCCTGGCGGGAGCGATTGCCGAAATCGGTGCTGATCGCCGCGGTAATCGCATCGAGATTGTCTTGGAGCAGGGTACGCAGGGCGAGCAGATGCTTGGCGCGTTCGGACCACTCGGGAAATGGTGTCGCCAAATAGGCCGCGCGTTGGGTGTCAAACAGGACTTGAAGTTCACTATTTGAGATTGGGTCTCGCATCATTTTTTGTCTCCAGCTTATTGTTTTGGCGGCATGTCGCTTTTGGGGCGTGACACTACGCTCTTATTCTTAGTCGGGAAGGCAAGGTCGGCGCAATTTGGCTCGTGGTTCAGACCAAATTACACCGTGGCGACCCGAAAGCACATCATAAGTGGAGGTAAATCGGACGTAATGTTCTGTATCTAGAGGATGTCCTCGCTTTCTTTTTGAATGATGCGGCCCGAAGCGCCACGCGATCGAGTTAGTGAAACGGCCATTGCTGTTTAGGCAACGGCCGTTTCTGTCTGGCTTGGAGGGCCGCGCCCGCCCGGCGGCGCGGTTAGCCGTCCTGCCTAAGCGCCCAACGCGGGATCGGTCATACTGCTTTGGCAGGTTTCCACGTGACCGCCGAGCCGTCGTACAAAGTTGGCGTCGGTATTCACGGAGACAGTCAGGTCATACCAGCCATATGAGCTGCTCAAATCAAGGTAGACCTGCTGAAGGTCTTGAGCCCGCACCGATTGCGTGACAACCGAGTTTGGCGCGTAGCTATTGACGATGGTGAACTGGCAACCGGCGGCGCCGAGGTTTTCCAACCTGAGCTGGAGATTGCCGTTGGCGACGTCATAGCCTTCCAAAACTTCCGGCATCGGCTGTGCTGCATGGCTGCCTGAGCCGGTCGCGGCCGGCTTGTCCGCAAAGCGGCGCAGAAAGCCATTCGGACCCAAGACGGAGAAATCGTAGCTGCCGTCGGCGTTCAGCGGCAAGCTGTCGGCCAGGTTTTTGCCCGCTTCGACGGTATAGGTCCGCGGCGCATTGGTACTATTGGCGGCGTAGACCAGAAACACCGCGCCGGCCTGTCCGGTATTGTTAAAACGTATTTTCAGCGTGTTCGACGACGCGGATACCGCAACGCGCACAAACAACTCATAGGGCAGCGCGCGGGCTGGCCGCACACCGGGTTCTTGCTTGGGCACGGCTTGCACGGTGGGCGGTAGCGGCACATAGTTGGCATGACGCAACTGATCCGGCGGAACGTAGCCGCTGGTGCTGGGTAATGCGGGTAATGCATCGTTTGGGTTGACGAAATTGAACGCCGACGTCAAATCGCCGCACACGGCGCGACGCCATGGCGTGATATTCGATTCGCCAAGATTGCCATGTGCGCCGAAGCGCGCTTCGATAAAGCGAATCACCGAGGTATGGTCGAACACCTCCGAGCATACCCAACCACCTTTTGACCAGGGCGACACGGCGATCATCGGCACCCGAGGTCCGAGGCCATAGGGGCCGCTCGCATACTGACTGTTCCCCGGATAGATTTCATTGGTCGTGGCGGCCGTCGACAGCCCATTGGCGCTGGATGCCGGTGCAAACGGCGGCGCCATATGATCGAAGAATCCATCGTTCTCGTCGTAGTTGAGCAGCAGCACGGTCTTGCTCCAAACCTCGGGATTCGAGGTCAGCACCTGCAACACTTGGTCGACATACCACGCGCCGTAGTTTGCCGGCCAATTGGGGTGTTCCGTATAGGCCTCGGGCGCGACGATCCACGACACCTGCGGCAGCGTGTTGTTCTGCACGTCTTGCTTGAGCTGGTCGAAGTAGGTGCCGCCGGCCGACACATTGGTGCCGACGCGTGCGTTGTTGTACAAGGGATTGCCGGGCTGCGCGTTGCGATATTGGTTGAAGTAGAGCAGAGAATTGTCGCCGTAGTTGCCGATATAAGGATTCTCGGTCCAGCCCCACGAGCCGGCGGCATTGAGGCCGGTGCCGATATCCTGGTAAATTTTCCACGTGATGCCGGCGCTTTGCAGGACTTCCGGATAGGTCGACCAGCCGTAACCGAGTTCTGAGTTGTCGATGACTGGGCCGCCGCCGTTGCCGTCATTGCCGACCCAACCGGTCCACATGTAATAGCGGTTCGGATCGGTCGCCGCCATGATAGAGCAGTGATAGGCGTCGCAAATTGTGAATGCGTCGGCGAGCGCATAGTGGAACGGAATATCGTCGCGCGTCATATAGGCCATGGTGGTCGTGCCCTTGGCCTGCACCCATTGGTCATAGCGCCCGCCGTTCCAGGCGGTGTGCGTGCTGGTCCAGTCGTGAGGCAGATCTTGCAGAAATTGCAAACCCAAGTTCGCGGTACTGGGCCGAAACGGCTGCACATAACCTGCACCTGCGGCGAGCGGTTGATTCCATACCGGCTGACCATTCGGCAAAGTCATTGCCCGCGTGTCGCCGAAACCTCGTACGCCCTGCAGCGTGCCGAAGTAGTGATCGAAGGAGCGGTTCTCCTGCATCAGGACGATGATGTGCTCGACGTCCTGAATCGTACCTGTCGCATTGTTGGCGGGTAGCGCCAGTGCGTTACGGATACCCAGCGGCAGCATGCTGAGTGCGGTAGCCGATCCTGCTGCCTGCGCAGCAGCACGTAGAAAGTCGCGACGATTTTTTGAAGTCATGTTGAGTAGGGATCTTCGAGAAATGGACAGGCGTAGCCCAAGCAGAAGCCGCACCTGAAGGGTGGGATAAAGCGGATTAATCCACGGTGTGGATCACTGGTGTGACGAGTTTTTTGCTGGTGGCCGTGCCGACTTCCGCAGCCACTCCCGGCGGCGTCTGTGCTGGTGTTGGACTTGTGAACGACTGCGAGGTAACGCTGTTTTGTTGCGTGGGCGGCGAGCTTGTTGCTGGCACCTTGTTATCGTCGCTGCACGCGCTGATAGTTATGCATAATGTTGCGGCGAGCAACGTTGCGCATTGGACATTAAGAGATAGTCGAAAACTTTTCGCAAAATGTTGGCAGTACGAAATAAAATTCCGCGTGATACTGATGCACACGAGTAATCTCCTGCGGAATAAGGGGCAGGTTGACCAGGGGCCGACGTGGCCCCTGGTCAACCGGTGAGGAATGATAACCGGAGACCTAGGTCTATTTTATGAACATTAGGTAACAGTGTTGAAAGGTAGGGGACGGAAGGGCGGTGCTACAGGCGCGCAAGTTCTTTTTATATTGGTTATTGCGCAGCGCTGAACATGGCCTTAAAACTCCGTCACCACCGTCACACCCGCGACTTCAAATTTATCCATATTCATCAGCGCATCAATCGACTGCTCTAGATTGATTGTCTTACCGATCAGTTTTTCAGGTGTTAGCTTTCCTGATCGCATCATGGCCAGCATGGCGCCGTAGCGATGCGCTTGCATGCCATGGCTGCCAAGTATTTCCAGTTCGTGGGCGATGACTTTGCTCATCGGGATGGCGGGCGTGCTGTTCTCCGCCAGCATCAGTCCGACCTGAATATGCTTGCCGCGCTTACGTAGATTGCTGATCGAATTGAAGCATGTGGTGGGGTGTCCCAGCGCGTCGAGGGAAACGTGGGCCCCACCCTGTGTGATCTCGACAACGGCTTCGACGACGTTGGGGACCTGGTTTGCATTGACGGTGGCGACCGCGCCCAAGGCATGGGCCAGACTCAGCTTGTCTTCGGAAATGTCGATCGCCACGACATTGGCGCCCAGCGCATTGGCAATCATGATCGCAGACAGGCCCACGCCGCCACAGCCATGAACCGCGACCCATTGCCCGGCCGATGTTTTACCCTGGTCGACGATGGCGCGAAATGAAGTGACAAAGCGGCAGCCAAGACTGGCAGCGGTGGCGAAGCTTAATGTCTCCGGCAATGCCACCAGATTGATATCGGCTTGGTGAATCGACACATACTGGGCGAATGAACCCCAGTGCGTAAAGCCCGGTTGAAACTGTTTGTCGCAGACTTGATGATTGCCCGAGTGGCACTCGGGGCAAGCACCGCAACCGCCGACGAAAGGGACGGTGACACGGTCGCCGATGTTCCATTGCCTGACATCTTTGCCGACCGCCTCGATGACCCCGGCCAGTTCGTGTCCCGGAACGTGAGGCAGTTCGATATCCGTGTCATGCCCAACCCACCCGTGCCAATCGCTTCGGCACACGCCGGTCGCCATCACTTTGACGACGACCCCATGGGCTTCGGGTGTTGGGTCAGGGACGGTTTTTAGTTGTGGTGGTGCGGAGAAGGCTTCGTAGATGACTGCTTTCATGGGCGGCTCATATTGGTTTTACGACAACGCAGCGAGCAAGTTCGATAGCCTTCTGAGATGTGTCTTGAACGCGTCGTCGGTTTCTCGATCGCCGCTAGTGCTCACATGAGAGGCTTCGGCGATTTCGACCTGCTCTTGGAAGTCGTTGGCGATCCTGTCGCGGACGTCCTGCGGCAGGGAGCGAACGATGGAGATCAGCAAAGCTTCTTCGGCGTGCATCACACCCAGTAGCGAACGGTTATCCATGCGAAGCTCCGGTTGACGGCGTTGTAGCGCCAATCTAGCACGATTCAAGGTGTTTTGATGCGCGCGATCAAAGTGGGGCGGTATGAATTGTTAGAATTCAAACATTGATGTAATATATGAAACATTGACATCCTAGATTCTGGAAGCGCCCCACTCTATGACAGCCCGCTCCATTCCGAATTACGCCGTATCGCATGCCGCACCGCATCTCCTTGTGCCGCGGCCCGATGTCGCTGACGTCATCTCGCGCAATCCCGGCGTGCCGTTCGACCCATCTTGGTTCGACACGCTGCGGGTCAATCTCAGTGCCGTCGAACGGCGCGTGGCAACGCTGGGCACCCGGCGCTCGGTCAAAAAGGATGCGCAGGCCGCCTGGTTGCTGAAGGCGGTGACCAATATCGACCTGACTACCTTGAATGGCGACGACACCGCGGGTCGCGTGCGCCGTCTGTGTGCCAAAGCCCGCCAGCCGGTGCGCGCCGATCTGCTTGAAGCGCTTGGCATGGAGGGCCATCGGATTCGCACCGGGGCCGTGTGTGTTTACCACCGCTTTGTCGCAACCGCAGTGGACGCGCTGGCCGGCAGCGGCATTCCGGTTGCCGCGGTGTCAACCGGATTTCCGGCCGGTCTGATTCCCCATGCGTTCAAACTAAACGAAATCGCCGCATCGGTCGCCGATGGTGCAAGCGAGATCGATATCGTGGTGACCCGCGAGCATATTCTGACGGGCAACTGGCTGGCACTTTATAACGAAATTCGCGATTTTCGCCAGGCATGCGGCGATGCGCACATGAAGGCGATACTGGCGACGGGCGATATTCAGACACTGTCGAATGTCGGGCGTGCGGCGATGGTCTGCATGATGGCCGGCGCCGATTTCATCAAAACCTCGACCGGCAAGGAGGGCGTCAACGCGACGCTGGCTGTCTCGCTGGTGATGGTGCGTGCGATTCGCGATTACTACGAGCGCACCGGCTGGCTGGTCGGTTTCAAACCTGCGGGCGGCGTCTCGACGGCAAAAGATGTCTTGAATTATCAGATTCTGATGAAGGAAGAACTCGGCCGCCGTTGGCTTGAGCCCGATCTATTCCGAGTCGGTGCATCGAGCTTGCTGGCCGATATCGAGCGGCAACTTGAACATCATGCCAGTGGTCGTTATTCGGCGTTCCACCGCCATCCGATTGCTTAAAACATCCGATGCCTAAACATTGCCTAAACATTGCATAAACGTTAACACGCCTAAACGCCCAAACCCCTTATGAGCATAGCCGAGTACTTTTCTTCGATGGATTACGCGCCCGCCCCGGAAGACGATAAAGCTGCGCGTGCGTGGCTTGCCACGCACGATGCCCGTTTTGCCCATTTTATCGATGGCGCATGGCGGCCCTCGGCCGATGGCCGGAGCTTCGAAACTCATGAGCCGTCGACCGGCCGCTTGTTGGCGCAGCTTGCACAAGGCGCCGCCGTCGATGTCGATGGCGCGGTGTACGCCGCGCGAGCCGCGCTACCTGCATGGCAGGCGCTCGGTGGCCATGGCCGTGCCAAGCATTTATATGCGTTGGCGCGTATGGTCCAACGCCACAGCCGCCTGTTTGCAGTGCTTGAAGCGCTGGACAATGGCAAGCCGATACGGGAAACCCGCGATATCGACGTGCCTTTGGTGGCCCGGCACCTGCTCTATCACGCGGGCTGGGCGCAGTTGCAAGACACCGAGTTTGCCGATTGGGCGCCGCTGGGCGTGATCGGCCAGATTGTGCCGTGGAATTTCCCTTTGCTGATGTTGGCCTGGAAAATCTCCCCAGCATTGGCGCTAGGCAATTGTGTTGTATTGAAGCCGGCTGAATTCACTTCGCTGACGGCCTTATTGTTCGCGGAACTTGCTCATCGAGCCGGCTTGCCGGCCGGTGTGCTGAACGTTGTTACCGGCGACGGCGCAACGGGCGCGGCCCTGGTCGAGCATCCCGGCGTCGACAAGATTGCCTTCACCGGTTCAACCGAAGTGGGGCGGCAGATACGCAAGACCACGGCCGGTACCGGCAAGTCATTGACCTTGGAGCTTGGCGGTAAATCGCCGTTTATCGTGTTTGACGATGCCGACCTCGATAGCGCGGTCGAAGGTATTGTGGACGCGATTTGGTTTAACCAAGGGCAGGTTTGCTGCGCAGGTTCCCGGCTGCTGGTTCAGGAAGGGATCGAAACACGCCTGGTCGACAAAATCCGGCAGCGTATGGAAACCTTGCGCGTCGGCGACTCGCTCGACAAGGGCATCGACATGGGCGCAATCATCGATCCGATCCAGCTCGCACGTATTCGCTCGCTGGTCGAGCTAGGTGAGGAAGAGGGATGTCATGTCTGGCAACCAGCAGGTCTTTCCCTACCCGCCGACGGTTGCTTTTTCCCGCCGACGCTGATCACGGGTGTGTCGCCTGCATCGACGCTTGCGCAGGAAGAAATTTTCGGCCCGGTGCTGGTTGTCATGACCTTTCGCACGCCGGACGAAGCCGTGGTGCTCGCGAACAACACCCGCTACGGCTTAGCCGCCAGTGTCTGGACCGAGACCATCGGTCGCGCGCTCGATATCGCGCCACGCCTGCTTGCCGGTGTGGTGTGGATTAATGCCACCAATCTATTTGATGCCAGCGTGGGTTTTGGCGGCTATCGCGAATCGGGTTTCGGTCGGGAAGGCGGCCGGGAAGGCGCCTACGAATACCTGAAGCCGCGGGCCTGGACTCAGCTTAAGCCGCGCGTTCACCCGTCGACGCCAGCCTATCAAGCCGAACCGGCTGAGCAGTCTATGTTTGCGCCATTGACGCAGATCGATCGTACTGCCAAGTTATTTATCGGCGGTAAACAAACTCGCCCGGACAGCGGCGGCTCGCGTCCGGTGTTCTCGCCTGATGGCCGGCAAGTCGGCGAAGTCGCGCAGGGCAGTCGCAAGGACATACGCGACGCCGTGACCGCGGCGCGCAATGCGGATAAATGGTCGAAGGCGACGGCCTACAATCGCTCGCAAGTGCTGTTCTATCTGGCCGAAAATTTGGCTGCACGGGCCGAGGATGTGGCGCGGCAACTGGTAGTTCGCACGGGCGTGTCGGCCAGTGCTGCGGTGAGCGAGGTCGACCTGTCCGTCAGGCGCTTGTTTACTTACGCGGCCTGGGCCGACAAATTCGACGGCGCAGTCCACCAGCCGCCCTTGCGCGGCGTAGCGCTCGCTATGCATGAGCCGCTTGGCGTGATCGGCATAGGCTGCCCCGATGAGCAGCCCTTGCTGTCGTTTATCTCGCTGCTCGCGCCGGCGATAGCCCTCGGCAATCGGGTGGTGATGGTGCCCGGCAAGGCTTGTCCGCTAATGGCAACCGACTTCTATCAGATCGTCGAAACCTCGGATCTGCCCGCAGGCGTGGTCAATATTGTTACCGGCGACACCCATGCACTGGTT
>Ga0302178_10001009_pt1 | contig 24577 bp, 26 predicted proteins | sample I_Palsa_E1_3_FD_198790 | JGI IMG/M metagenome (GOLD analysis project Ga0302178, IMG submission 198790) | Peat permafrost microbial communities from Stordalen Mire near Abisko, Sweden - I_Palsa_E1_3 | ecosystem: Environmental > Terrestrial > Soil > Palsa > Peat permafrost | place: Sweden... | reverse complement strand
ACGCTTCTTGCACTTGAGTGCGCGCTTGCAAAGCGATTTGCGCGAACGCCGCTTCACGGGCGTGGGAGAGCTCACCACTGATTGCGCGCAGCTCCACGACGCGGGTGGCGAGCCGCTGGTCGGTGTCGCTCACGATTGACGAAAGATCTCTCACGGATTTGTGCAAAGTGAGCACATCGCCCAAGAGTTCGCCAATCAGCGCATCCTTCTGCTGCTGCGATAGCGCTGTAGGACTTTTCGTGTCGTCGGAATGTGTTGGAACCGCGCTCATGATCAGTCCAGCAGGGCGAGGTAAGCGCGATCAATTTGGGCGCTGACGCCGGCAGCCAGCGCAGAGTCGGCAAGCAACTGGGTCCACTCGAACCGCTCGTCGGGGTCAGTAATCGTGCTCAGCTTGGCCTTCAGTTCTTCGCGGCTCGCAGCGAGTTCGCTCACCGTTTTTCCGGCGGCTCCCGCCGCACTGTAGGCGGGGCTTTGCATCAACACGGCTTGTTGGTTCAGGACAAAAGTGCGCGCACGCTTGTGGTATTCGAACAGAGGTGCAAATTCATCGGAGAGCACACTGTTTTTCTTCGCCCGATTAAACAGGAGACGAATTTTCGACGGCTCGACATCGAATGCGGCAAGCTCTTCAATGGTCGAACGCGTGTCTTTCTGTTGCTTCGCATCGGGCACTGTCGGCACGACGTACAAGTCGAATATGTCCTGCGATCCCGCATAGTCGGACATTAGCCCAATGAAATCCTCTACATTCGATGCGCCGACGTCGACCACGGCATCGTCTACCGACAGCAACCATGCGTAGAGCTTTCCGAATTCTTCACCACGCAGCGTTTTTTGAGTCGCATCCCTCGTCTCGTCTGAGTTGATTGACTCGATCGCGCGCACTTCCGCATGCGGCATACGGGGAGCAAGCATGTGACGCACGACGGTGCTTTTGCCGACGTTTCCAGAGAAATTGATCACAGCGATTTTCATTACATGTTTCCTCGTTAGCCAGGCGCCAGAGTTATCTACAGTTGCGCCCGGCGATCATCGGGATCAGCGAGCGACGCTCGGCGCGCTTTGCTTGGCAACGTCGCGCTCTGGGTTGCGTTTTGGTTTGGGTACTTCGGTGACCATTTGACGAGCCTCGCGGTCAACATCAACTTGCGCTAAGCGCGCGTCGATCGCCGGCTTCAGGTCCTGCACGGCAGCGCCAGATTTTTGGTGCTCGGTCTGCACCGCGACTCCGGCCTGTAGGCGTTCTGCCAGCCTGTCCATCACTTCGCGCACGACGTTATCGGGCTGACCCGCAAGCGCCTTCTCGACTTGCTCGCGCAGGCCTGCGACGTTCATCGCGACGGCGGCTGGGTCCTGGCTACCGGGTAACTGCTTTTCTTGCTTCTGTATCTCCCAGACGTTCAGGCGCGTATCGATCTGATCGATTCGGATGACCTTTCCGTCGACATCTTTGACTGGCCGGTTGACGGTGACGGGGCGGGAGCCAAGATTTTCAAGTGTCAGTGCATCGCCCGGTTGCACACCTGAGTCGCGGACTGCTCGCTCCAGATCCTTTCCCCACACGGTCTTCGTTGCCCCGTCAGGATCGCTATAGGAAACGTAGTAGCTGTCAGCGTTGTCCTTGTCATTTTTGTATGGCGCGGCACCATGCCCCAACAGCACGCTTTGACCAACTTGCTCTGGCGCGGGGCGCGTCTGCGCAGCGGTGCGGCCAACCGGCGCTTCAGGAACGATTGCCGCCGCTGCCACTGCTTGCGATGAATGAGCCGCAGGAGTTGCAGGAGAGGCAGCAGCGGGCGCGGCATCAGTTGATTGCCGCTCCGGAGATATCGCCGCTTCGGATGTGGCTACGGCTGGCGCGACATTAGAGGGTCCGCTGTGTGCGTCGTCCGTGGCCTGTTTCGGCGCCGGTGTGGGTGTAGGTGCGAATGTCGTTGGCGACAGCGGATGGGGGACCGGGGGCGAGCGCTTGCCAGCTGTGATGATCAGCGCGTCGCGTTCACGCCGTGCCTCTTCGAGCATCGCCCGATCCTGCTCTTGAGGCTCAAATCCGTGCGTTTTCATGCCAGCCAGCGTGGCTTCCATCCACATGTTACGGCGAAACACTTCGCTTCCCTTCAGTGTGACCTGTTGCCAGCCCTTCGCTATCGCGACGGTCACCATGTCAGCTGCCGTACCCCGGTCCTCTCCACCCGTGGCCAAGCGGGGGCCTTTGTCGGTGAACTTCGGCTTGTGGTTATCTGAGTTACCGGGATCTTTTTCGTCGAATCGCCAGAAATCGCCATCGCGCACGACGTATCGCGAGGCAATAGCCTCAGGTATGGCGTAGCCGTCCCTGGTCATGACCGCCGGCGATGATATTTCGTTACCGCTGTCCGGGCGGTCACGACCAATAAGCGAGCGCGTAAAAGCGTCCAACAACCGCGCTCCAGCATTGCGACGCGACACCTTGTCTTCCGCCTCGCGACGCTTCTCAGCGTCCGACACCTCATTGGGTGACTGCTCGAGCTTCGGCGCCGGTACCGCCTCGATGGCATTTTCTTCGCCTGCCTCGCTGGTGGCCGCGGTCAGAGATCCGCGCGGTATTGCTTCCGGCGTCGCATCTGTGGCATTAATCGCCTGCAAATCCGCTGGGACGTCGACAGCTGAGATGGGATCGGAGGACGCGACGACCGCGACCGGTTCATCCTCCGGAGCGCTCGCATCTGGTGTCGGGGTTTGCGTTGCTGGCTCCGACAGTACACCGCTCGGCGTCGTGTCCGCCACTGCGCGGGTTGCCTGGAATGGCGCAACGGGTTCATTCGAGTCGACGCTGGGCACACCACGGGGGGCGGCCGTAGCAGGTGCTTCCACAACGCCGTCGATCCCCAACGCCGGTCCTTCAACATCGACTTCGCTGCGTGCGTTGAACGCCCGCAGTGCCTCGCGCTCAAGACCATAATCGACCAGCGACAACGCTTCGCGGTATTGCGGCATACGCATGTTGTCGACAATCGTTTGAAAAGCTATCTCGCGCGCTTGCGGATCGGTGATCGCCTTCAGATCTTCGGAGTCCCCTGATGCCCACACCCGGTAGGCTCTTTCTTCTCCGAGGTCCGATAACACACCGACGGCCAGCAAACCGTCGCCGCTATTGCGCGAAGCGATCCGCTCCTGTGGAGCCGCGATAGCGCCCGGCAAGCCGTTCTGACCAGTTTGGCGTGCTGGCTGAAGCGCTGGTGTGACATGCGAATCATTGGGGGCTGCACCTTCAGGCGCTACGCGGCCGTCGCGAGCCCTTGCAAAGAACGCTTCGCGGGCATCCCTCACAGCGACTATTTCGGGCGTTTCAGGTGTGGTAGCCGTTGCACCGGTAGCATCGTTGCCTTCTCTCGATGCATCAACGGACTTGTTTTCAGCCATGAGTCAGTTCCTCTTGAATAGGCGAACGGGCGCCATCAGGCGCGCTCGCCTGGCTAGCTGTATCCGCAAAGTTGAATTGAATGCCGGTCAGTTCCAGCAGGTCGGCATAGATTCCATTCGCAAGCGTGGCCACGAGCGCAACCGACAGATCTGCATCACGCATTGCAGCCAGATCTGTCGCGCGCGCGACTCGTGTACCGTCCGCCCGCCGTGCCGCGGTCGCGGCACGGCGCTTGGCCTGCCATTCGATCGGATCAATGATCGGCACATCAGTAGTGCAGAGCTCGTTCGCCCCAGCCGCCGCCTTAAGTTGCGTCTCGGTAGGCAGTTTCTCGTCCAAGGCACGCAGCGATGGGCTCATCTCCTTGAGCCGGTCCACAAAGAGGGGATCGGTGTAGTAAAAAGCCTTCTTACAGCGAATCGGCTTGCCGAAGCCCATCAGGATCTGCTCGTCCTGCGACATCTCCTCGAGCTCCTGCGGCATCATCAACGCGCGCTTTTGGTCTGAATGATTTTCGCCGCGCGGCTTGCCCGGGGTTCTGCTTTTCGATACCGAGGTCTCTGTGAAAAACCCAAGCGCGTCGGACAGGTCCTTCGCTTCGCCGTGATCCTTGGGTGGATAGACGACCTTCGCGGCATGGTTCACCACCAGCGTGCGCGTTCCTTCTTTGCCATACAACGAGGGCCGCTCCATCTGCGAAATCGCCTGGATAATCGTCAACAGCCGCAGGTTGAAGCCCGCGATAAAGGCGTTCGATGTATCGATGATGTTCACCTTGCCGATCGCCGTGAACTCGTCGAGAACCAGCGTGCACTGGTATTTGAGCGACGGGTCGTGCTCAGGCAAGACCGATGTGTTCAAATCGATTAGCTGTGAGAAGAACAGGTTCACTAGCAACGCGGCGTCTTCGAGCCGGTTCGGCTGGATACCGATGTAAATCGTCATGCGCCGGCGGCGCACTTCGTTAATGTCGAATGATGAATGGCTGGTTGCGGCGTCGACGATTGGGTTATCGAATATCAGCAGCGGCGCATTGAAGGTCGATAAGATCGACGACAACACCTCTTCGCCAGATGCGAGGAAACGGTTCAGTGCACCAGTGCATGCTTCCGACAGGCCCTTGGTAGCCCGCAGTTGTGCGATGTGCTCTTTAATCGGCTTACCCATGCCCGACGACTGGCGAAAGATCTCGCCGAGCGTGCAATAACGCTCTTTGGTCGCCGTTTCCATCAGATAGAGGCTTAAGCCCACGAACAGATTGCGTGCGAGGTCATTCCAGAACTTGGTTTTCGCCTCAACATTGGTCGGATAAAATTTCAAGCCGATCGCCTGCACGTCGCCGATACGAAGATGTTCCGGCCGATTGGCAATGGAGTCGAACACGTTCCAGCCGTGCGATTTGCCGTCTTCCGCAAAGGGAGCCCACAGGAAAACCTTCTGTCCGTACTTTTGCCGGTAGGCGGACGTGAACTTAAAGTTCTCCAGCTTCAAGTCCAGCACGACCATCGAATCCGGATAGGTGAGGAGATTCGGGATCGCTACGGCCACGCCTTTACCTGACCGAGTAGGTGCGGCGAGCATGACAAATTGCTGGCCAGGAAACGTCAGATATTTGCCCCGATATTTGCCGATGATGAGCGCGGGCTTGCCGTCTTCATTATCGAGCAACCCGGTCTTGCGGATTTCATGCGCTTTTGCAAATCGGGCGCTCCCGTGAAGCTCCCGCTTGGCCGTTCCAAACGCGGCGAAGCAGACAGCAGCGATCGCCCCAACGGGAATCGCCACGGACACAAACGAACAGGCGGCTAGCGCTTTTTTGACTGCGGGTACATCGCCATATGCATGCCAATAGTCGCGCAGCGTAAAGATACCGATCACCGACGGGGGGAGGTGCTGCATCTTCGCAAAGAGTGCGGCGCCCGCGAACTGGCCACCCACCGCGACGGCCGCTACGCCAACGGCCGCCAGCGCGCTCACGAGGATTCTTGAATGGTTTGTCATAGGTGGCCTAGAAGAAATTGACGGCCACGCCGGGACCGAACTGGCGAATCAGGCAAGCCGATATGCACAGCCCGTCAATCTGGTCGACCACGCTGCAGTCGAGGTGCTCTCTTGTGCGAACCTGCTCTGATGTCGGCAGTTCGCGATAGCCGCCGCTACGGAATGTCAGGCAGAGACCCGAGCGAGTGCCAATGACATCAAGTGCGACGGCGCCGACCGTGCCGGACTGAAACAGGTTGCAGGTGACATTGATTACTGGTCGCACCACTGCTTCGATGCTCGCAGCCATCTCTCCAATTTGAGCGGCCCAATCACCGGCAGCGATCAAACTAATGGCAGCATCGAAATCGAACATGAGCGTTTCGCACGTTTCGGACGTTTCGCACCGGGTATTCATGCGAGTCCCCGCAAGAGCTTCCACTTCTCCACCGGGTCATAATGGATCTGGGTCAGGCGCTTTTTCTCCATGAAGAGCACCAGGTCGATCGTGGTCTTGACCTCGTGCAGGATGTAGTTCCAGTCGAGCGTTTGACCGACCTGGCTTGCCTTTACCAGCGTCGCAATGCGCGAGAACGCAGAAGCGCAATCGTTCGCATGGACGGACGTCATGCCGCCATCGGTACCGGTATTGAGCAACGTGAGGTAATCCCAGGTCTCGTCGCCGCGCAGTTCGGTCAGGAACACCCGGTCAAACTTCATGCGCAGCGTCGAGCGGACGATTTCTTTCGCCGGCAAGCTGTCGCTAAAGAACATGTGCACGTGATTGGGATGACTCGGCAACGACAGTTCGTGTGTATCTTCGATCGTGCCAATGCGCGTGGTAGCCGGGACGAGATCGGCCAGCATCTTCATGAGGGTCGTCTTGCCGGACCCCACACCACCCACGGTCACGATGTTGAGCTTGTGCTTAATCGCAAGCTCGAACAGACGCGCGACGTTGCGTGACGCTTTGGCGGCCAGCATCTCCAGCTCAAAGGGCGCGAGGGTCACGCCCGCCGGCACAAACTCGATCGGCGCGGCATCCTGAAAACTGTTCTCCAGCAGATCCGGCAGTTTTCGCGCAGCGATTCCCGACGAGAGGACGGAAGGGGACATATCGTCAAAGCCAGCCAGCGTTCCCGCACGCACATAATCGTCCATTGAAAATCGAACCGTGCTCGGAATCCGGATGGTCATCGAGACGGTGCGCGGCTCGCACGCGGGTGCGATCATGACTTGACCACGTTCGCCATCCGGTAGGCGCACCGGCTTGATCGGCGCTTGCACCGACAAGGGCGGCGTCGTCTTGTTGTAGATCGTCAGTGCGTCCGCCAGTTTTTTGCAAAGATCGAGCGAGAGGGCGGGCGCTGCGTGCTGCTGCCAGCCGCTAACCGACTCGGTCCAGATCTCGTGCGGACGATTGATCGATACTTCGGTGACACCTTTCGTTGCCATCAAATCGGCAATGCCGGTCGACGCCAGATAGCTGCGGACTGTCTTGCTCGAATCATAGTGGGTCGTCGGCACGACGTTCCGCACCACGTTATTGTTGATGTTCGAGGTCATAGACGCTCCTGAAGTCCACATCGCGCGCCACGAAAATGTTGAGCGCGGAACCCTGATTCGAGTACGCTGTCGGCGGGATATCGACGGTGTTTTTGAGGGTGTCGTCGGCCAGGCTTTGGCCTGCCGACGAGGTGTTGGAAAACTGGATTTGATTGTTGCCACTGCCGAGCGACCGATTGCTCGCGGCCTGTCCGAAGTCGCCAATGAGGCTCACCATGATGGCGCCGCCGAAACGGTCCCAGAAATGATTGTCGACATAGGCCTCGAGGCCGCTTGCGCCAAGCGAGTCGGAACCAGGCGAGTCAAGCGGGATCGTGACGCCATTGGGCATATCGATGCGCGACCAAAGGACGAAGATCCGCGCCTGGCCCTGCATGAGGGCGGTGCGCTGCTCGCCAGTGGCCTCACTGCCACGCTCGACCAAGAGTGTCCGACCGTCAGCGGAATACACGTCCTGAGTGACGATGCACGAGGTCATGCCTGAATAGGTCGTGACGATCTTGGTTTTCTGGGCACAAGAAATGATGATGCCGCGCTTGAGGAGATAGTCCAGATCAGGCAGGAAGCTCGCCTTGACGCTGGGCAAGGCCGAAGGGGTGAGACGGTCATCCAGTCCGCCGGCGACACCGCGCGCGACGACAGGGACAAGGCTTGCGCTTTTGCCATCGCTATTTCTGGTGCCATTCGTAGCGCCACTGCCGCCTTTGTCATCGCCGTTGTTCAGCAGCACGTCTCCATCGAGGCGGCGCTCCGCAACGGTCTCGACGTGTGGCGCGCTTTGGGCGGCCGCCCCCGCATGACCGCCAACGCTTGTCACTGCGGCAGCGCTTGCTGGTGCACCGCTTGGTACGGGCATCGACGCCCCTGACTGGGCGGCTGAGATCGACGCCTGTTCGGCGGCCGCTGCCTTCTCGCGCTTCAAGCGGTCTGCATCCACGGAAAAATCATGCCCCGTGTCAGCGCCCATTTCTTTCGGCGCCGTGCGCGCATCGGCCTTGGCCTGGTTGTGCTGATCCTGCAAGCGCTTGGCGAACATCGCACCGCCTAGTGTCACCGTAGCAAGCGCGATTACGGCGATCGCGACGGCCGTCAATTTGTTGACGTTCGCTTTTTTTCGCGTCTGCTTGAGGTTCGGCATTCCGCGGTCGCCGGCCATGTTCGCTGCGCCGGCCGCACCCGCCTCATTGGATATCGAAGACATGCCCGATGCATCGCTGTCGTTCCCATGACCCTCGCCTTCATGCCCCGATCCAGCTTCAATTCCGTTCATTACTCGTGCTCCTTCGTGATCCGCACGGTGCCGGGAACCGTGGTGCCTGTCGTATTGAACTGACCATCAGGCGTATAGCCGTTGTTGCGAACCCCCAGCACCGATTTCCCCAGGCGCAACATGAATTTGGCCGCCGTCTGATGCACCACGACCGTGTCGCCATCGACATGCGAATTCACCAACGCTTCGGATCCGTCAGGCAGTACGCGGTTGATGTCGGGTAGATCGCGCGTGGTGGCATAACGGAAATACGTGAAACGACCGTCATCCCACATCGACGTGGGCGCGAGCACTGTGTCGCCCTGCATCTCGTAGTTTTCGTTCGCGTGAAGGGAAGTCGCCGCGCTGCTGCGTGCACGATCAGCAGCCAGCACCTGTTTCCTGGCTGCTGCGTGTGCCTCGCGTGAGCGCGTGTCCGGATACGTGAAGTTCAGCGACCATACGGCGGCTTCGCCTCGATCAGCACTCACGAGCTCGATTGCATAGCGCCGACGGTCTGTGACCACTATAAGATTGGTATCTGCATGCGCTTCAGTAGGCTTGAACAGGATCCAGTTGCTCTTTGCGCCCACCTTCCAGGCTTTCGAATCGCCCATGCCCATCCCCGATGCGGGACCGTCGATCACTTCGCCCGGTTCCAACTGGATAAGTGTCGCGGTACCGGCTCGAAATGGCACCCGGTAGACTTCGCTCGAATCGAACACGGCGCATCGGATATGAGCGTCGGCGCCGCAGGGCCCAGGCGTCGTCAACGCATGGGCGGGGAGGGCACACAGGGCGGCCGCAATGGCCGAGGATGCGGCCAGCCCGTTCGCGCAGTAGCGGGATTTGAAATAGCGCGATTTCAATCTGCTGGTCATTGCGCAGTACCTCGCAGGCCATTGGTAGCCGCGGCGCCAGCGGCTACCGGGGACACGGGCTGCAGGCCGGTTGGAGCAGGTGGCACAGGAGCAGGAGCGTCAGACGCTCGCGTCCAGTCGCGGTCGACGACGTAGCTGGTTGCGCGAAAACCTGTCGGATCCAGTTCAAGCTCACTCGCCTTTTCAGGGAGGTGGTCATGCCGGTACGCAATGGTCGCGACCCAGTACTCCGTCTTGGGCGGTATGGTGCCGCTCAGCGAGATCAGTTTCCGCGAGAAGAACACTTGCGCGGTGCTACCAACGAACGTGATTGCACCCACGCGCGCGATGACGCGGTATTGGTCTTTGAGCACTTTTTGCGGGGCGTTAGCCAACGCGTACATGGAGATGAACTGGTCCCGCTCTTTGTCGGCCGACATGAGCTTGACGGCATCGAACATGTCCTGAATCGTTTCCCAGTCGTAGCTTTCGCGCATCTCGACATAGCGGCGCAAATCAGCCCGATCGTTCTTCTCGGTGAAGATCTCCCGGGCGTTCGGGCTCACGTTCAACACGTCGACGACACCCGTCGTATCGTTCATGCGCAACACCGCTGGTGGATTCGGTCTTTTTAGTTGTACTAAAGCAGCCGAGCCAACAATAGATACGACAGCGATTGCACCCATGCCGATCGCAACACGCCATGCAAGTTTGGTTTGCTTGGCTTGTTGCTCCTGCTTAGACGTTTCGAACTTCAACGCCTGCTGCAAGTACCAACGCCCGGTTGCGATCGCAGGCCCGTTCTTGTCGCTAGTCGTAGCTTCCCCGGCGTCGGGTGCACCAACGGCATCGCTGCTCATCACAAGCTCGGAACCCGGCGAGTGCTTGCGTTTTGAAAACATGGTCATACTCCCTTGGGCGCGGTCGACAATGGCACTGAGGATGACGGCGGCGACGACGGCGGATGATTGACGGGCACCCATGCACCCGACGGTTGAGGTGGCTGGGGCGGAGAGCACCCTGCTAGGAACGCGACGACGAGCGCGCTGATCGATAAGGATTTCATAGGTCCAAGACTCCATGGGTGAGCAGAACGAACTTACGGTGACCGGCGAAGGCTAACGGAGTAATCCTTGCCGACTAGTCGCTTATTTCGACATGTGTTCCAGCTCCTCGCCGGGGCGAATCAGATGACCATTGGTCTTATCGATAATGAATCGCTCGGTGCTATAGCCCCGGTTTGCAACCAGTACATCGCCCTCCATCTCACCCGCATACGTCGGGTATTCACCGGTCAGCGCCTGCACAGATTCCTTAATGACAAAGACGTTGTCGTGCTTGAGGATCGACAGATCTGGGCCATTTCCCGACACCTTTGTCCAGGTTCCAACGTACTGATCACCGGATTGCTTACAGCCGGCGAGCACCAGAGGCAGGGCGACGACAAGTGAAAGAAGAATTTTTGTTTTCATGGTGATTGAGTCCAATGTATTAAATATTGAGCACGCGAGCCTTCGCTGCTTATGGGGTAGGCGCGGCGTCGCCCATCATTTGCGATCGAAACGATTCGGCGGCCTGCTTTTGCGCAAGCGTGGTCTCAACGTCCTGAAGGTGCGATGCGAGGTTTAGCCGGGTTTGCTCGTTCTGAATCATCGCGTTTTCGGATTGCAGCCGATTTTGTAGATCCGCTTTTGCCGCTGGGTCTTGCGTTAGATCGGACTGTTGCATCAGGTTTTCGATGTTCTGTAACCGGTCTGCCGACGACTGATATGCCTGCATCGTGATTGCCTTGTTCGTGGCCAATACGTCGTTGTAGCGTTGCTGAGTCGGAGAACTCGCCGTCATTCCTTCCTGATTTTCGACCTGCTGCGCGGCACTGGTTAACCCCTGCAATTGCCCTGACTTAACCTGCGTATAGACCGATTGCCATTGCGACGGTAGGTAGCTGGTCAGCGACGGATTGTTGAGGATCTGACCCAGACCGCGATTTCCCACGAGCGAGGTGTACTGGCTTTGCATCGTGACAAGCTGTGACTGGAGGCTCTTCGCCATCACGAGGTCCTGTGCCAACTCGCTCGCGCTAATAACAGGGATGCCTTGCGCAAATAACGGTGCGCCGTGAAAAGCTACCGCGCACCCCATCAAAAGTACTAGTTGGCGAGCACGTCCGACGCTTTTCCAATGGTTTCGCTTCATATCCATTTCCTCTGTCGTTCAGTACTTGATTCGGTTAGCCATCGATTGAACCGCCGCTCCCGCGGCCGGCTCGCATCTTTGCGGCTTGAAATGCTTTCCCGATGCCTTTACCCGCGAGCTTCGCAAACGGCCCAGAATGCTGCGCCATTGCGGATATACCGACACCGCCCGCGAGTGCGGACGCAAGTGCGGGCAGATTCATCGAAACGATCCAGAAAACGATGCCCATCATCGCCATCTTGGCCGTGGTGAGAAGGTCACTGAACGACCCAACGGGCAGGTTGTTGAGCGCGAAATTCACCTCGATCGCGCCCGCCGCAGCAAAGAGTGCAGTCAGGATTGCGTAGTTCAGACACTGCGCTGTCCATGCCTCGAAGAACTTGCGCGTGCCAGGAAATAGCGCCGAGGCGATGAACATTGGCCCGATCGCGAGAAGAAGCCCCAACGCAAATTTCGCAAGGATGATGTACGCCGCAGCAATGGCAAGGAATGGCATGCCCACCAGCAAAATCACGAGCGCCATAATGGTGGCGGTGATGTACCCGCCGATATCGCTCCAGGTCAACGCCCCGAACATGGTCTTGATCGCGGTGAGGTATGCGTTCAGCACCGTATCCAACGCCGTTCCCGACGTAGGACTGTTCGTAATCGCTTGCGCGACGTCGTCGCCAAGGCCATTGAAAAACGGTACGACATACTCGGTGTAGTACTGGATGTTCATGCCGGCGGTGATGATGAGTCCCCACGCGGCAAAGCGCATGAAGAAATCCAGCACCGGCTGGTCGGTCGCACCCCGCCAATACGACGTCATGATCAGCAGCATGTACACACCAAGCCCGGCCGCGACCAACGGGCTGATGAGCGAGATCAAGTTCGCAGATCCCGTCACAATGGTTTGATTCACCGTGTTGTCGAACATGGTGATCAACGGCTGAAAGACGACAACACTGGTCGGAGTGACACTCATGAGGTTGCGTCCTCCTTGATGCCGGCAGTGTGTGCGGGTATCTGCGAATCAGCCATCGCGTGCCGATCGAACTTGGCCGCGTTCTTCTTGCCCTTGCGCCGCGTCTGGAAGACCGCCATACACTTGTCGATATCGGGCCCGTATTCCGCCCAAACCTCGTCCCAAATCGGATTGTTGTCGGTCGTCCCTGAGAGAACTGCGAGGGCGTCCGACATCCCAAACAGATCGAGCGTCGCGAACACTGACTGATTGCTCTGTTTGATGAGGAAGGTGCGCGATTCCTTATCGAGGCTCTTGAGGACGTCGAATTCTTTGCGGTTCATGTTGCACGCTTCGTATGCTTCAAATCGCGCATCGGGGTTCGGCAGGTAGATTTTTGTGGCCGTCTGCTGTTGGATCGCGGCGAAGATCGGGCTATTAATGGCATCTTCAGGCGACTGCGACACGAGCAAAACAAACTCTTCAATTTTCCGGCCGGTTTTAAGGGACTTCAAGATCAGGTCTTGCGTAACTGGATACTGCGCGGGCAACCAGAATTCCTCGACGATCGTGACCAGCAATCCGCCGTTCTCCTGCATCAGCTTCTTGAGATAGAACAAGTAGGCCAGGACCGGCTCGGTTGGCTGATAGTTTTTTTGCAAGAAGTCGGTCACATCAAAACCGATGCGATGCTGCTTCGTGACATCGATCATCGTGTTCGGCACGTTGTCGAGCGCCCATGCGAATTCCCCATCGGCTGCATGGCACCACTTCGATAGCCGCGTCCAAAGGGAATTGGGCGTGCCGTCATCCGCGATGTTTTCGAGCAGACGGCTGAACACGCGATCTTCGACCCGCTCGATAGCATAGATGGCGTCGACCGCGTTCTTAACCTTGATGGCATCGGTATCAGTAATCTGGCCAGCAGCGTCACGCCCGCACGACCTCACCAAGCTGTACAGGAACTGCAGGTTCGCTTCGGTGGGCGGCAGTTCGAAAGGCGCGAGCCCCGTTTCTACACCGGCCTTCAACGGCAGATAGACACCGCCTAGGTTACGAATGAAGATCTCCATTCCCCGGTCGAGGTCGAGTGCGAAAATCTTCGGATCAAACCGCTCAAGAAATCCCACAAGGGAGAGCTGCAGCGTGGTCTTACCTGTACCGGTCGCACCGAGCATCAGGGTGTGCCCTGCGAATTTCTCGCCCGTATTGTCCTGATCAGGCAGCGACGCGTGAAAATTGAAATCGAATCGACCCTTGCCTACGGTCGAGAGCGGCATCACCGCGGTGCCGTCGCCGATTGGATTGCCCCTCGCTTTGCCAGTCGAGTAGTTGTGCATAGACGACGTCGACGCCAGCGTGCGGGTGGACCGAGGACTGGGTCGCGGCTTCTTGGTCGCCCCGGGAACTTGACTAAAATAGGTCACCGGTGCCGACAAAGTCGCAGGCATCCAGCTCACGCCGCATTCATTGAGCGACTGCGCGGCAACGTAGGTCCCGTTTTCGATTGCCTTCTGCGCGCTCAATCCGTACACCACGAGCGCACCATGGTAATCACCGAACGCAAGCTCACGCGCAGCGAGTAGGGCCTGCGCGTGACTCAAGTCGTCAATTTGATGAACGGCCTTGTCTTGCACCGACGTAAGCTTGCCAATCTGTGTTTCGATCTTCGCGTTCGCCTGATGCGTGCCCAGAAATCCGAACGATTGCGTCAAGGTGAACTCGACTGGCACGGTCAGCAGCGAATTCATCTGGCCCCAGCCGCTCTTCGGCAAATCCTTCAAGTCATAGCAAACTGCGTATTTGGTGTTGTTGTCGGAGCGCACTTCCAAAACGTCGTAGCCGAAGTGCATCCACGCGTTCGGTATCGCCTGGTAGCCTGGCATCTCGGTCACCGGCACCCGACGCTCGACGCCATTGATCAGCTCGCCGATGAATTCAAAGGTTTCGGAAAACATCACGCCATTGCGCTCGTAAGCGCACAAGATCTCCGGGTCGTACGCGTTCAGGGCCTTTACGATGGTCTGCAAGAGCTCTTCCATCTCGGCCACGCCTTCCGCGAGATCGTCGTGCTTAAGCACCACGCTCAAAAAGTAAGTGTTTTCGAAATAGTCGGTTTTCTTGAAGCGCGCGAGATACTGTTCGCTAAAGTCCTTCATAAACGACGAGCGAAACCCGTACGTCTGGTCGTGCGCCATGCGCCGGCGCTTGAGCGTCGTAGTGATCGACAGTCGATTGCCTTTGGTCGCGCCGAGAGACGACAAGAAGCGATTGAAGGAGTCGAAGCGGTTTTCCAGAATGGAGTCCGTCGCCGACTCAAACGGGATGCCCGGCAGACGAATCACGCCCAATGTTCGATCGTTTCCGCAGCTCGTTACGTGCTCAGACACCGCATGGCCAACCTTGGGCATCTTGTCTTCGACTGCCGGTTGACGTTTCATTTTTTCGTAAATGGACATCAGTTTTCCTTGTGCTGCGAGAACGCGACGCGAAACTGCTCATGGGCCACCAGCGAAGGCGTGCGCTCAAATGCCGCTCTGAACGTGTCGAGCCGGTAGCCGTACTTCATCGGGCTGAGCGTGAAGGTATTGCCAAACATCCGAGCGTTCGTGCGTCCTAGAAAGCAACGCACCTCCAGCAATAAGATGTTGAGCGCCTGATCATCGGTCGCACACACCTGTTTGATGAACATCACGGGTGCGATGCAGGGGACGAAGAAGAGAAATCCTGCTGGCCCGAAGGCGAAGCCGCCCACCATGGCAACAGCGACGCTGATCCCGAAAAGGACCAAGCCGGCCATGAGGGGAACGCCCTTAATCATGGCAACGCGCCCAAGGCCCGCATACGACGAATACAGGGCTTTTTCGCTCATGATCCGAAAACGGTCCAGGCCCACGCTGCGAGAACTGGAACGGAGCCAACGGCCGCGACCTTGGCAATGGCGCCACCAAAGTCATGCACCCAGTCGGCCTTGTTGCTCCAGCACTGGATCCCGACCCAGAGCAGGTAGCAAATCGCGAGAATTCCGCAAATCGTAAAGAACCAGACTTCAAAATTGGTGATCGCGCTGGTCCCGGCTGTCAGGCCGCCTGCATGCGCGCTCGCGCTTACCAGCGATACCGCGAAGCCAACCAACGGCGATACAAGCAGGGAGAATACTTTGGTACGTTTCATAGTTGTCCTGATAACAAGTCAGTCGGTTGGTTGCGAAGAAAAAAAGTGCTGGATCGAAGGTTCAAAAATCTCCGAATGTGTCCCAGGATTGGTGGGTATGCTCGGGTTGCGCACGCCTTGATGTCGAAGGCGTTCTAATCGCTGCCGACGCCCCTGTATCAGGGTCGAGTCGCGGCACGGTTTGCCGCACCGTCTCGGGCGTAGCGACTGGCACGACAGCAATGGGCCGAACATCTCCCTTAGCCGTTTCCGGGTCTGTCGACGCTAAGAAGGAAACAACGCGCTGGACGTAGCTCGATGTTCCGGAATCACGGACAAACCCACGCTTGAAATTCCCGCTGTAATAGCAGCTGAGCGCCGCGTGCAACGCGTTCTGGCCAGCACCCATACGGGCGGACGCACGGCGATAACAGTCCGACAAGATCGCCGAGCCTGCACGCAGATTCGTGCAAGGGTCAAGTGCGGCATTCGCGTCCATGCCATACCTCGCGAGGTTGTAGCGATTCACTTGGCTCAAGCCCATGCTGTAGTTCCAGCCTCCCGCGTCGAGCGCCGCAACAGTGGCCATCGCTTCATCGCGGTTCTGTGGCTGACGCACGAGGCGACCTCCTACGACACCGATCGCAAAGGGGTTGAAACTCGACTCGGCGCGAACAATCGCCTGCAAAGTCGTCGGATGAACTGCGGGCGCGCATTGCTGCGCGAGGCTATTGAAGTCGGCGGGCATCATTGGGCGGATTCGCTGTCAACGTCCGGATCTTCGTCTGGACGGTCTGGTTCTGCATTCAGGAGCGTGTTCAGAGACGTCGTTTTTTCGACGCCGGCCGCATCCGAAACCGTCGTGTTTCCGGTTGCTGGCTTTTCATCATCCGACGACAGGTATGCTTCCGTTGCAAAATCCCACACCCAGTCTTGTTTGGGTTGCTCAGCCATTACATCGCTCCCACTTTCTTAAATCCAAAGCCCTTGTTTCTGGGCCTCAATTTCGGAGTGAAATCCGGTGCTCCGTCACGGTCCGGATAGGACGCGGAGCACTTCGGCTCCGCCTGGAAATTCGAGCAACCCCAAAAGTGGCCGTCATTGCCCAGGATTCGCCGCAAGCGGCCTGATGTACATTTCGGACATGCCGGTGCGGGTGCCATGGGCAAGTTCATCTTCGAGGTCCGCAAGCCTGCGATCACCGTGGTAATGAAAGCGACGTTGCGTTCAATGAACTGGTCGTACGTGATTTGCCTGCTCGCTACCGCGTCGAGCGCGATTTTGAACATGCCGGCCATCGTTGGATCCTTGACTGGGCCGGGCAGTGCCGTAAGCAACCCCCGGCCGCTCGCGCTGCACGTCAGCTTGTTTTTGGTGCCCTTGGCGATCTCGAGGAAACCACGCTCGCGCAGGTCCTTGATGATCCCGGCGCGTGTGGCGCTTGTACCAATGCCTTTTCCCTCTTTCAGACGCGCTTTAGCCGCCGGATCGGTCGTGAATTTGTGAAGGTCAATCATGGCGCTCAGCAACGATGCTTCATCAAAGCGGGAAGGGGGCTTCGTTGCTCGGCTCGCGGTATCACATGCCGTGCACGTTGCAGGGTCGCCCTGCGCCATGTCCGGAAGTGTTTGCTTACCGTCATCGGTTTCGCTTTCGACCGGCGTTTGCGCAGTCGCGTCCTCGTGTGGCGCATAGACCTCACGCCAGCCGGCGTACACGGGCGTCTTGCCGTTGGCGGTCAAGCGCTCGCCGGCACATACAACCTCAATCCGGGTTTGCATAAACACGGTGTGCTCGAAGAATTGGGCGAGGTAGCTCCGGACGACCAGGTCGTAGACGTTGCGCTCGATCTCAGTCAGCGCGGACAGGTCCGTTACGCATACGGTCGGCACGATGCCGTGGTGCGCTTCACCATTCATCTTCTTGTCGTCGAACGCAGCCGATTTGCGTTTCGTGTCGGCGCGGCTGATCAATGAGCTGAGCCCGGGCAAGTTTCGGCTAACCGACGCCAGAATGGTCGGCGCTTCATCGTGCTGCGCCTCCGACAGATAACGGTTTTCCGTGCGCGGGTAGCTTGTGACTTTGTAACGTTCGTACAGCACTTGCGCCGCGGCCAACACTTCGTCACCCGTATAGCCAAACTTGCCGCATGCGGCCACCGTCAATTCGTTCAGGGACAAAGGCAGCGGCGGCGCCTCTCGCTTGGGCGACTTGTCATACGCTGATATCTCTACCGGCTGGTTTTGCATATGGACGACAAGCGCACGCGCAATAGATTCGTCGATCAAACGGCCCGCATCGTCGAGACCGGCTTGGTCTTCGCGCGCCTTCCAGTTGGCGACAAACAGGCCGTTCTCATGCTGCATCTTCGCCGCGATAGTGAAATAGCCGGCCGGCTTGAATGATTCGATAGCACGATCGCGTCCATATACGATCATGAGCGTCGGGGTTTGGACGCTCCCGACGGTCAATACGCCGTCGAATCCGAGCTCACGAGCGCGTAATGTGGCGGCACGCGTTAAGTTCAGACCGAAGAGCCAGTCGTAACGCGAACGCGCGAGTGCCCACACAAACCACGCGCGAAACTGCGGCTCCTCGTTGCTGTGCATCGAATCAAGTGCCTGACGGACCTTGGCCGGGTTGTAATCATTGACGAGCAGCCGTAGGACGGGCTTGGTGTTACCTAGATAGATCAGAACTTCATCTACAAGAAGCTGGCCTTCTTCATCTGGGTCGCCTAGATGCACGACCTGATCGACCTCGGACAATAGTTTTCCTACCGCGCGGACGTTGCGCTCCAGATCGCCGCGGGGAGCCATCAGCCAGTCGGTCGGCACGATTGGAAGGTCTTGATAACGCCAAATCTTGGAACCATTTTTGGTACGCGTTACGTCGTCAGGAAGATATTCATCTGGCATCGCCTGTTCGAGTGCGTGACCGGCGAGCGGCACGAACGCATCGTCTCCGATATAGGTCACCACACCGTCACGACGGGACGTGCCTGGCAAGACCGCGACCACGGCTTGCACAAGGCTTAATTTTTCGCCAACGAACAATCTACGCACCTTTTATTACCTTTCAGTTGTACTAATTGGCTGATCGAGATCAAGCGCTGTTTCTTGACACGGTGCATGACGTCGCACCAACTGCAGTGGGGATTACAGCGACAGTACGCGCGCGCAGGTTAGTGATTGCCGCCGGTATCTACGCCAGGCGACTCGCCGGACCCTGGCGCATCGCTCCTTGACAAAAATTGTTGCGCAGATGAGGCGGGGTCATAGGGGACTCTGGTCGACCCTTGCCCATAGAACTCGGTGATGGTCGCTTTGCCGTTGATTCCCCACCAAACACGAGTGTAAAGCTGGTTGTCGATGGTGACGTTGATTGCGCCACGAGCGCCGCATGTGAGCATGCTTTGCTCGGGTGGACCCCAAAAGAGGAGATCTGGGCTGCAATAGTTTGGTCCTGCACCTACGTTTTGCGCGCCCGTGGCTTCGTCCGCATTAAGCGCGCTCGCGGGCAATGAGCTCGTGACATCAGGCGGCAGATTTGCTGCGCTGCTATTCAGGTCGCAGGTGGGAAATGGTTTGCCGTGCTCAAGCGCATTCCAAAGCTTTTCGATGGGGGGCTTGCATTCTGACTCAGTCTCTGGCCCGCGAGGATCTGCTAGGCACAGCAACACTTGACAACCCCAATCGTCGGCGAAAACTGGGGAAGGCGTTACGAATGTCAACAGCGCGCCGCAAACCAAGAGGCTATGCACTCCGCTTTCCCAGTTCAACAGACGAGTTTTTCCACCTATAATGGGGTTAGCCATTTGAGCCTCAACAGTTCCAACAGTGGTTAGGTTGATGTCGGTGTTGATAGCACTGGCATCATCCGCTTCATCTCACGTCGCACTTACCTCGCACTCACGTCGATTCTTTACGCAGTAACACGTGTACCGTGCTGACGCGCGGGCAAGTCTCTTTGACGAAATCAACCGCAATATCAAGGCGCTTCCAAAGCTTCGTCCGCCCCAACGCGGTTTGGACGACGTAGACCTTCGATTCGCTAGGTATCTTCACGTTCATCAACCACCAGCCATCACGGTCATCACCAGTTTCGCTCTGGCTGGTCTCCACCAAAAACACCTCGTATTCAGGTTGAGCTCCGTCGAGGACCGCGAGGTCCCGTTTCGTCAGCGTGTGCATTTGATCCCTTGCAATCGTTCGTATAGCAAGGAGTAATGCCACGAGACAGCTTAGTTTTCCACGATTCAACCTGCCAATCTCACGAAAAGCATCGAGTGGTTAACGTTTGATATGATTTGTTGTACATGAAAACACATTTATGGATTCGATTCAACAGATTTAATTGTTGAAGGTGTGTCGCTTCTTAACGAAATGCGACGTAGGGTGGAAGCCTGCAAACGATCCCTCGCGATCCGCACGCATCTCTTGCGGTACGATTGCAGACTGCTGTCGCGCGGAGGACGGCGTTTGCAAGTAGCCCGCTTGTCTTGTCTTATGGTAGCCCGACCTTGATTAGTAACGGTGCAGGTGCGCTTAGTATTGACTTACTTCAGATGTTATGGTGGTGGAACCGACTATGTATGACTTGCAAACGTTGACGGGCTTCGATTTGATCATCGACGCAAGGAGCCCGCGTGAATTCAAGGAAGACCACGTGCCGGGAGCTATCAACCTCCCCGTGGTATTCGATGAAGAATACGCTGAGGTCGGGACTACTCATCGGACTGACCCGATGCGGGCTTATCAGATCGGGGTCGCGTACTCGCTTAAAAACATTGCTCGTCATTTGGAGCTTCCGTTTTTCCAGACAAGCAAGCGAGCGACCATCCTTGTGTACTGTTTTCGCGGCGGGAAACGGAGCAAGCTTTGGACGGATGCGCTGGAGACAATTGGCTACAAGGTCGAACGTTTACCTCGAGGGTGGAAGGGCTATCGGAACTGGGTGAGAGAGACACTCGAGCAAGTGCCTACCAAGATGACTTTTAATGTGCTTTCTGGTCCGACTGGATGCGGAAAGACGAGTCTGCTTCACGCGCTGCGAAAAGCGGGAGCCCAGATGCTGGATCTCGAAGCGCTCGCTTCACACAGAGGTTCCATAATTGGCGGCATCCCCGGGCATCCCCAACCCAGTCAGAAGTACTTTGACACGCTTCTGCTCGATGAAATAAGTCGGTTTGACTTAGCAAAGCCTATCTGGATCGAAAGCGAGAGCAAGAAGATCGGTCAGGTACAGTTGCCAACTTCATTATTCGAGGCGATGCATCGCTCCCGTTTGTTTGTTGTGCACACACCGATGTCAGAGCGCGTTGCGATGTGGCACCGAGAATATCCACATTTTGCAGAAGACCCTGTTGGGCTGATCGAAAAGCTAACCTACCTGAAACCGCTGGTAGGAGGGGTCACGATCGACAGATGGAAGGAACTCGCTGAGCGTAGGGAAATGGACGCGCTTTTCGAGAGCATCATGATTGATCACTACGATCCCGCTTACACGCGGTCAACAAACAAGAACTACGGCAAGACCGGGGAGACGACTGCAATACACTTGGATTCTCTCGACTCAGACTATCTTGCCGCGGTCGCGGAGGGACTGCTCGCGAAGGGTGACCAGTTGTCGGCGCCGTCGCTTGTTTAGGACGTTTACGCGTCTATCCATGACGGAGAACCAAGCCGGCGGCACAAGGCTCAGCCAAAGCATGTGGAAATAACCCCCCGGTAAGGCGGCTCGGGTTGGACGCAGTTGAGTGTACGGCGACCGTCCGTTTTCGTGGTGTGCCCCATGGTATCCGTTGTTGACCAACAGGCAATTGGACAGCCAAAAATCAACATCCCAGGAGTGGATAGCGTCGTGTTGCCTTTGGTGGTCAAAGCCGTAGTGCTGCATGTAACCTACAGTCTCGACGATGAAGACGCTAATTGTCGCGTAACCAAACACGAACAGTGACAGTCGCCAAGCGTGCAGCGTTAGCGGCAAGATCACCAGCAGAAGGGCGATCGAGATATTTGCATACAGGCGCCGAGGGACGGAGCGATCTCGATACGATGTTGGATTCAGCGAAGCCCTCAGCGCGCTGAGATACGACCGGACCACGTGAGCCCATGATGACGTGCCCACGGAAGCAGTGGACCCAAACAACGGGTCGCCGAGATGGTCGTGGTGTAATTCATGCGCGAACCTGTAGTGAGGGTAGCCAGCGACCGTAAAAGCAATGTCGCTAAAGCCGCGCCAGAGCCGTCCGGTTCGATGGGTCAACTCGTGCAGATGGGCCATAGCGGTGGCACTTAGCACTCCGCAGGAGATAACCAAACCAACAAATTCGACCGGGCCTGCAGTTGTGGCTTCGCGAGCTGCGATTGCAAGCGCCATCGTCCAACTTAATGCAAACCAACAAGGGATTTGGCGCTCGGACAACCTCTCGATTGGAGCTGCACTCAAAGGTGGGCCTCGGCCAATAAATGCGTCGAGAAGTGGCACCAAAACTAGCGCAATCGCTACAAACATCCACGCATAGCCGGCGGCAAATAGCACGGCGCCTGACAAAGGGAGGCTCAGCGAGAGCCAGAAGCTCCGTCTCGGACTAGACGAGCAGTCCATTGACTTCCGCGAATTTGACTACCTCGGATATGTGCGAAGCACCAACCTTGTCTTTGATTTTCTTGTAGTTGCCGTAGATTGTCTGCACCGAGACATCCATCTCCCTTGCGATATCCTCGGCCGTGAAGCCGTCTTTTAGGTAGCTGACGACTTGCAGGTCTTTACCCGTGATCGAGCGAGACTCCATGATTTCGCGCTTAGCTACGCGAATAGACCAATCAAGCAGCTCCACGGCAAGTGCACGAAAATACATGCGACTCGCAGAGAAGATCTTTTCGCCTTCCGCCTCAGTCTTGTCAGACCCCAGGTAAAGCACACCGATTCGCCCCTTGTCGCTCGCGTGTACCGGCACGACGAATCCGCTGCGGAAGCCATGTTCGTGAGCTGAGGTAAGCATATCCTTCTGCCCTTGAGTCGTTACCTCCACTTGGGAACCGAAGATCGGTTCTGTATTGCTGACTGAGTAATCCAAGAACGGATCCGTCATGAACCACTTGTTAGCGTTGTACAGTTGGCACCACTCGGGCCGACATCCTATTAGAAACCGGTGTGATGCACGGCTTTCAGGGGACTCGGCTGGATTCATTGAGACGAAGACATACGACTCAGCACCCAACGTCGAGACGATCGCCCTCACACAATGCGCCACGTCGGACTCGTCTTGCGCAGATATGATTTGGTCAAAATACTTCAAAACTGATGCTTCGGATTGGGTCGATTCCATGCCTCAGTCTCCTTCGATTACCGGTTATTGCATAAACCATCATCCGTAAGTTTGCGTCGTATCTCATTGTAAAAAGGCGCAATCTGACTTTTGTACGGGTCGGCATTTGCAAAAACGTCAAATTCTTCAAGCTTGCTGATTAGCAAAACCTGGACCGCTGACGCCTCATCTTTCTCGATGATGCGGCGTTCCAGCGAATATCCACGAGATACCTTGAAAAGCTTCAACGTCACCTGTTCGGTGTCGACGTTCACGGATCGTTCAAATGCCAGAGTCTTCGCCATCATCGACCTCGCCGCGATGGTTGTGATGTCCGCACTTCGAACAAACGACGGTCTCTTGATCGATATCTGTAAGGCTCGATACAAACTCGTCGGAGCCACACGCGTTGCATTCGACGAGCAACGCTTCGAATTTCGTGCGGCAGAATTGGCAAGTAACATGATGCACTTCACCCTCGGCAAGGACTTCCCATCCATCTGCCATCGGGATGCTGCATCGTGGGCAAACAAAACCCCGGTGTTCGATTTCGTTCATGTTTTCGAAAGGACAAAGTAATAAAACAACCATGCTACGGTTGCTGTCTAACGAATATGGTAGCGCGAGATCGAGATACGTGTTGGCCGCTGAATCCTTTGCCCGACGCAGCGGGCGCGCCAACTCCGCGATCGGAGAAGCTTTTTTCCAATTGGCAGCGACGTGATATTTAGGTTACCTGAGTGTTTTTTTCGCGCCGAAGCATGCACGCAAGTCGCGCGTTACTGGTATCGGATAATTTCGCGTCCTGATGATGACCGAAGCACAGGTCGAGGCGCTTGCAGACGCGGCGCTCGCTGCATAGGAAAAAGGCCCGACAAAGTCGGGCCTTCAAACCAAGGCGGGAACCCCCGTTACCGCCTTGGTAGTATGCCTCTCGTAACTGACCTGTTGCGGCGGTAGGCGACAGGTAGGGTAAGAGTCATGTTCGACGCGAGCATTAGTGATGCACCCTCAAAACGTCCAGTGGACTTCAATAGCGGGACCGCAGAAACGGATGTCCCCATGGTCGTGGCTAAAACTGTGTCGATACACTATGCCAAATAGCGAGCGGATTATCGCCCTATAATTGCGAGACAAGCCCATTGAAACAGCAGAGAAATGTCGGTCTCCGGCGTGCAGGTCTCCAGGTAGCGAACCTGCTTCAAGACCTACTGGCTGGAAAGCTGTGAACGCAGCCAAACCTACTACTCCAGACGGTCGATACTTCGTTGTCAAAGGGCGTCTCTGGCGATGCACGAACCCGTCCTTACCTTCCGAACTAAAAGAAAAGTTGGTCAATGAACTGATGCGGGCCCGCCGAGAGAAGGGCGCAGCAATGCGTGTTGGCGACAGCGTCCGTCGTGAAAAAGCGCGGCAGCGAATTGACTTGATAAAAAATGAACTCGGGGAGCGCGGTCCCGTCTGGTGGTCGGACGACGCACCGGACTTGAATCGGCATATGGCTAAAAACACGCCATATGCACAATGGTTTGCCGGGCTTACCACAAAACAGCATGAAAAGGATTAAAGCGGTCGACACGCCCTTGAATTTGTTGTGGCCACTATGGCATTGCCCTTCGCAGCGATCGCAGCACTGGTGATTGGTCTATAGCTTGAGAAGCGTATTGCAAATAGGCGGGAAACTCTTCGGGCGGGAATTTCCTTTAAAGCACGCGGAAGCGCGGGCTAAGCCAAGTTGTTCAACAGGGACTGCTTCGATCCCGTGCATATGCCACGTCCGACGCTGTTCGACCGCTCCGAGCTTCATGGTGCCTCGCCCGTATTTGTGCTGTTTGCGTCAAGCGCGACGTTAGATCTGCCTGACGCGATGCCTCGTCACCAAGAAGCTCACCTCGCTCGACTGACGGTG